>Ga0116229_10004262_pt1 | contig 23450 bp, 27 predicted proteins | sample S1TSphgellanicum_3_FD_87313 | JGI IMG/M metagenome (GOLD analysis project Ga0116229, IMG submission 87313) | Host-associated microbial communities from peat moss isolated from Minnesota, USA - S1T2_Fc - Sphagnum magellanicum MG | ecosystem: Host-associated > Plants > Peat moss > Unclassified...
GCCGGTTCTGCTGCATAAGACGGTTGGAACTTGGAACTTGGAATGGGGTAGCGTTCTGCAGCAGAACGTCACGTCACGGACGGACGGACGGGAAGACATAGTGAATTTATATATAAGATGTGTTTGTTAGTAGTTGTCCTAACTTCTCATATGAAAGAATCACCCATTGTTTAGCAATGAACAATGCCTTGAACTTCATGTCTAAAAATCTTTAGCCTAGGGGGACACTTAGTGTAAAGTTTGGGATCTATGTGTATCAAACGACCATTTTTAGGGTTGATATTAGATAATCGTCCAACCTATTTTTTATCACCCTATTATTATTTGAGCTCTATGTTGTTGTGCACTAAGAGTGATGATCAACTATTTTAATTTTGTCTTATGTTTTCATATATTATGTCAATGTCAAATTTTAACTAAAATTAATATACATTTCATGAACATGAAAAAACACATGTTAATTTATTTTTTTATTGCCCCAAGCCAATGGACATGCATGTGTAGATCTTGAGTGCACCCATTTAATTGATGGGTTGTTTTGAAGTCTACCCATTTGCTTGTTGGGTTTTTAAAAAAAATATATGAATGTTGGCTAATTTATTTAATCATGTTTTTATATCATTATTATTTTTTGGGTTTTCACTTGCCTTTTTGTATCATGAGGTTTCATATCGCTATGAAATGTAAAAAAAATTTATATGCCTAATTTTTAAAATGAAAATTGTTTGATAACATACAAATAATTAGCTTCAATTCTTTTAAATATTATTAAAATGATATTATTAAAAATTGATTAAAATAAAACATGTGAATTACTATATATATATATAAACGTTTTTAATAAATTTGATGTTATTTAAAGAACTTCAATAAGGTTTTGATGAAAATTTAATAACAAAAATCAGAATGAAATTAAATTTTAATTGATTAATTTGTTTATATTGTTCTAACCTTTTCTGTTACAAAAAATTATTATTGCCTTAAGATAGTAGACATGCATGTACGATTTTAGGTTTTACCAAACATGTATAGGGGGCAAACACAACTAGTTATATCCATGTTGGTGGATAGGAAAAAGGAGTGAGATAATTATAAAATAGAGGTAGTTATTAGGAAAGGTGAGAGATAGTTATTATGAAAATTAATAGGAAAAGGAGGTAGTTATAAAAAAAAAGTTATGAAATAGTTATGAAATAATTATAAAGGAAATAGTTATGAAATAGTTATAAAATAATTATAAAGGAAATAGTTATGAAATAATTATAAAAGAAATAATTATGAAATAGTTAGGCTTGAAAACGAGGTAGTTATTTTTGAATTATCTTTGGAATGGTTTGGGGACAATCATATGAACAAAATGGTTGTGTAGAAGTGACATACAAAACTTTTTGCAAAGAACCTCATATTAACTAATTCCTACATCATTGGAATTTAAATTTTTAATATATACATATTAAAGCCACCCTATATTAATTATAATCCATTATTTCAGGTGATTATATACCCTATATTATAATTAAATTGATTATTACATTAACCAATTTTTTTTTGTACATTCGCTAAAGGCTCCATTTTTTGACATTTTCAAAATCACCATTGATGCATCAAAATTGTTTTTTTTTAAAAAAATTATTGAGAACTAGCCCTTCAAGATTTCAGAAACCTTCAAATAAATAAACTTTAAAATAAAATGAGATAAAAATATATTATTAAATAAAAAGTTTTAAAAAAGAAAAAAAAAGAAAAAGGCTGCTTGATAGCCAATTAGGCTGTCAAGATTCTCACAACAGTCAGTTATCTAATCAATCTCAACCGTCTATTTTATCATCATTCTATTGGGCAATCACGAACCATCGATCCTGTATCTAGTCATCGTTCGTTCTATTCCGGTTGTTGACGAACGGACGAATGTGAATTCGACGAGAATCGTCGCTCACCGACAGGATTGATTGGGTCGTTTGGGTTCTGTACCTCGTAGGGTTCGAGTCCCAAACCGCGCGCTTGCAGGCAAGAGCTGGCCTACACGGCTATAAAAGCAGAGCTTGACGAACATTTTCCGTTTCTTGCGCAACCGACCTCCATGTCCCACCAAGCCGGAAACTTCAAGCGAAGGAAAACTCAAGCTGAAATCATCAAGGAGAAAACACTAGCAAATCGTTCAATAAACATATTCCTGAGAAATAGATTTGAAGAGTTGCTGGCTGCTGTTGAGAGAGAGAGAGAGAGAGTACATCGCGCTTTTGTAAAATAGTTTTTGCTGTTCTGTACAGAGATTCAGAATCTGAAAACAAGGAAGGGGACGAGGGAAGAGGACGAGTACGAGTACGAGTACGAGGACGGAGTAAGTAGTCGGACAGAGCACATCGCGCTTTTGTGAAATATTTTTTGCTGTTTTATACGGAGATTCAGAATCTGAAAACAAGGAAGAGGACGAGGGAAGAGGATGAGTACGAGGACGGAGTAAGTAGTCGTGTTTGCAACAAACAATCTTTCAGAGAGAGAGCGTAAACAGCGTTGGTGTTGTGAAATTGCTCTCGCTGTTTTATTCGGAGATGAGAATCTGAAAACAAAAAAGGGAAGAGGACGAGGAAGCAAGAGGAGGAAGAACGAAACGAGGAGGACGAAGGAGTAGGGTTAGGGTTTCAAAACCAGAAAAAAATAAAAAAATAGATAGATGTTCACTGTTAAAGTGCATGCAATTGAGCAGTCGGAGCAAACGATAGATGCGATGCTTAGAAATGTTGTAAAGTCGTCGTCGTCGGAGGAGATTCAGGAAGAAGATGGAAGCAACGGTGATGCTCACGTTGCTGATGAAGAAGCAGAAGAAGATAAAGAAACAACAGCAGTGGGGATATCAGGAACAGCAGTAGAGACAGGAGATGCCGCTGCCGCTGCTGCTGCTGATGGTGGTTGTGATGGCACACGAATCATCAAATTCTCGTCAGGGAATCCGCGTGTGGAAGCCACTCGCGGGGTTATGCATCTCTTCCGAGATACGTCTGTGGACCCTGGTTCCTTGGAGCACCTCCCGGTAAGAATTTTAAAAACTGCACTGCACTGCACTGCACTCTATCGCTTCCTATTCTCTCTCATGGCAACAATCCTAGGGTTTGTGCTCGTCCTTGGCCATCTGGCAGAATGCCTCAAAAGGTCGCATGAATCTAACTTGGAAAGTGTGGAGAATATGGGGACACAGTAGTGAATTAAAATAGAATTAATGTCAGTGATTCAATCAGTCCTCTGAAGTTAGGGTTCTTAAGAGTTCTTGAAGCAAGTTTTTGGCGACTTGATTCCTGTTCTCAGTGCTGCTAGGAAGCTCTAGGCATGCATGAATATGCACAAACTGTGTGGAATTATATTCTGCATGCATGTGTTTGACATAGGGTTATCACTGCATTCATTATGGTGTTACCTTTCAAAGTGTTGTTGTGGAGATTTCACTACAATCTCATCGACACATCTTTATGCTTGTGTTTGACATTGCAAAGAATGAAGCAATGTGTTCCAAAACATCATAGATAGATTTCACTCTCTTCATCTTGCATGCATGATTGACTCCTTTTGAAAGGTCGCACACCTAGTAGCCATGGAAACCTGGAGGACATCGAAGAGATCATTATCTGTGGTCTTTTGATGTAGCACTGGGCTACTGTCTCTATTTGCAATTTATCAGTTGCTAATGGCTGCTGCATCAACAGCAGTGCAATTTGAGCAACCTGTACCTGATGCCAAGCTCTTCATACCTCAATTCAGGAGCATCATAGCTGTTGTCTCAGTTGTTGTCATGTGGTTCTTAAGTGTATCTATGTTTGTGACTTGAGCAGAATTTCTAGTATATCTTGTTGTTAAGGTGCATGGCCATGTGCTATAGGTAGTTTTGCTGAAGGTAGTTGTCATGCAGCAAGCAGCTTCTTGTGTAACTGCTTACTCAGTTTTTTGTCTGTTGGGTCACTTGAGAATTTTACTTAAGATTTTATTGTGGTTGGCTTCCTAAGGTCTGTGGATAGTGTGCTTTTCTCTCTTGCATATAGTCCTGAGATGTTTTTCTCCTCTTTAATCTTTTGGCTGCTTTTTTTGGGTTGTTTTGTCAGCCCTTGCCTGTGCTGCCTTGTCATACATACATGGACAGTGCTCAAGATACATAACACACAATTGCTTTTGCAGGTGGGTCGGAGTGAGCAGTTATGTGTGCTGGCTGTTCCCAACCATATGACAGGTGCTGATTTCTGTCAGTTTACAGGAGCCTTCATAGAGAACATCAAGGAGATGCGGTTTGTTAGGTATGGTTTGTTGCACCATCTCATAACATAATGATAGCCATAGTATTTTAAAAAACTAGAGTGGGTTGTTGTCAAAATTCATGTATGTCTCATTTTTCATAAACTCGAAAGTTTGTTGGGCAGATGCAACTTGTGTAGCTGGCCAGAGAACCTGAGCTGCATGATCCACAAGGAACTATGAGAGGGATGGGGAGGAATTTTATCTCAAATTTTGTGTGTGCATTTTGTTTCAGGAATGATGGTGTCACTGACAGATATAGTGTGCTCATGAAATTTGACTCACAAGGTCTAGCAGATGACTTCTACCGCCACTATAATCTAAAGCCCTTTTCTTCCATGGAGGTTTGTTCATTCAATTTTCTTGCCCCTTGCTTTCAACTGGTGCATTGAGGTTATTTTAGGTGGCTATTGCAAAAGTCAGTGAACCAGAGTTTATTTGAGAAGCTTTTGCTGAGGAGTCCTGAGGCACATCTGTCTTTGAGTGCCAAGCAGTATGTGCTTTTTTTTTTTCTGGTGGGATGTAGTAGGAGTTACTAGAACCACTGTTACCACTTTCATTTGTTTGCTTAAATGCTGTTGCTATTGTTGTTGTTGGCCTTGCATATCGATGTCCAGTTGGTATTTTTTTTCTAAGCTAAACTCTTGTCCAATTGAGTGTGCAGGCAGAGGTGTGTCATGTAGTATTTACAGCAGATGTTCAGTATACTGAGTCAGGAGAGCAAGCATCAATCCCACCCTCAGGCCTTACAGAGCTGCCTACGTGTCCTGTCTGTCTTGGTAAACCACACTGGTGCCCATGTTTCTTCAACTACTGATTGTTGCTTTGTAATGGAATGACCACATCATGTTGTTTGTTGGTGAGATTGTTATAGTTTTAGCTCTGTTTCCCGAGATAGGCCTACTGCTTCTTAGTTGACAAGATTGCTCCTTCTCTGATGGAGATAGATGTGACTGCAGAGGTGATGACTCTTGGTTTATCCTAAAGCTTGCAAAGACTCAATGAGTTCTGTTGATTGTGACCAACCTTGAGCTCACATGCTTCCATTTGTCTGCTTGCTTTTAGAGTGTATTTCAGGTTTTACACATTCCTTGGCTTTGCTGTGTACTAATTAGACTCTGAATGAGTATGGCAGAGAGGCTGGACCAGCACATAAGTGGAATTTTGACCACTGTCTGCAATCATTCTTTCCACAGTTACTGTATTTCCAAGTGGACGGATTCATCCTGTCCAGTGAGTTCTTTTTCTTTGCCCGAGCAAGCATTTCTGAATATTCTGGATAAGCTCTGATCTAGAAATATTATTTGTAGTTATTTCCCACCAGAATGGTTGTTCTGCTTTCTTGCAGCATATGCACAAGATCCACTGTTTTTGACCTTCATACTTACATAAACTAGGTTCCTGTTCGTTTCTGAGCCTAAGTGATGGTTCTTCAACCATGTGTTCAAAAAGCTGCATTTTTGTAGAGGTCTCTGTTTGGGTCCCCAGGCTTCACCTAGCTGATGTTTGTTGTTTGCTGCTCCCAGTAAACTAGGTTGAACATTTTCACTCTACTCAAGGCTTGGCCAATCTAATTCCTTGTCTTTGTTGCGTGAGTACAGGTGTGTCGGTACTGCCAACAGCAATCTGAGAAGTCCACATGTTCGGTGTGTGGTACTTCAGAGAATTTGTGGATATGTGTCATCTGTGGGTTTGTGGGCTGTGGTCGGTGAGTTTGCAAACAATTGAACCAAAAAAGGAAGGAGTCTTGAGTCTGAAACTCACAGAAGTACTCTATGCTCTTCCAAATTTTGTGATGAATTACATACTTCTTATCTCAAGGTTTTGCTCCTTCTGGTTGTTGGTTTCCAGAACTGGGAGTGACTACTTTGAGGAGCTTAGAACTGAGTTTTTGCCATGACATCAGGTATAAGGAGGGGCATGCAGTGAACCACTGGAAAGAGAGCCAACACTGCTACTCACTGGATCTGGAGACCCAGCGAGTCTGGGACTATGTTGGTGATGGCTATGTGCACCGTCTCATTCAGTCAAAGACAGATGGCAAGCTTGTAGAACTCCCTGCTCCTTGCCGTGATGGCAGTGATGACTGCAGCAGCTGTGAAGCCCAAAACCAACGCGAAGACATGGATGCTGCTATATACAGCAGTAAATTGGATGCAGTGAGTTCTTTTGAAACTCTGTCATGGTTTAGGTTCAGAGATTCTCTCATGGGACTTTGGGTGCCATGGCCAAGGATGTGATGCTGAGTCTGGAGAGAGGGGGGAGAGGACTTTCAATGAGAAACCTTTTTGGGGGCTTTGAACGGTTGTATGATAACAGAGTTCAGATCAATAGACTGAATTGTTTTGCCACTGAGAGGAACATTTAATTTTTATGATGGGTGTGGGCAGATTAAGGATGAGTATGATCATCTCTTGACCACCCAATTAGAAAGCCAGAGAAAGGTATTACCACTGGTCTTTACTGACTCAATTAAAATTTCTTTCTCTTGCATGTGCATGATTGCAGCATTAAAGAGGGCTAACATGTTCTGATCCCGACCTTAAAGGTCTAGGACTGAATTCCAAATATGTTTTATGCTGCTATGTACTAGGGTACTTGGGTACCTCTTCTTTGGCCATGAATGTGAATTCCTCCAATTCCCTGGGATCTTATGTAGAGTATATGTTCTGCACTGTAGCTTTCTACTTCTGGTACTTTGTCTCTGAGTTCACCAAATGCCAGGTTGGAACTGATGATTTTGAGTTCTGGATGGGGTACAAGGGGAGTGCTTGGTGCTAATACTGCTGTACTAAGTTAGGGGATTTTCAGAATGGATTGCTGACAGAAGGCTATGCAGTATTATGAGGGAAGACTGGCAGAGATGGAGGAGGATAGGGAGGCTGCTATCCAACATGCTGTTGAGGGTGTACTTAACCATAAGATGCGCAAGCTTCAAGCCAGATGTGAAAAGGTGGAGATGGAGAACAGGGATCTAAAAGAGGTACTTGTGGAAGGATTTCATCCTTTTGTACTTTCCTATTCCACTTTCTGGCCTGTATTTCATCCTGTATTTCATCCCTTGTGGACAATTTGTTGCCAATCTTTTGATTTCAACAAATGTTTTTTCTTTGCTGGTCGGATTTGGCTATGATTGAGCCTACATGTGCTTCACAGTCTCACTCCTGTGATGGCCGAGTCTGCCCCTTGAGCTATCTAAACTCTAAATGTTTGAGAGTTAAAGTGGTGCACTATACAGATTAATCTGTATAGGTTGTTTCTTCTTATGAAACTAGATTCAAGTAAATGATGTGATATTAATAAGAGCTGGCAGATTCAGTCCAACCAGTTTTCACAATTGTGTCTTTCAAAGCTTGCCCCTCATACTATGGTGGGTTTGGACAGTTGAACAAATCTCTCACTGACAACCAGAAACTCTATCAGCAGCGGATCAAAGAAGTCGAGGAGAGGTATGTTTCTAACTTTTTTTCACCTCTCTATTCTTGAAAGAAATACCAAACAAGATCTACAGCTCAATAGCCCTCTGATCTTTGGTGTTTGCAGAGAGCAAAAAGAAACCAAGGAGCGTGATGCTCGAATTGCTGACTTGGAAGATCAGGTAAAGTCCCTAATAGCAGCTAACTTTTCAGTTCTCACTAGTGGTTGCATGATGATGCTGTTGATGAAGCAATGCTGTTCAGAGATAGAGAGTGTTTTTTGACACTAGAACAGTACTGACTGCCAAGGATTTTTACCTGTTTTGAGTGACTCAAGAAAGTGATGCTAATAGTTATGCCAGCTCTTCTGAAGTGAGGTGTTTGATAAAACTGTTTAGGAAGCCTTCTAAAAAGGCTAAGCTACTTTGCAAGGAAGGTACAAGAATTGTGTACTCCACAAGAAATGACTTCCAAATACATTATCAGGCCTCACATTTGGTTGTGTCAACTGTCAAATGCAAACAGGTGAGGGACCTCATGGTGTTCATTGAAGCACAGAGAGCTCTAGAGACGACGACAGGTGGAGCTGAGATTCGGGATGGCACCGTTTTAGCACTACCAGCAAATGTTTCCCCTAGCACCAAGTCAAATGGCCGGTCTCTGAAGGCAGGAAAGAAAAAGAAATAAAAGGAAATCCTGGGCTTTGTCAGCAACTCCCTGACAAGTCACCCTGAGCATTTCTATGTGTGATATACATTGTCATCATCTCTGGGTTTTGTGATTGACAACTTGCAATTAGAACATGTTTTGCTGGCATGCTCTACAAACCTGTTTGCTGCATACCTGTGCTAATTGCAATAAGGACAAGTTTCGCTGCTGTGCTCCCTACACCTTTCAGGTGTATGTATATCTGTTAGCTGTAGATTCTTGTGCACACCAATTGTAGGATCACAATCACTGACTTCAAATTTGGCACATTGGAATCAATCGTCTGCAGGATATCTGTCAATCAAACGCTGATTGCATTCTTTGACAAATACTTGCAGGGGCAATAGTAGAGATTTGAATCTGTTTCATGTGTGCAAAAGTTTCCGACAACTGACAATTGTAACACTTCAAGTTAAGTTACTAGTGTTTCTTCACAAGTTGTGTATTGCATTTTGTTAGAACAGTGTCAGTGTATCTTTGATCTAAATTAGACATTGTCATCTCATTACTTCAGATCACAAAGGCAGAATCACAGTAAGTTGCAACAGGTCAATCTTAAGAAGAGAGGAACAAACCAATGGATACAAAGTTCAAACAGGTTCATTCTTAAGAAAGAGAATAAAGACCTGATGAACGAAGAGTTCCAACTGGTCAATCTTAAAAAAGGAGAAAGATCTGGCAAACACAACATACCACATGTGTTCACATGTGTGTTGTGTATACCTCCCAAAACTGAAGTGCATTGGTATTTATGGTCATAGATGTGAAATCCATGACAAATACATTGAAACCAATACATGATATAGACACAGACAACTTTGAACAATACTATCTTGCCCTTCTCAATCTCTGCTCACTTGGTGAAGGACACTCAAGGTATCCCTCCCTCGGTTACCTTTATGAAAGCTGTACTTTCATCTTTGGAACAGCAAGAGACTGTTTCCAGCAGATCCTCAAAAAACTTGTATGTGCAGAATCAAAGTATGTTCACCTACTCTCGCCCACTTTTGGCCACGAGGTTACCATCTAGCATGCAAGGAAATCCAGAGCTTGAACCCCCCAGCTTATTGAGGACAATTGGATGTTGGTTTACCAGTTGGCTTGGTGGTTAGTTCTTCTTCATGAACATGCAGACTATCAAGTGAACTTTTGACCCACTTGCAGAAACACACTATGGATGTTTGATAAGGGGGGATAACAGGCAGAAGTGAGCCAATCGGAATTCTCTTTGTTTGACTATGAGTGAAAAGGGGGCAAACTTTATGATTTGTTGGCTTCACACTGGTAATTTCTCAACTGATCCACTTCCTGTCAAAGTCGACACTGTACTTGAGGCTAAAACCATATGCTCTATCCTCATTCCACTTCCATTGTACATAATGCATCTCAAATGGTGCTCCTGGTACCTGTGGTCACCACATCTGTATGGCCATGCATTTAGGATCTTACATGGAAAAGGTCTCATGACATTTGCAGTGAAGTTTCCTACAAATTGGAAGCAACAGAGGATGACTTTTAGTATATGTGTAACTGAAATTTGCATAGAAATACTGCAAACAGACTGCAGAGAGCTAAGGACACATTGAAAGAGAGACATGACCTACTAATGGCAGACAGCAGAGGTTGCTGGGTTCTTTACATCCAACCACCAATTTTGTTTTCCAAAACCACACCAACCTTAACAGTCAAACATATAGAGAACTAGCCTTGTAAGATGTGACAAAATTGAATGCAAAAGGTAGCAGAGTGGTAAGAGAATGAAAACTGAATTTTGAAAATGCCCACCTTTTCTTGTCACCTCCTGTTGCATTACTCACTCTTGAACCGATGCACTAATTTTGCAGCTTCCTCCTTGCAGTTCTCTGCAAACCTCCGTGACCTTTCCACAACAGCTGACGACATTCCAGCTACTGCAGCTTTTGCTTCCTCAGTGCCTTGATCAACAGCTATTTTGACATCCTGGGATCTTCTACCCAATGCTATCTGCAACTCTTGTGCTGTTTGGCTTGCACCTGATATGAGATCTTGCTGAAAATAGTGGGCCTTTCTACCAAGCTCCTGCAAGAGATAGGCCATCTTCTGAAGTAGACCAGGCAACAAACCACTAGTGGCCTGCCATGACCTGACAATCTTGTCATTAACATGGGTTTTGAAAGCCTCACCCGGCAATGCAGTATCTAGCCACTGCATAATATCCTTCAATTTCATTTTCACATATCTTAAACCCCACTCTTTGCCAGATTTGTACACTTCAATCCGACCATTTTCTTCCTCCCACCGTTTCCTGACTTCTTCCAGAAGTTTCCCCTCTGCACGTGCCTGTTTGGCCTCATCCTCCGCCCATGACCTTCCAACCAAGAAGGTTACAGTCAAAGAGAATCCACAAGTTTGAAGTTCAGCATCTAAAGCTGTCTCCTAATTGGTTGAGTTGGAAAACTGTAATTGTCTGTTGAGGGCATTTATTAAGTGTTTGACACACACCACAGGGTCTACTTAACAATGAGCATGCCACTGCTGAACCTGTTACTGTTTTGGGGGCTACTGCAATGTTTTATACAGTAGACATGTTAAGCTGCATAAAAGAGTTCCTAATAGATTGTAGGTGTTTGCCAGCCCTGTAAGAAAGTGATGCAGAGGTCAAAATTTTGTGACATCATTTGTGAACTCAGTGATTCTTGCATCTTTAGTGTGTACGTTTTGACAGAAGAGGGGTACCTGACGAGTGAAAGAGCATTCCTCTCAACTTCAAGTTCAGCCTTGAAATTAGCAATTAATTCCAATTCCTCCTCACGGAAGGCACGCAAATTTTCAAGTCTCTCCTTTTCAGTGGCAACTTCAACCTGCAGAGTAGACAGTGCTTGCAGCTGTGCATCAACCTCATTCCGTAAGGCATAGAGAAGTTTTTTCTCAGCATCTATGGTTGCCTGATCCTTAAGGATTGAAGACTTCTCCTCCTCCCTTTCAGATATCAAATTTTCAAGCTGTGCCCTAACTCCTTCAATTTGTGCTTCCACCTGCTCTCTTTTTGCCTTTTCTGATAGGAATTCCTCCTGGTGATGCTGATTGAATTCCTTTTGGGCTTGAACTTCCATGGCAATATCAGCACGGACTGCCTCTTCTGCCATTGACTCGGCTTCAAGTCGGGCAAGGTCCTCTGACAAGAGCTCTGCAGCCTCCCCAGATGCAAGAGCTATGGCAGCTTGACCTACAGTAGTTGGCTTTTCAGGTTGAAACCTTCTTGTAAAACCTGTCACAGTGCATTTTCACCCATCATCAGAATGACAACATCAGATGCACCCGAGTCAGTGCATGTTCAAGGTCTCAACAATACCAACTATTTGTGCCATGGACAGCATTGTGCTGCTTGCCTAGTCCCCTGGAATTCAAAGTTGCCACTTGATTTCCTATTCTTTTTCATCTTGTTTTTAGCAGCTGTAGTAATGAATCTAGTGAGGAGTTTGAGGTCAATTGTAATCCACATGTTGCCCCTTTCTTGTCCAGAATGCATGCTGAGGTTTGTAGTTGAGTGGGTTCTGCTTCCACCCAAAAATCCCGGTGATCCCTATTTGGTCCCATGTTCCCCTATCTCTTCTACTTCTGGATAGCACCAGGTGAAGGAACTAGGAGAAATATACCAGAAACTCATTAGGGTTATAGGTAGATTCATGCATGCTTTATGAGTAAATTCCAGATGCAACAGCTCTTACCGAAGGCAGATGCAATAATAGAAGGCCCTTTTGAAGTCAGATCAGCCATCAGTGCTGGCCATGCATCCTCATGAATTCGGTCAACATCTGCAAATCCAGAAATTTCCTGCAATGCCTGCAGAAACTTTCAAAACTTTCAGGACTCAAATCAATCTGGTGACCACAAAACATGTGAGGAATAATGGAAACTGTTCATACGAAGTAATGGTCACTGATGGTAAAGGGCTTCTCAGCTAATGCTCTGTTGAAAAGATGTAGACTGTGTGCAATGATAAATCTCTTTTCACCTCCTTAGTGATGAGTGGCAGCTGGCGGCATTCAAGAGCCAACTTCCAGCTCACCAGATCCTGTCTGGATAGCGGGCTGCAACCAATTATGCAACTATCAGTGTCACTTTTATATGGCTGATCAAGTGGTCATGACAGAAGGCACATGTGAAGATTTAATTCTCTTACTCATGGAGCCTGCAGTTGATGCCAATTGAATCTACCAATTGATTGATGAAGCAAATTCTCACAATTCAGAGAAAAAGATGTCCCTGTACCTGTCAGGTGAAAAATTGGCCCCATAATTGTCATGCTGCCCAAGGGACAGATTACTAGATACCAAACCTGCTTCTGCCAAGCCTGTCCAGCAACAAACTCACTACCCTCAGTAACAATGTGCCAGAGCAGAATTTGGGCTCAAAATACACAAAGCCAGCCTGGTAAACAACTCAAGTGCTGAAGCTGAAGAATCAAGAAACAAAAAAGGTTGCTCTGAGACAAGACCTTACTGAAGTAATCTCACAAAAAGTACAGGAAGGAGAAAGAACTGCTGTGCAACCTTGGATGAACGGGAAATCTGGGTCTTCAACAGGAACATCATCGAATGCAAGATCTGTGATATTCTCAATGTACATGGCTGGAAAGACTTTATGCACAGAGCTCCTGCAGGTCCAAACAGTATGAGATGGATATTCACCACGCTGACAAGTACGTTGCATTCAGTGGTTTGATTGAGAAAACAAGTACCTGGTGAGTTTACTGCTTGCTGCAATCAGCCACCTCGCATACTCCCGTCGAGTGCAAATTTCTCCAGCCTCAACATCTGGATCCACCACCTGCATATCAGACCCAAAAAAATGCTTCATAGAGACAGAATTTGGGAGCAGTCATAATCCTCACAGTACAGGAGAGGTGAATAATATGGTGAAGGGGAAGAGACTAACCTTGAGTGCCTGCAGCGCTTCCAGTGCATGCTCTTGCATCTGATCAACAATGGCAGGCACCACGACTTTTCCATGTCTTGATTGTGTAGCTGCAGAGGGAAGTTAGGGAATAGGAATATGAACAGAGGTGTTGTGTGAAACTCTGGTGCCAATGGATGGTTCATCTAATATACAGTCACTAGTTAGATTACAGTTCTCTTGCCTCCTCAGGTGGCATCCCATTGCCAGGAAATTGAAACAAAGCCATCAGTGCCTACTTCCTGCCACATCAGACAGTGATTCCCTCATTTCACTAGTGTTATGACTATGAGCATGAGATGTAGACTGCAGCACCTTCAACCCTTTCAGGAAGTTATTAATGATCTTGTTCCAATGAACTTCCTCTAGGTTATATTTGTGTTCAACAAATTGAGGCACAGCAATTCTGGAAATCATATCAGAGGTGAATGGAGTAAAAGCAGGGTTGTTAATAGCTCCCAAAAGAAGACCAGTGGGACTTGTTTGGAGCTGCAACAATAGGCCCATTGGAACAAGCAGCAGTCTACTATCAACTTCTTTGGAATGTCTCTGTCCCATTCTTGAGATGTTTTTCTCTAAAGCCTCAACAACAGAGCTTCTGAATGTAAATTCTAGCTTACTGGCTCTGGATTAAAAAGTTTCTTGATCATCAGCGGTCAACTCCCCATCATCCCACTTGGATAAGAGAACTGACCTGGGGTGCTCTTCTTCTCCAACTTCTCTGCCTCAAGCTCAAGTTCCTCTCTCTGTCTTGGGAATTCCATCTTTGAGTCCTCTCCAAGTACAGGCTCATCAGTAGCTTCCATGTTATTGCTGGCAACCTCTAATGACTCTGATAATGATATCAACAAAGTTTCCTGTTCTTGCACTGGGATCTGAGGGATAGCTGCTTGCTTTCTTCCTGCATCCCATCAAACCACCACCCTTTGAGTATGCATTGTGCACAAAGCTAACCTAATCAGGCTATGTGTTTCTCGGCAAACTACAGATGCAACACAACAAAATCTTCCAGCTACCAAGCTGAAGGAAAATTTGGTCCATGTACGAGGCAGAAGCACATACCGAATTTTGAAAACATGCTGTAGGTGAGTAGGGAAAACCCAAGGGCCAATACCAATCCTGCACCAAGTTTCAACAGACCTGCAACAGACAGAATGAGCTTTTTGTATGAGAATGTGATGTGTCTCTCTTTCCCTCCCTGACTCTTTTGGAAAGCAAGTTCAGAAGAGCATGCAGCTTTTCTTCAGAACTAAACCCATCTATGAGATTGCAGGGAAAACTCCAGAACAACACTTCGAAGGTAAAGATTCCTGAGTTTTGGTCTTGCTAAAAAGACAAGAAATGAGTGCAGTCACAACCTTATGAGTATCACTCACAAAAGTATAAAACCATCACTTTCATGATGAATAGTAGTGATGAGCTGCCATGACTCCTCACTGACCTCATCAGACTCTCTTCTGATTAAAACCTTATATGACTGCACACTCTAGTGGTGGTATTAACTTCCAGCATACCTCTTTAAGGCTCAGTTGGCCATCACCCTACATTTATGTTCCACCGAAGTCAAGAGCTCCAAGGAGATCCAGATAAGGTTTTGGAAATCAAATGATTCTCAAACACCATAGTCAAGTGATGCATTCAGAGAAACATCTTGCGCATACAATTTTCTAATGGTCACCCTACAGAAGATTGACATCTCTATGAGATTGCAGAAAAACACATCACAATAAAACTTTGAGGGTAACTGTTATGTTGGTTTCAGTCAAACTAAAATTGAACATGACAAAGAATGAGTGCAGTCATACCCTTGTGAGGGTTACCTTCAGACCCACCACATTCCATCATGCATGACAGTGACTAGCTGCCCTGAGTCCCCAAAAGAACCCATCAGCTCAAAATCTTCTGGCAAACAATAAATTACATAGAAATCTTCTGCATCCTGAATTTCTGTCAGAGACAGAGGCTTCCCATATGGGAAGCAATTGCAAGACTCAGTCCTGATGTTGTGGTTAGCACTGAAGATTGATACTGCAGAGAACACCAAACCCTATCCCAAATCCACTTGTGGAATTGAGACATGAGAGAAGATGAAAGTGTTCAAATGGACTACTGCCTCCACAACAATCCCTCCTTCAGATCATCTGCTTTTTCTTGTACAAATTTCTAGGATGCAGAGCAAATTGATCCTGCTGACATGAGCCAGGTTTCTTGCAGACTTGCAGCACATCATTGTATCCTGAAAAATAGTTTGAGGACATGAAATGCTGCTCAATGACATTGGCAATTCCATTCTGTTTTGTGTTTTTTTTTCCTATACTCAGTCTCTCACCTGGAGCAAGAAGCTCGTCTCCAGCCCCAAGTGCATCATGTATTCCCCAGAGAAACAAACCATATCGCATCATCAGAGGGGTTTGGGTATTTCCCTTTTTTCCTTAGGGTTCCAGATGGGAGTCGAACCTGATTTCCAATTTCCCTCGAAATCTGGCTCGTCGGAAGACCATCCCCCATAAGTCTCCGAGGAAGAAGAAGAGGACGATGATGGATTGATCTCCTTTGGCCGGCTTTCCCCCTGCACCGATGTCTCTCCTTCCTCTTGCGCTCTGCAGCGAATGCAGCAGGGACGCAGGGGCGCGACGTGACAATATGACAATCTGCTCGTGGCGGCTGGTGCAGAGTGTAGTAAACCTAGAGCTATCGGTTTATGAGAGATCCAGAGAGAAGACGGCGAGACCTTGACTGCTAAAAAAGACATGGTAAAAAACAAAGCTCTGCAGCTCTGCAGCTCTCTCCCAATTGCTCTTCCTCTCTTCGTCCAACTCCAATGCTCAGAAGACGAAAGCCTCAGAAGGAGGACAACAAAAACATGATCATTTAGGGCATTACTAGGCGGAATCAAGCAGGATTTTCAGCGATCAAATGTTTGCTTTCGTTTGCATTTTTATCAAAGAGAAACAGAAATCGAACTCTCTTTCTCTTCCGATGTCCGTCTCTTCTGCCTTCCCCTCGTCCCTCCTCGGAAGAACACCGCAATACAAGAAACGACTCACATGCTCAGACGCAAAAGAAACACGATCGAAGTCATTCCAGGACCAAATTGAGGCGGATTTTCGCAGGAAACCACCAACTCCCACACACACAGGCATGCAAAACCTTAGAAAGAGGTACGCGATTCTCTCTGGATACCCCTCTCGAAATCGCGGCAGAGTCCGAATCCGAAGACGAGATAGACACAGAGGAAAAGGAAAGGGAGGGAGAGAGGGAGACGAAGAAAGACAGACGAGGTGACGACTGAGATGTCAGATGATGTGTTATGACTGTGAGACGACGATCAAGGTGACGATTGAGATGTTAGATGACTTGTTAGGACTTTGAGACGACGATTGAGGTGATGAGCTCAGATGTCTGATTACGTGTCAGGATTGTCAGACGAGGATCGAGGTGATGAGCTCAGATGTCTGATGACGTGTCCGGAGTATCAAGGCTTGGATTGAGTTGTTGGACTCAGAGTCTGATGACGTGTCAGGACTATGAAGGCATGGACAGAGGGGTTGGGCTCAGGTTCTGATGACGTGTCAGGACTATGAAGGCATGGTCGAGGTGTTGGGTTCAGATTCTGATGACGTGTCAGGACTATGAAGGCATAGATCGAGGTGTTGATCTCAGATGTCTGATGACGTGTCAAGTCCATGAAGCCAATGATCGAGGTGTTGAGGACTTCAGATGTCTGATGACGTGTAAGTGATTAGCGGAGAAATCGAGACGTTGACTACTGAGATGTTTGGGATTCTGAGGTGACAAATCTAGGTGACGATCGAGGTGTTGTTGCAAGGTAGTCTCGCTCGCTAGCAAGCGAAGCGAGAAGCAGAAGGAAGAAGAAGAAGAGAACGATTTCGGGAAAAAAGAGTTGGCTGAAGAATCGCAAAGGATTCTCCAGGGATTTGATGCTACTGCTGCAGGGGGAATGCATTTGCACAGAGCCAAGACCGTAGCAGATTTGAACGGACCCCATTTCGCACGCAATTGTGCACGATGAGGTATATTTTGTTTCTACGTTCTTGCCATAGTTCTCCTGATCTTACTGCAATTTGCTTCCTCTCCTTTCTTTTTCATGTGAACATAATGTTGTTCTGCTGAATAGTTGCCCCCTCCCTCCCTCCCTCCCTCCCTTCTCCCCCCCCCTTTTGTTCAATTTTTTATTCACGGGATTCACTAGGTTGATGCTTGTGTACTTGCTCTGTACTATGGTTTTGTTTGCACTGCTATTCTATCATTGCCAGGTTTTTTTCACGATCTTGATACATAAAGTTGAATTGGATTTTAAAGTGTCTGCTTCTAAATTGGAGTTTATAGAATGCCAATTTCAGTCCAAGTTTTCAAAAGTGAGCACTGTGTTTTGTTCATTCATGGAAAATTTCGAATTGAGATGTGAAATTGGACAGTCATGATGTGTGACACATGCATGGTGTGGAGAAACATATATCTGATGATGTTCGAAGATGAGAAAGAATGTGGAATTTGCTCAAAGAATTTCCAAACGGACTCAGAGGCCGATGTGGTCACAACTTAGCTGTGATGAAGCTCTCTTCAAGGCTGTGATGATGCTCTCACCACATTTTATTTGGAGTCCAATTGCAATTTTTTTTTTTTGGTGGTACGTAGGTTCTCCAAATTCACCTGTGTGTTCTGTCAGGATTTGCCAGCAGAACTCCAAATTGATGAGTAATGGATATGTATCATGTGCCTTGGTGTGGAACTGTTCAATAGAGAAGAGGAGTTCTGCATCCATTGAAGCTCTCAAAGATGCTGATTGATTTTACCTTGTCAGGCAGTTTTTCTACAGCTTTGGATTCAATGCTACCTAAGAGCATCAAAGCACATGTTTCAAAGGACATTGGAAGTGCAAAGAGAAGACCAAGTGGATCCTAAGGAAATGCAAAGGTGGCACCTGCTTGGTTTTTTACAGTGTCATGGTGAGCTCTGTCATTTGTTTGGGATTCAGATATTCAGCAAAAGCATCAATTGGGCTATGAATATGATTGTGGTGGAGGATATGGACAAGCTATCTGTGTACAAATCTGCCAGGAAACAATGTGGACTCCACATGGGCTTGAATCTACATTGTCGATCACAAAGCTCCAGTCCTAAAGTCCCTATCCTAATGTCTTTGATCTCTTGATTTTTGGAGGGCTCTTGACAAGCTTGTTTGTTTCTCCTGTACAGGATGCACGCAGCAAGAACAAGGAAAAGTGCAGAAATTAGGGACTTGGACTTGCTATAATCCCTTGGGTCTGGCTGCCAGCTTGGATGTCTCAAATGTCAGGACTCAGTACACAATAATATTGTGTTTTATAGATCTTGATGACAGATTCTTTTGAGATGTTGAGAAGCAATGTTCAGATGCAAAACACAAAAGTGTTTCTTAAATGAAGACCTGTACTACTCCCCCTCCCCCCACTTATGAGTTGCAAGAAATCTCTGCAAATCTTTGGAATATGACAATGTTGTTATGTAAAGCAGGAACACAGTTTTTGCAAAGAAATGAATTGCACAAGTACTTACTGCTGCAAAGAATGCTGCTTACATTCTAAATCTTGGATTTGGAGACTTTGAAATCTTTTGAAACCTGAATTATTTGAATTCTGTGTACCAATTTAAGCAGGTGTGGCAGGTTATGCAACTAGCATTCCTCAAAGCATATGACAAACTGCCACGTTTCTCAATCATAGCAACCCTATATCAACATAGCAACTCTTTAAGAAGCATGAACTCTACAAGATCATGCATGTGATCTTCTTCTTAAAATGACTGTTCTAGCTTGTAACCTGCATAATACTTCTATCTTTCTCTCTCTCTATCTATCTATGCTGGATGGAATTCCAGCAGTTATGGTGAAATTGATCACCATTGAGATTGGTCATGCCCATGTATAAACTACTCTAAAGGCAGAGGAGATCATCACGATCACCACCTGCAGATTTCCTGGCTTCAAAAGGGACAACGATGTTGTTCAATTGATCAGTGCTCATCCAAGAATCGGATTCAACTGGAGAATTGGGAGGAAGAAGGAGAAGATCAGAGAGCAACCACTTGAGGTTCCAGGGTGCTGCTGCCCTTGGTACAGTTCATGCAAACTGTAAATGATGGTGGCGGGGTAAGAGAATGTGGGAGGGAGAGAGAAGAAAACAAAAGTGTCACGACTATACAATTCTGTTTGAGAGCTTTCAATGATTGCATGTGGGAGGAGTTGCTGAAACTATTTTCTGCCACAGGAAATCATGATGTAGATTACGACTGGTCTGCAAGATCCTGGTGGGGACAATGATGACGATGATAATGCTGCTGCTGCTGCAGCAGCACAAATTGGACAAGAGCAGTAGTAGTACCTGAGATCCTCGAAGAAGTAAACAGCATGTGTGGAGGGGGGAGAGCCGATGCCTTTCTGAGATCCTCTAGGTATCATGTATATTACAAGGAGATGGAATTCTTGGTCACTTGCCGTTGTGCACTGACTCAGAATTCTGGTGTCAAGATCCTTGGAAATTCTTATGTGCTAGTGGATGCAGCTGCTGATGATCATAATATTAGACTTACATGCAGCTGGTCATCAGTTGTGTCATTGTGAAGAAGAAGATGATGGGGTAGTTGTGTTATGATACTCATCAGCAGCAGGAGGAATTCCTGATGGATGCGCCCTAGTTTCAGGTGGTGGTAATGATCGGGTGGTAGAATTTGTGGACTTCTTCTGCTGCACTCGAAAGGTGTGGAGGGAGGAGTGGCGCAAGCCATAACGGTTAAGCACTTGGTTATCGGCGAAGAGAAAAGCGCGCTCCATGGCCCTGATGCACTGGCCGGGAGAGTAGATGGGGTTCACGCCGCCTTCGCAAAACTCGCAGCCCACGAAATGGGTGATGAAGGGCCACCGCTCATCCCCGTACACACCCGGCTGGTTCTTCTCCATCATCTCTTCGAATTTGTCCGTCAGGTAGAGCCAGTAGCCTTGGAAGCAGTAGGAATTCTCTAAGTAGATCTTGGATCCCCATCTCGACCTGCATCAGGATCATCAGTACAGAAAACAAAACTAGAATTGCAACAAAACTCATTTGCAGATTCCAGAATCATGTAAGTCCTATGTGCAAGAATCCGAGTTGTACCTGTCTGTGAGCATCAGGTACACCAGCGAAGACTGATCGTCAGCCTCGGTTGGAGGTCTGTCAGTTAGGGCAAGCGAGAGCAGTTTGCCAATTGCGTCTCGCACTGGGCCCTTGGGGCTCATGGGTGCCCATGAATGGAGAAGATCCAGAGACCACTGACAATTGCGGAGCAGGAAAACGCCGGCATTGAGACCCATCCAGCTCCTCTTCTCGTAAACCGCATCCTCCCAGCCGCTGATAACCAAGTTGTGGTTTTGGTACTTGTGGAGAGGAAGCTCGAATGTCATGTCCGTGATGACGGCGTCGCTGTCCATCCACCAAATCCAGTCCACCTCCGGGTGTCGAATCATGAGCATGTGGGTGAGGAAGAGCTTCACCCACCACCCCACCATCTCGTCATCCATCTTGTTCATGTTGTAGAAGATCTGCATGTTGTGCAGTCGACAGTAGTCGTATTTGTTCTTGATTGCCAACAATTGCAACTGATCTCCCTTCGTGTTGGAACATGCGTGCGGATGGGTGCTGGTGACGAGAAGAATGCGAGGAGCTGCAGGTTTTGTTGAAGAGTTCAGCTGCTGTTGATCATCCTTCTCCTCATGAGCCGGAGTACTAGTACTGATCTTGTCGCTGTCTTCGTTTGCAGCAGAGAATTTTGCCTTTGCAATTTCACGCTGTTTGTCCCAGTCGAGGATCCTGGGTCCGAACGTTGTAAACTCCTTGTTTGAATCCAAGACATGCTGGATCTCTTTCTGAACCTTTCTCAACAGAATCTGGATCTCTTCAGGCGATGAAGCAGTTAAGGCTTCCAATCCGAGAGCTCTAAGATTGGCGTCAGAAAAAGTTTGAAGCACAGCACTGCTGCTAGTGAAGAACCCATCTACAGCTACGTTGTTGTTGTCGTTTTTACAGCTTAAGCTCCAAAGGATCCAAGTGCACACAGCCGCGATGGTGTAGATGAGTCTTCTGCATTGGGAATTGCTCCACTCTCTTCCTCTCTTACCACCGAAAAGCCCTTGATACACCCAATCCATGAGGAGCAGCTACTGATCACTTTGATACTGCTGCTGCTACTGCAAGGCCAGGCTTCATGTCATCTTTAAATACCTTCACCAAAAGCCACTCTTCCTGATCCATAAAGCTGGGTTATATAACACAGCTAGTAGCTGCTACTACTGCAGTGCAAATTCCATGATGATCAACAACATTGTACAAGTGCAATCCCTGCAGTACCACCTAAATACACAAAAGCATCAAGATTACTCGGCAAAGTAACCAAGCAAGCAAGAGAGCAAGCAAGCGTAATGATCGATCAGGTCTGTGGTCCCATCCAGCCTTTGTGCTTCTATTTGCTGTTGCTGTTGCAAGCAGGTGTCACTGTTGTTTGCCTTGTGGCATGTAGGACTAGAGATGTGCCATGCAGCATTGGGAGTGAACCAGGTTGCCAAAAGTATTTCTTTTGCTTGTAGGTTAGTAGATGCCTAGTACCACTGTTCACGGTTACAACTGTTTGCTTGCTTGCTCACTCAACAGCAGCAGCAAATTGGGCAGTGCCACTTTCCTTTTTTTCTTCTTCTGCTTCTTCTTCTCCTTCTTCTTAGTCACTTCAGTTTGAACAACCCAGGTGTGTCTTCATACATTCATTAGTTTCAGCTATTGTTCAAACACTTGGTTCGGTTCTTTTCTTCTTCTTCTTCTTCTTCTTCACTACATCAGTTGGAACAACCTTCTATTTATAGGTGCATTCACACCTAATGTTAAGTCAGTGTTAAGTGAAAATCTAGGTGGCATCTTAGGTGGCACCCAATGTTAAATGGGTGATTGTTTAATATTAAGTAAATGTTAACATTAAAATCTTTGTGGTAAATAAGTTTAGGTCCTAAATGACTAGCTTGGTATTAGGGGACTTTAACACCAGAGTCCTTAACATCAAGTGTGAATGCAACTTATTTTAAGTGCATTCACACCTAACGTTAAGTTAGTGTTAAGTGAAAATCTAGGTGGCATCCAATGTTAAATGGGTGATTGTTTAAGATTAAGTGAATGTTAACTTAACATTAAAATCTTTGTGGTAAATAAGTTTAGGTCCTAAAAGACTAGCTTGGTATTAGGGGACTTGAACACCAGATTCCTTAACGTCAAGTGTGAATGCACCTTATTTAAAGTGCATTCACACATAATGTTAAGTCAGTGCTAAGTGAAAATCTAGGTGGCATCTTAGGTGGCACCCAATGTTAAATAGGTGATTGTTTAATATTAAATGAATGCTAACTTAACATTAAAATCTTTGTGGTAAATAAGTTTAGGTCCTAAATGACTAGCTTGGTATTAGGGGACTTTAACACCAGAGTCCTTAACATCAAGTGTGAATGCACCTTCTTTTAAGTGCATTCACACCTAATGTTAAGTCAGTGTTAAGTGAAAATCTAGGTGGCATCTTAGGTGGCATCCAATGTTACGTGGGTGATTGTTTAATATTAAGTGAATGTCAACATTAAAATCTTTGTGGTAAATAAGTTTAGGTCCTAAAAGACTAGCTTGGTGTTAGGGGACTTTAACACCAGAGTCCTTAACATCAAGTGTGAATGCACCTTTTTTAAAGTGCATTCACACCTAATGTTAAGTCAGTGTTAAGCGAAAATCTAGGTGGCATCTTAGGTGGCACCCAATGTTAAATGGGTGATTGTTTAATATCAAGTGAATGCTAACTTAACATTAAAATCTTTGTGGTAAATAAGTTTAGGTCCTAAAAGACTAGCTTGGTAATAGGGGACTTTAACACCAGAGTCCTTAACATCAAGTGTGAATGCAACCTTATTCATTCAGTGATTATCCACCTTCTCTTCTTCTTTTTCTTCTTCTTTCATCATCTTTTTCTCAGTCACCTCAGTTTGATCAACCCTAGTCAATTGCTGAAACTTACAGGCATAGTTACTACCCTACCTCGGTCAATTGCTGAAACTTA
>Ga0116229_10004265_pt1 | contig 23447 bp, 17 predicted proteins | sample S1TSphgellanicum_3_FD_87313 | JGI IMG/M metagenome (GOLD analysis project Ga0116229, IMG submission 87313) | Host-associated microbial communities from peat moss isolated from Minnesota, USA - S1T2_Fc - Sphagnum magellanicum MG | ecosystem: Host-associated > Plants > Peat moss > Unclassified...
GACGTGCAGCGGGCGCTGGCGATCCTGACGGACGTGCGGGCGACGGTGCTGACGGCGTCGGACGAAGTGACGGCGCTGAGTGCGAGCACGGACGACATCAACCGGTTCGTGTCGCTCGTCCTCGGGATCGCGGACCAGACGAATCTGCTGGCGTTGAACGCCGCGATCGAGGCGGCGCGTGCGGGCGATGCCGGTCGCGGGTTCCGGGTGGTCGCCGACGAGGTGCGGTCGCTGGCGACGCAGGCGCGTCAGGCCGCGGACGAGATCGCGCGGACGACGAGCGTCGTCGGCAAGCGGGTCGGTGCGACGCAGCAGGCGATGGCGACGGGTGTGGCGCGGGTCGGCGAGATCGAGCGGGTGGCGCGCGAGATCGACGCCGCGCTGGAGACGGTCGGCACGTTTGCCGAGCGGACGCGCGCGGCCGCGCACGGGGTGACGACGGCCGCGGGGCACAACACCGAGGCGGTGCAGGATGCCGCCGGCAACCTCGGGTCGATCGCGCGGACGGCCGAATCGTACGCCGCGACGGCGGAGGAAGTGAGCGCGTCGACGCAGGAGCAGAGTGCCGCGTGCGAGGAGATGACGGCCGCGTCGGCGGAACTCCTGAGCAGCAGCACGACGCTGCGCGACATCGTCTCGACGCTCAAGGTCGCGTAGGGCGCGGGCAAGCCGCTCGTCCGCGAGCCGCTCGTCCGCGAGCCGCTGTCACGCGGGCAGCTGGTCGCGGCGGCGGGCGAGGGCGGCGGATTCGGCGGTGTGGCCGGCGAGGGTGATCGCCGTGCCGCAGGCCGAGCGCGCAGCCTACCCCCCTGCAACGAACGACGGTCGGTCGATCCGACATCACCCGCCAGCCGGATTTCCCTGTAGTTTGGGCGGATGATGGAGCGGACGCTTCCCCGGGCGGCCTATTTCTCGGACGAGATCTTCGCCCGCGAGCGCGCGCGTCTCTTCGGCCAGGAGTGGGTCTCGGTCGGGCGGGGGGACGCACTACCGGCGTGCGGCGACACGCTGGTGGTGACGGTCGCCGATGAGAGCGTGCTGCTGGTGCGGGACGGCGAGGGGCGCGTCCGGGCGTTCTACAACGTCTGTCGCCACCGGGGGTGTCAGCTGGTGCTCGCCGAGGGGCGCGGGCATGCGGGCGGGGCGATCCGGTGTCCGTATCACTCCTGGACGTATGCGCTCGACGGAGCGCTCCGGTCGGCGCCGTTTCTCGAGGAAGGGGACGGGTTTGCGCGGGCCGATTTCCCGCTGCATGCGGTGGCGGTGGCGGAGTGGGGCGGGTTCCTCTTCGTGAACCTCGCCCCGGCGGTGGCGCTCGCCGAGCAGCTGGGCGGGGTGCCGGCGCGTCTGGCAAACTATCCGCTGGCCAAGTTGCGGACGGCGCGGACGATCACGTACGACGTCGCCGCGAACTGGAAGGTGATCCTCGAGAACTACAACGAGTGCTATCACTGTGCCGGCGTGCATCCGGAGCTCTGCCAGGTCGTGCCCGCGTTCAAGCATCGGGGCGGATCGGAGCTCGACTGGGAGCGCGGCGTGCCGCACGTCGAGGGCGCGTGGACGTTCACGCGGTCGGGGACGACCGATCGGGCCCCCTTTGCCGGGCTGAGTGACGACGAGCGGACGCGGCACAAGGGGGAGCTCGTCTACCCCAACCTGATGGTCAGCCTGTCGGCCGATCATGTCGCCGCGTTCCGGATCGTGCCGCGGTCGCCGACGGCGACGACGATCGTCTGCGATTTCCTCTTCCATCCCGACGAGATGGCGCGTGCGACGTTCGATCCCTCGGACGCGGTGGAGTTCTGGGATCTGGTGAACCGGCAGGACTGGGCGATCTGCGAGGGGGTGCAGCGCGGGATGCGCTCGCGCGTCTTCGAGACCGGGTACTACGCGCCGATGGAATCATGGAGTCTCGATATCCGGCGCTATATCGCCGATCGACTCGGCGAGCTGTGATCACCCGCGATCATCCAGTGATGATCCGGTGAGCCCATGACGCGGCGGGAGTACGAGTACATCGTCATCGGGCTCGGCGGGCTGGGGAGCGGCGCCGCGTACTGGCTGAGCCGACGGGCCGGCGCGAACGTCCTCGGGCTCGAGCAGTACGAGCTCGGTCACGTGCGCGGCGAGTCGCAGGACCACTCGCGCATCATTCGGTACTCATACCATACCCCGGGCTACGTCGCGCTGGCCGCGCGCGCGTACGAAGCATGGCGGACGGTCGGCGCGGAGGATGGCGCGCCGGTCGTGCTGCGCACCGGCGGGCTCGATATCTGGCCGGCGGGGAGCATCATCCCGATCGACCAGTATGCCGGGAGTCTGGATGCGGTCGGCGTGCCGTTCGAGCGGCTGGGCGCCGACGAGGTGATGCGCCGGTGGCCGCAGTGGCGACTCTCGGGTGACGAGACGGCGATCTACCAGGCGGACGGCGGGATCGCGATGGCCGCGCGAGCGAACGCCGCGCACCAGCGTCTCGCGCGGGCGCACGGGGCGACGCTCATCGAGCGCGCGCCGGTGACGGCGATCCGGGCGTCGGGTGACGAGGTCGAGGTCGTGGCCGGCGGCGTGACGTATCGCGGGCGGCAACTGGTGCTCACCGGCGGCCCGTGGTCCAACGCGCTGCTGGGCGAGCTGGGTCTCCATCTGCCGCTCGAGGTGACGCAGGAGCAGGTGACGTATTTCCGGCCCGCCGATCCGGCCGCGTATGCGCCGGAGCGGTTTCCCGTCTGGATCTGGATGGCGGACCCCTGCTACTACGGCTTTCCGATCTTCGGCGAGCCGGGGACGAAGGCCGCGCGCGACGCGGGCGGCCGGACGGTGACGGCGGAGACGCGGACGTTCGAGCCGGATCTCGCGGCCGTCGCGGAGGTCGAGCGGTTTCTCGAGCGGTATCTGCCGGGGTCGCTGGGCGAGGTGCTGTACACGAAGACGTGTCTCTATACGCTGACGCCGGACCGCGACTTCGTGCTCGGCGCGGTGCCCGGGGCTCCAAACGTGCATGTCGCGATTGGCGCAGGGCACGCGTTCAAGTTTGCGTCGGTGATCGGCGAGATCCTCGCCGAGCTGGCGATCGACGGCCGGACGCCGTCGGATCTCGCGCCGTTCTCGATCGAGCGGCCGATCCTGCAGATGGTGAATCCTCCCACTTCCTACATGATCTGATGCACTCACTCATGCGTCGTCGCTGGTGTCTGGTGGCGTCCGTCCTCTTCGTCGCCGGCTCGCTCGCCGCGCGGCGCGTGATGGCGCAGGGTTATCTCGTGGACAGTGCGCTGCGCGCCGTCGCGGTGCCGACGGGCGGGCTGCCGGTCGTGGACTCGGCGTTGCGCGCGGAGACGGCGCGTCGGCTGAGCGAGTATCTCAGGATCAACACAACGAACCCGCCGGGGGGCGAACTGGCGACGGCGCGGTGGCTCAAGGATGTGCTGGCCGCGGAAGGGATCGAGGGGGAAATCCTCGATACGGCGGCGCTCGGGCCGGGTCGGGCGAACTTCTACGCGCGGGTGAAGGGGGATGGATCGAAGGCGGGGGCGATCGCGCTGGTGAGCCACATGGATGTGGTGCCGGTCTCGCGGGAGTTCTGGACGGTCGATCCGTTTGCCGGGGTGATAAGGGACGGGTATGTGTGGGGGCGTGGGGCGCTGGACATGAAGGGGCACGCGATCACGCAACTGATGGCGCTGATCGCGCTCAAGCGCGCGGGGGTGCCGCTCGCGCGTGACGTGGTCTTCATCGCCAACGCCGACGAGGAGATCGATGGCGTGGGGGCGACGACGTTCGTGGCGCGGCACAGGGATCTGCTGCAGGGCGTGACGTATCTGATGACGGAGAGTGCGGACACGCGCGTCGAGAACGGCCGGGTCAAGTGGTTTGGGATCGACGTTGGGGAGAAGCGACCGTACTGGCAGCGGCTGACGGTGGACGGGACGTCGTCGCACGGGTCGGTGCCGACGGCGGACAACCCGGTGCCGAGGCTGGTGAAGGCGCTGGCGCGGGTGGCGGACTGGCAGACGCCGATCCGGGTGACGCCCGCAGTGGCGCGGTTCTTTGCGGCGCAGGCCGAGTACGAGACGCCGGAGCATCGGCAGTGGCTGACGCATCTGGATGTCGCGCTCAAGGATCCGCGGGGGCGTGCGTGGATCTTGTCGGAGCCGGAGCGGAACGCGCTGCTCAGGAACACGGTGTCGGAGACGGTGCTGACCGGGTCCAACCGGACGAACACGATCCCGGCGCGTGCGTCGGCGGATCTCGATATCCGGTTGTTGCCGGACGAGGACACGGCCGCGTTCAAGCGGGACCTGGTGCGGGTGGTGGGGGACCCGCGGGTGAAGGTGGAGACGATCGATGAGGTGACGCCGCCGTTTTCGGCGCCGCTGGACACGGAGTTGTTTGCGGTGCTCGCGGGGATCGGCCGGGAGATGTTGCCGGGGGTGCCGCTGGCGACGCCGGTGAGCACGGGCGCATCGGACCGTCCGACGTATGCCGGCGCGGGGATCATCTGCTACGGTGTGGATCCGTGGCTCGTGGAGATCGCGGAGAACCGTCGCGGTGTGCACGGCAACGACGAGCGCGTCTCGGTGGACAATCTCGCGTGGGGCGTGCGGTTCTACGAGACGGTGCTGCGGCGGTACGCGGGGAAGTAGTCGCGCGCGGATTTTCCTCGCGACACGGCCCAGTCCGCCACGAGCAGACCCTCGCACCATTTGCGCAACATTTGCGCCTGGCGTCCTGCGCGCGCTCGAATTGAGCGTGGCGCAGCCGAAATATTCGTCGAGAGCTCGACCGTGTGCATCGCGCGCGATGATATGTCGCTCACGTTGTGCGTGCGGGGTGTTGCATCGCGTGGGGGTTGGTTATTGTGCGTCTTCGCCGTGTGTTGCGCGCAGTCGCCGTCCGCCGTGTGGTTCGTCGTTGCAGTCGCAGCTCGCAGTCCGTAGCACGATGTACCGTAGAGAAGTGGAGGTCGTATGCGATTCATTCTGTCCTTCTGTCTGCTGGCCGTGACCACCGCGTCCGCGATCAATCCCGGACCTGCCAGCGCGACGCCCGTTGCCCGCACGTCCCGCGCCGCGACGACGTACGTGCGCTGGTACGAAGCCGTGCACAATCTGAGTCCGGGCGGTGCCGTGACGCGGCAGGTGCAGGTCTCGAACACGCCATCGTTCACGTCGTACTGGTGGGGTTCGGAGATCACGTTCGTCTCGTCGGATCCGTCGGTGGTCTCGGTGACGACGACGGGATGGGGGACAAGCGGTGGCGTCGTGGCGACGCTGACGGGTGTTGCGCCGGGCGTGGCGAGGATCACCGCCACGGATCTGTCGGGCGCGTCGACGGTCGATTCGATCCTCGTGACCGGGATCGCGGCGCCGGTCGCGAGTCTCCGGATCCAGTGCTCGAACGGCGCGTGGTGCGACAAGGCGTCGGGGAAGACGGTCGCGGTGACGAGCGGCGTCGGGTCGCAGCTCTACGTCGTGGCGCTCGACGCGTCGGGCAACGTGCTCTGGAAGCAGCCCGTCGCGCCATAAGCGACGCGGACGCGCCGTCGGTCGGGCGACGACGGCGCGCAGCCCGGGTGCTTAGCTGGCGCGCGTGGCTGATCGTCGCGTGACGGTGCGACGCGTCTGCTTTCCTGGCGCCGATCGTGCGGGCGTCGACTTTCGCGCCGTCGACTGTGGCGCCTTTGATTTTCGCGGCGTCGATTGACCTCGCACTGATTTCCGCTTCGCCCGGTTCTTGGCTGGCGGGTTTTTCCTTGCCGACTTGCGCGCGGTCGTCGTTGCGGCCGTCGCGCGTGCAGGCTTCGGAAGCTCGAGGCTGCGCCAGAGGTACCAGGACGCGATCGTCCCGTAGGGTGACCACGTCGCGCCGAGTGTGCGGACGAATTGCGGCGTCGGCATCGCGCGGAGCTTGTAGGCGAGCTGGATCGCCTTGCGGACGCCGAGGTCGAGCTCGGGGACGACGTCGAGGCGGCCGAGTCGGAACATGAGGACCATTTGCGCGGTCCAGCGTCCGACGCCCTTGATGGCGACGAGCGTCTTGATGACGTCGTCGTCGCTGAGCTCGCCGAGGCGGTCGATGGTGCGCGCCGGATCGAGCGCGTGGGCCGCGAGGTCTTTCACGTACGCCGTCTTGGCGCGTGAGAGGCCGGCGGCGCGGAGCGTCTCGTCGGCGGTGGCGAGGATCGCGGCGGGTGTCGGGCCGGCGGGGCCGTAGAGGGCGCGGACGCGGCCGAGTATGGTGGCGGCCGCCTTTCCCGAGAGTTGCTGGTAGACGATCGAGCGGAGGATCGCATCGAAGTGCGGGCCTTCGGCGCGCCATTCGATCGCTGGTGGCCCGACGCGTGCGATGAGACGCCCGAGCACCGGATCCGCGCGGCGGAGCGTCGCGACGGCTCTCCGGAGTACTGCGGGCGGGTGCATGGTGGATATTAACCGACGTGACCAGCAACCGGGACGAGGCGAACAGGCACATCGCGGCCCTCGACGGCCTGCGCGCGGTGGCGATCTTCCTGGTCATCCTCAGACATTCCGTCGAGGTGATTGTCTGGCCGCAGACCCGCGCGGCGGGACTGATCCAGCGAGCGATGCTTACCGGCTGGATCGGCGTCGACATCTTCTTCGTGCTCTCGGGCTTCCTGATCACCGGAATCCTCGTCGACGCGCGGGGCGATGGGACGCGGGCACCGGCCGGTTATTTCCGGGCGTTCTATGCGCGGCGGGCTCTGCGCATCTTTCCGCTCTACTATCTGTTCCTTGTCGGCGCGTTCATCGTGCAGCGAGTCCCGGCGCCGTACGGCACGTGGTGGTACTGGACGTACCTGACCAACGAGCTGTTTGCGCGTCACGGATTTCAACGTCAGCCGCATCTCTGGTCGCTGGCGGTCGAGGAACAATTTTACCTCGTCTGGCCCGCAATGATTCGGCTTGTGCCCAGGCGGCGATTGGTCATGGTGGCGTGGGCGATGGTCGTCGCGTCCACGGTGTTGCGCGTGGTCGTCGCCACTCGCCTTGCATGGCCCGGGGCATACGTGCTCACGAGTTGTCGACTGGATGAGTTTGCCGTGGGGGGATTGCTGGCGCTGCAGTGGCGGTCGACCGGCGTGACTGCCGCGCTCCGCCGCAACGCGCGCGTGGCGCTCGTCGCCGGGGTGATCGTCGTGTTCGCCTGCGGCCTGTTCCCGTTTCCGATCAGGCCGCGCAGCTTCGAGGGCGGCGTATTCGTCGCGGAGATTTGTACCGCGGCAGCGATCGCCTTGACGCTGTACCCGGATCAGCGCGGCGCGCTTTCGCATCTGCTCGGCCTCGCTCCGCTTCGGTCGATTGGGCGGTACAGCTACGCCATGTATCTCGTACATGTGCACGTTATCACGTTGGTCCACGAGCAGGTCGCGCGGGTGTACGCCGTCCCGTCGCTCGCCACTGCTGCGAGTCAGGTGATCGCGACGCTCGCCATCTCGTGGGCCATCGGCTGGTTCAGCTGGCGGATCCTCGAGCGGCCGTTGCTGTCGCTGAAGCGATTCGTTCCGATGCCGACGCCGCGACGCGACGCGACCGTCGTTGATACTACGCCGGCCGATGCCGCAGCGCCCGCGCACGGCTGATCGCATCTGACCATGCTCGACGCAATTCGACGGTCGGTGGCGTTCATCGCCTGGGGCAACTTCACGGACGCCGGCGTGCTCGCGCTGTGGGCGCGGTCGATGGTGCTTCTCGCCGGTGTGGCCTGGATTCTTCTTGCGACAGGCACGCTCCTCGACGACCGTCGCGAGCCCCGGACCGCGACAGACACGCTTGTCGTGAACCTGGCTGTTGGGCTCGCGCTGTGGATGCCGGCGCTCTTCGCCCTCGCCGCGCTCCACGTCTACCGTCCGCTCGCCATTTGCGCGGTCGCCGCCCTGATCCTGCTTGCCCCGATCGCCCGAGACCGTAGTCCGTCGGTCCTGCTGGAGCCCGGTCGGCGGCTGCTTGCCGCCTGCCGCGAGGAGCCGTGGCTCTGGCTTCTCTTCGTCGCCTGTTCCCTCTCCGCGCTGCTGCCGCCATATCGGTGGGACGAAACCGCATACCATCTGGCGCAGGCGGAGCAGTGGATTCGTGCGGGCCGCCTGACCGTCGACCCGACGCTTCGGTACCCGGTCACCGCGTGCAATTGGCAACTCCTGCAGGGCGTCGCGGTGATGCTGCGCTCGGAGAGTCTGGTGCATCTGCTCACGTGGCTGAGCGGAGTACTGGCATCGCTTTGCGTGTCGCTGTGTCTCCAGCGCCTCGGCGTCGGCGCATCGATTCGCTACCCGACCACGATCGCGTTTTTCGTCACGCCGATGGTGCAGCGGTTACTGACGGTCGGTTTGATCGATGTGCCACTGATGTACGCCCTGGTGGTCGGTGTGTACGCCCTGTTCCGCCTGCGCGATTCGGTGCGCGTCGCTCCCGCGACGGCGGTCGGCGCCGCGTGCGTCGCTGGCGCGTTCGTGGGCATGAAGATCACGGCGATCCTGTTCGTGCCACTGTTCCTCTTCCTGGCATGGTATCGACTCCGCGATCGCCTGCGCTGGCTCTACGTCGCGATCTTTCTGCTGACGGCTGCGCCGTGGTACGTGCGAAGCGCGGCGCTCGTCGGCGATCCAGTGGCACCGATGCTCGGCCGACTCACGCATACGGAGTCGCCCTACTGGAGCGATTGGGATCGGGAAACGCTTGCGACGCAGTTGCATTACCGATTGAGCTGGACCCCCGTCGCATTGCTTGCCCTGCCGATCCGTGTCCTGAGCTCCAGCCAGGCCACGGTGCTGCTTGGCTCGCCACTACTCGGCTACGCGTTGGTCTTCCCGTTCTCGCTCCTGACGTTCGTCCGCCTGCGCCGTGCGCGAGCGCTCGAGTGTCTGGTCGCTGCGTGGTACGGCGTCGCGGTCTGGCTTGCGACGACCTATCACCTGCGTTACGCGACGTTCCTGCCGCTGGCTGTCACAGCGGCCGGCTATACCGTGTGGCTGATGCTCGAGACATTTCCGGTCAGGCGCGCATGGCTTCGGACGGTCGTCGCCGTCGGCCTGCTGATTGGTCCGACGCCAAATGCGTTTCGGTACATCAAGTCGGACTGGGCGACCCGCATCCCCGTGGAGGCCGTGGTGGATCCGTGTCTGGGCGACCTCCGCGCCCTCGATGCGACGATGGCGCCGGGTGCACGCGTGTATCTCGCGGGCATGGGGTTCTTCAAGTATGCGCTGGAACTTCGTGGGTACCGGCCGATCGGCGATGACTTTCACCCCGGGCGTTACGGGGACTTCTGGGCCGCGATCGATCAGCAACAGGCCGGTGTGTTCCTGTCGGGCCTGCCGGCGGACTATGTGCTGCTGTGTCGGCGCCATCCCGATGATCGATCGCAGCTCTGGTACACGACGCTGGCGACGCTCGACGCGGACCCGATGCTGCACCGGATCATGGAGGATTCGATCCGCGCGGAATTCCAAGTGACTCGCTGACGGCGCGCGCGCGCATCGCGCGCCGAGCCACGCTCGCCACGCCGAGCACGCCATTGCGGCGGTGTCGCGTACGGATATTGCAACGACCCGCCAACGCGGTCTGTTCTCGATCACGCCATCCATGTGGGGGGCGTCGAAATGGCGTCGCGGCGAGCGGGCGCGGCCGCGATGCGTGTGTCGTTGCGGTACGCGTCGCGGGCCGCGCCATTGGCTGGGTCCGTCGTATGCCCACGGTAGTCTCGCTGTCGATGGGCCGCGTCCTCGCCATCGTCGCAGTGGTCACGGTGCTCGTGCAGATCATCAGCGCGGGTGCAGGGATCGACAAGACGCGCCGGCCGGTCAACGCCGCAACCGAGATTGCCGAGCACTTGCGCGCCGATGGGCGGTATGAGGGCGGCAGCTGGGTGCGGCTCAAGGGCGTCGTGCGCGCACAGGATCCCGCGCTGAGGGCATTCAATCTGCCCGCGTACGTCTGGTATCTCGATATCGCCGAGGGAGTGACGCCGGCGCTCCGCCGCTACGCGCAGATTCCGGTGATCGTCCTGCTCGCGCTCGCCATCGCCGGTGCGGCGTCCGCGCTTGGCGGGCCGGTGCTGGGGCTCGTCAGCGGATTGATCGCGACGATCGATCCGTTTCTCCTCGTGCACGGGCCGGTGCTCGACGACGCCGTATATGGGACCGCGCTGCTCTGGGCGATCGTCGCGATCGCGGTGCATCGCTGGTCGCTCCGCGCGAGTACCGCACGGGTGCCGACCCCATCAGAACAGGTCGCCGTCGCCGTATTGGCCGCGCTGGCCGCGCTGACCAGACAGGAAGCGCAGCTACTGCTCATCGCGCTCGCGCTCGTCGTCTGGATCGCGCCGATCCTGCGGCCGATTCGGGCGATGGCGGTCGTCGCCGTCGTCAGCGCGACGCTGGCTGTCGTCGGGTGGGGGATGCGCAACGAGCGCGCCATCGGCGTCTTCGATGTGGGATCGACGCACGACGGGATCACCCTCTATGAGTCCAACGGCGCCGTGTCGCGTCGGGCGCTCGCGCTTGGACAGGTGGATCATCTCTCGCAGGACTCGTCCGTGATGGCGGCGGCCTGGCGTCGGACCGCGCCGATGTCGGAGGCGGAGGCCGACGCGTACTTCCGGCGCGCCGCGCTGCAGTACATCGCGGGTCATCCGCTGGATGTCGGTCGGACCGCCATTGAGAAGCTCGGCGTGTCGATCATCGGCGTGCGACCGGAGCGCTCGATGCTCGATCCGCGCAACGTGGCGGCGTCGCTCGATGCGGCGGCCTTGCTCTTCCTCTCGGCCGCGTCGGTCGCGCGACTCGCGCGACGCTGGCGCGGCGCCGGGGCGTCCGCACTGCTCGCGATCCTTGCCATCCTCGGGGGTGTGACGCTCGCCTTGCTGGCGATCGGGCCAGCAGGTATTCGATACTGGCTGACGCTGCGTGGCGCGCTCTGGATCCTGGCGGCGGTCACTGTGACGCGCTGGTATCGCGCGCGGCACTACACCTCGCTGGTAACGCTCGACGACGCGGCGGCGGCTCCGTTCCTTGCGGCGAGCGTGTGAGGACTCGACCGTCCCTCACAGGCGAGATCGCGTTCCACGACGCACTGCCGGCCCCAACCGACGCGGGGATGCGCGCATTGGATCCCGCCGCGCCGCCACCGGTTCATCGCGTGGGTGCGCTGGATGGACTCCGCGCCGCGGCGATCCTCCTCGTGATCTTCTGTCACACCGCCGGTCACCTTCACTGGCCCACCGACGGCGCCGGCGCGCTCCTGTGGCACGTCGCGACGTCGTGCTGGATCGGCGTGGATGTCTTCTTTGTCCTGTCGGGCTTCCTGATCACGGGCATCCTGATCGACGCGAAGGGCGACGCCGGACGCCCGCCGACCGGATACTACCGGGCGTTCTACGTGCGGCGCGCCCTGCGCATCTTTCCGCCGTACTACGTCTTCCTCGCGCTGGTCTTCCTCGTCCTGCGGACGCCGACACCGCATGGCGCGTGGTGGTACTGGTCGTATCTCACCAACATCATGCGCGCGACCGCGCCACGCCGCGTGCTGTTTCCCGAACCGCACCTCTGGTCTCTCGCCGTCGAAGAGCAGTTCTATCTCCTCTGGCCAGCGACCATCGCGCTCATCCCGCGACACCGGATGCGGCCCGCGTGCTGGTGCGTGCTTGTCGCCTCAACGGCGTGTCGCGTCGTCGTGACGCAACACCTGGGCTGGTCGGTCGCGTATCTGCTGACGAGTTGCCGACTGGACGAATTTGCCGCCGGTGCGCTGCTGGCGCTGCACACCCGGGACGGTCGGCGCTGGGCTCTGGACCGTCGCACCCTGTTCCTCATCGCGACGCTCGCCGCGCTCTGGCTTGGCGCACGCATCCTGAGCGACATGGTCGCGGTGCCCTACACATGGCCGCGTCTGGAGATTGCCACGGCGCTGGTCACGGTGCTCAGCGTCACATCCATCGCGCTCGTCGTGCCACCGATCTCGGATCCCGTCCTCTCGCGCATCCTGAGCCACTCGGCGTTACGCTCGATCGGTCGCTACAGCTACACGATGTATCTCGTGCACCTTGACGTGGGCGTGACCCTGGACGTGTGGACCCTTCGCACGCTGTCCGCCACGAGACCGTACCTCGCGATCGTGCTGCACGTCGTCGGTACGCTCGCCGTCTCGTGGGCGATCGCGTGGGTGAGCTGGCGACTCCTCGAGCGTCCGCTCCTGTCTCTGAAGCAACGGCAGCCAATGCCGCTGCCGCGCACCCTACGCCCTGCCGGGGTCCACTGAGTGCCGGGTGCTGTTCAAAGTGCGCGCCACGGTGCCTTTCGTACAGATTTCGTCGCATGGCCTCCTCGACGCGATACATTGGCGCGCACACGATCGACACGGGCGGGATCGACATGGCGGCGCGGCGGGCCGGCGCTGCCGGGATGCGGGCGCTCCAGCTCTTCACGGCGATCCCCAAGTTCTACGGCGACAAGTCGACGATCCGGCCGGACCGGGTCGCACGATTCCGCACCGCGCTTGCCGAGACGCCGATCGAGCCGCGGTATGTCATGGCGCATGCTGCCTACGTGCTCAACCTGGCGAGCGACGAGCCGGAGAAGGCGGCGCGCGCGCGAGCGGGGCTGATCAAGGAGCTGGAGCGATCGACGGCGCTCGGGCTGGCCGGACTCTGCGTGCACCCTGGTGCGGGCGCCGGGGAGGCGGCGACCGCACGGGTGGCCGCGTCGCTGACCGCCGCGCTCGAAGCGATACCGGGGACGACGTGCATCTGGGTGGAGAACACGGCCGGCGCGGGTCGGACGGTCGGTCGGAACGCATCGGAGATCGGCGCGATGCTGGCCGGCGTGCCCGAGCCCCTGCGGGCGCGGGCCGGGTACGGGCTCGACACCTGTCATCTCTTCGCGTCGGGGCACGACATCGCGACATCGGCCGCGGCGCAGCGCGCGGTACTGGACGAGTTCGAATCTGCCACCGGGGCGCCGCCCTCGTTCTTTCATCTGAACGACAGCGAAGGTGCGTTTGGCTCGAACAAGGATCGCCACATGCTGATCGGCGAGGGCCGGATCGGGGTCGAGCCGTTTCGGTGGCTGCTCGCTGATTCGCGCAGTGCGGGAGTCCCGCTGATCCTGGAGACGCCGCAGGTGAACGCCGAGATCGGCGACGATGACGGCTCGCCCGATCCGGCGGACGTGGCGATGGTCGCGCTACTGCGCTCGCTCGAGTGACAATGATGTGGAGACCGGCGGGGTCGCGGCGAAGCGGAGCTGGTAGAGGCGCACGTTGTTGAATTGCAGGTCACGCGCGAGTCGGCCGCCGCGGCGGACGGTGGCGGCGATCACCTCGCTGTCGATCTGCGGATCGCAATAGATGAAGAAGAGCCACGCGCCACGATCGCCCGCTGCTGCGGTGATCCTGCGTGCCTCATTGTCGGCCCATCCGGTGTCCGGTTCCGATTGGGGATGGTTGAGAATGCCACCCTCCATGCCGGTGGCGGTGCCGATCAGTTCGGCGCGGCCCGACCCGGAGTAGACGAGTGCGTCGCCTTCGTCCACGACGGCGTGTCCGCGCGGCGGTGCGTTTCCGGAGTTCGGCCCGATGGCGTGCGCCAGGGCGAGCAGCGTGTCGACGCGGATGGTGTCGGGCCGAGTCCAGTCCGTCGTGTAGTAGGTCCAGCGCACGGCATCCCGGCTGAAGACGTAGATTGGTTCGCCGGAGACGGCGTCATCGTGCCATGCCGTCAAGGCACGCGCGAGATTGTCGGGCGCGAGGGATGCGCGAAGCGCGAGCAGCGATTGTCGGGCGGGCAGGACGAGCAGCGCGATGCCGGCGAGGACGAACGCCGGATCTCTTGCCGCCTCCGGGAGGGGGTCGGCGAGGGCGAGGAGCCCCGACGACACGAGCAGGACGGTCCCGGGCGCAGCGAAGAGCCACGTCCGATCCGACGGCGGGTAGAGCTGCGCGGCCGACGTGACCACGGCGAGCGCGAGCGGGCCGACCAACAGGACGACGGCCCAGGTGCCCGTGCGTCTGCCGATTCGCACGGTGCCGGCGGCGCCGATCAGCGCGATCGCGGCGCGTGCGACGATCGACGCTCGCAGGCTCGTTCCGAAGAAGAGGCTCTGCGCGTACGAGCTCGTGACGACGCGGACGCGCTCCAGCAGGTTGGGAGCTCCAGGCACGAAGAACGCCGTGCCCCAGTAGTGACGGAGATACGGATCGTGCGTGGTCACCCGCTGCATCACGACGTAGTTGACGCCTGCCACGGCCAGGCACACGAGACACGTCACCACGTAGCAGCGCGCGTCGAACTGCCGCGGCCCATGCGCGCGCGCCATGGCGATGGCGAGCGCGCACGCCGCCAGGGTCAGCAGCGCGGGCGTCGAGAGCAGGATGCCGATCGCCCCACTCAGCGACAGCAGGAGCCACGAGCTGCGCTGATCCGGAGAGCGGATGGCCCGAAGCGTCACGGCGATGAGCGCCATTGTCACTGCCGCATCGACGATGTAGGGCTTTGTGCTGTCGCTATAGTCGACCGCCAGGGGCGACACGGCGAGCAGTGCCACCGCCAGCGCGGCCGCTGGACGCGGCACCAGTTGCTGCCCGACGACCCAGGTGAAGACGAGTGTTGCGACGCCGGCGACGAGAGGGACGAGCCGGAGCGCGACGTTGTTGACACCAACGATATCGACGACCAGACGATCGATCCACAGGAAGAGGACCGGCGCCGCCTGCTCAAATGCGAGCGGGCGCAGCAACTGGGGCAGCGACCGCGCCACGACGTTGATCGCCAACAGGCTCTCGTCGAAGCCAAACGCGTGACTCTGCGAGACCTCGACGCCCCGGATGGTTGCGCCGACGACGATCGCGACAGCGGCCACGACCGACCAAATGGATGGCGAATACCACGCGAGTACCGCGTCTCGTGCTCGGACGGAGATTGGCGCAACCTCGATAGCTGTGCGGACCGAGCTCCACCGGGTCCTTGCGCGGTCCAGCTTGACCGACCGATCAGCGGCCGCGTCTATTGACACGATGGTCGCAACGATGGTCGTAGCCGGCACATGCAAGGATTCGGCCTTTGGCCGAACGACGTTGTCCGTGACCGTTGCGTGCGCGCTGGTGGCGACGATCTGCGCGTTCGTCTTTCTCCGGGCGCCGGCCCCGGCGTACAACTACGACAGCATGAGTTATATCGGGGCGGCGCGGTCGGCCGTTGCGCATGAGGGCTGGCGAGTGCCGGTCAGTTGGCGCGGTGTCGATACGACAACGACCCTGAGCCACTATCCGCCAGGATATTCTGCCGCGCTCGCCATTCCCCTGCGTCTCGGGGCAAGCGCGGGCGACGCCGTCCGTGTCGTCAACGGATTGTCGTTGATCCTCGCGACAACGCTGCTCGCGGCGGCGATGGCTGCGACCCGCGGGCCACGGGCTGCACTGCTGGCGGTCACCATCGTGCTGGCCTCGCCATCGATCGCGATGGCGACGGCGACGGCGATGAGCGACACCCTCTTTGCCGTTCCGCTCATGGCGGTACTCCTGCTCATGCTCGTCTTCCCGGACCGTCCGTTGCTCTACGGCTGCGCGGCGGCCGCGTGCGTACTCGTGCGGTACGCCGGCCTGTCAATGTGCGTTGCCGCCGCGTTCTGGGCCTCGCGCCAACCGTGCGAGCGGCGCTCGACGCAACTGCAGCACGTGCTCGAGGCGGCGTTGCCAGGCGTCGCCGTCTTCGCCACCTGGGCTGTCCACGCGCGCCGGGGAGGCGACCGGGTCCTGCGCGCCGGCGTCGATCTGGACATTCACTCGGAGCTGGCGATGGGTGTCTCGACGGTCGTGCGTTGGCTCGCTCCGCCCGTGCTCGGCTCGACGGCCGTCCGGGCAGCGATCGCACTGGGCATCGCGTGCCTGCTTGGCCTGGCGCTGCGTCTGGCGCTGCGTCGTGCGGCGTCGCGCGTCGTCGTCGTCGCCGTCGCCGTGATGGGCGTGTCGTATGCTGTCACCGTCGTCGCCGCGCGAGTGCTCGCGGACACGGCGATTCGATTTGACGACCGTCTCTGGACACCCTGCGTGTGGATGGCTGCAGCAGCGGTCGCCGTCTCGATCAGTGCTGCGACGTCAGTCGCACCGGCGACACGGGCCGCCCGTTGGGTCGTGGTCGTCGGTGCGTGCACGCTCTGGTTGATTCCGTCAGTGCTGACGGGCGTGGCGTTCCGCGATCGTCTGCGGTCGACCGGGTGGGACATGTCGAGCCGTGCAATGCGCGACTCGCCGACATTGGCATGGGTGCGCGGGCCGGGACGTCGGTATCCGATCTTCTCGAACAACGCGCCGGCCGTGTACCTCTATACCGGGCGGAGTTCGCGTGGCAGTCCATACGACTTCGACACGGCGGCCGCGCTGGCGATGGGGCGGGCCCTCGACGCGCGGTGCGGAGTGCTGGTCGCACTTCGTGAGGAGTGGTTTCCGGGGATGCCGGGCGACGCGCTCGCCACGCTGCTCGGACTCTCGTCCGTGTCCGATTTCCCGGACGGATCGGTCTGGCGGTCGCCGCGTTGCGAGGCGCCCTCCGATTCCGGCGCTCGACCGTGAGCCGCCACGTGTTGTCACGGTCCGGGCCTTACCGCCATCGGACCTCGTAATTGTCGACGGTCCGCGTCAGGGGGAAGCGGTCGTCGAGCGCCTGTCGCAGCGGGGGGTCGATCGGACCGGACGTGCTGTCAATCTGGTTGTTGATGACAACCGCTGTCACGTGCCGCATGTCGATCGCGCGCAGCACGCGTGCATCGCGGCCGGTGGTATCGTCAAAGAACTCGTAGAGTGTCGGCGTTGGATTCCGGAATCCGGTGAAGAAGTACACCTGCGGACTGTTCGGTCCGGCGTAGATGTATTCACCCTGCGCGTGTGCCCGGACGATAGTCCGAAGCTCGCGGTATCTGGCGTTGATGTTTGGGGCGACCCTCGGGCCGCCTCGCGGCAGGTCGAGCTGGGCGGTATCGTGGATGTCGCGCCCGCCCAGCCTCGGTTCGAGTCGCACGATGGCAAAGAGGAGGAAGCCGACGGCAACGACCGCAGTGCCGGGTCGCGGGGCGAGCGCGAAGACCGCGAGGATCAACAGTGGCGCAGTGTACTGGAAGTACTGCGGCAGCGAGTAGGGGAACTGCACCAGCGTCCCTGTCGCGAGGACGCACAACACGAGTGCCAGTGGCAGCGGCGGCGTGCGCGTGTGGCCCCGGGCGAGCGCGATGGCGCCGATGACAAGACTCAAGGGAATGAGGCCGCGCTCCACGTCGCGAGGCAGGAGGCGGGAGAACTCCTCCCAGTGCGTGTGGATCGTCGCGTCGGTGAACGGCGCGTGCCATGCCCACACGGCGAGTCCGGCGACCGAGGCGAGGGCGATGAGGAGCCGTGTCCCCACTCGCCGGCCGATCAATCCGACTGCGGCGAGGATCGGCAGCGCCGCCAGCAGGGTGATCGGTGGCGGCGGCGCGAGCGCGAGATGTCCGATGCGGCGAAAGGGCGTCACGAAGACGCCACGTGCGAGCGCGGCGACTGCGCCGCTGCGGACGTAGGGGACGAGAAAGAGCGCTACCGGGATCAGGACGCCGATCGCAAACGGCGCGACGGCCTGCAGGAATCGCGCGGCGCGCATGGCCGGAGGGGCGTGCGCCCGGGTGTGTTCGCGCCAGATCAGCAGGAGCGCGATCGCGGCGCTGGGTACGACGTAATGGACGATCCCGGCGACACCATCGTTCGCCACCATTTTCGCGATGGCGGCGCAGAATGCCACCAGCGCGCCATCCAGCAGTGCACTGTACCACGAGAGCGGTGACGGCGGGCCGGCCACCGTGTCGGATTCCTGCTCATCGAAAACGGCAAAGAGCAGCACCGCGGCGATGAAATAGAGGCCGACGATCTTGAAGGTGCAGCTGACGCCCGCCGCCATGCCGGCCACCCACATCCAGCGACGATGCCGCGTGTCGAGGTAGCGAAGCACGGCGGCGGTACCGGCAGTTGCGAAGAAGAGCGTGTACCACGTCGGCATGCCACGGGGATGGTTCGGCACGCTCCAGCAGACCGCGGTGAGGGTCACGAGCGATGCCGCCCATGGCGCCGCCGGTCCGGGGCGCGCGAGCCGGAGCGCCACCCAGAAGAAGACCGGTACCCAGAGCAGGGTGGCGATCACGAGGACCGTTCGAAGTGTCTCGATCGACACACCCCAGATCCGGAAACCAACCGCGTCCAGCTGGGCCAGCGCGCCGGTATAGACGTCGACAAAGTCCCGGTGCGGCAGTTCACCGTGCATCACGCGCTCGGCGGATTCCCCCAGCATCCCTTCGTCGACGTCATAGAAGAAATCATTCCGATGGCGGAGGACGACACAGGCGGAGAGCAGCCATGTCAGCACCATCACCACGAGACCGATTCGTCGGGTCAGCGGCATGGACGTCGCCGTGCGGGGGAGACCCATGCGCGCAAGTGAATCGCGTGCCACAGTGAGCGTCAAGCGGACGGAGACATCGGGGTGAACTGACGAGCACGTCATTGGCCCGCGGTCCCAGTCCCATCGCCGTCCGCGTCGGAGCGCGCCACCGCCAGCGGACGACGAAAGGATCGATCACGGTCGAGTCGGGGAATCGCTCACGGAGGGCGTTGCGGAGGCGGACGTCGATCGGTGGCGAGAAGGTGATCGCGAGGTTGATCGCGACGGCGGTGACCTGATGCGCGTCGATCGCCTGCAGCACCGTCGCGTCGTGGGCGGCGGTGTCGTCGAAGAAATCATAGAGCGTCCGGGTCGGATCGCGCCGGTCCGCGAGGAAGTACATCTGCGGCAGATCGGGGCCCGCGTAGATGTACCCATCGGGCGGCGAGTGCTGCTGCAGCAGTGCGATCGTGCGCGCGTATGCCGCGCTGTCGTCCCGTGGCGCCTCGATTCCCGTCCGGGATCCGGCGAGGGGCACGAAGGTCCGCAGCGGAATCCACCGATCGCCCGAGGGCGAGAATCGTCGCGTGTCGGCGCACGTGATGCCGACCACGATCAGGAACGTGGCAACGATCACCGGCACCGGGCCGGCGCCTCCCGGACGCGTGGTCAGGATCGCGAGGGACGCCAGCGCGGCAAGCGGCGCGAAGTACAGCAGGTAGTACGAACCGGCAAATGGAAACCGCACGAGAGAGGAGAGGGCACTCATGGCGAGCAACAACCAGAGTTGCGCGAGTCGCTCTTGAGGCACGCCGGCCGTCGCGCGGGTCGAGGCGAGCAGCCAGACCCCGACGAGCACAACAATCCAGTCGATGTGTTCGGCCACTTGCCAGAGCGCTCGATACGACGCTCCGCCGCTCGCGACGATCGGTACGAGCAGCGCGAGCAGACCGATGGTGACGATCACCGATCGCGTGCCGCGCCACCATGCAGCCGGCGCGGCGAGCAGCAGGATCATCGGGATCGCCCAGCCGATCGTGTGCACGTTCCCTGGCGCCAACGACACGAACTGAAAACGTCGCTGTGGCAGAATGAAGACGCCGTGCAGGAGCGGGCCGACCGCGTCCGCGAGGATGTACGGCGTGAGAAACGCGGCAACGGGCAGTGCGGTTGACAGGAGAAACGGCGCGACCATCCGGATGAGGCGTTCGAATCGCCGCCGGGTCGTCGCCGTACCACTCGCGCCCCAGTCGCGCCAGATGAGGAGCGCGACCAGCGCTGCACTGGGTGCGACGAAATGGAGGAGCGGTCCGGCGCCGCCGTCCAGGCGGAGTATGAGTCGGGCGAGCGCTGCGACGAATACGAGCAGCATGCCGGCGACGCCGATCCGGTACGGTCGGCCGGCGGCTCTCGTCCCACGATCGGCGCGACTCGCGGCGTCCGCGTCCTGCTGCTCGAGAAAGACGAGGAGCAGGAGGACCGCCGCCACATAATAGAGCCCGGTGACCTTGATCGTGATCGCCATGCCGCCGGCAACTCCGGCGATCACCAGCCACCGCCGACGGCGATCCTCGACATACCGGCACAGCGCGGCGGTGCCCGCCGTGTAGAGAAAGAGCGAATACCAGGACGGCATGGCGGCGGGATAACAGGGCACCGTCCAGACGACCGTCAGCAGCACGACGAGCGCGGCGCGGGTGGTGCTCGTGAACCGTCTCGCGATGGCGTAGACGGTGCCGCTCCAGAGGGCGAACGCGACGACGAGCGGGACGCGGAGCGCGATCAGTCGAGTCCCCAACACTCGGAAGACCGCGGCATCGAAGATCGCGAGGCCGCCCGTATACACGTCGTCGAAGTCGCGATGCGGAAGTTCGCCGCGCAGCACGCGTTCCGCGCTGTGCGCCAGCACGCCCTCGTCGGTCGAGATCCACCCGAGACGGACGCAGGCCGCCGCGACCACGGCGGACGCGATGCAGAGGATCAGGGGGACGAGCTCGTCCTGCCTCCGACGCCACCGCGCCGGGATCTGCGACGATCGCCAGTCTGGCGGGGGGTCAGCCTCAGCGCCCGGGCTGGTCACGCTCCTCCGCTCGGGTCGGCTGCGTCGGCGACCGGAGCGCGGTGGCCGACGGCCAGCAACGAGCTGCCGAACGGCAGATTCCATCGCGCGGTGACCGATCGTTCGAGGCGGGAGAGCATCCGCAGTCCGCTGTTCAGGGGTGCCCACGGCACGTGGATCGGGGTCGGACTCGGACGCGTCAGGCTCTCCAGCAGATGCTGCGCGCGCTTGACCGGGTAGGTCCAGTGAAAGAAGTACTCCAGCCGATCGAGCTGGAGCCCAGCCGCGCCGGCGAGGCGCCGAAAGGCGCGCTTCGTATAGCGGACGCGGTGCTCGTTGATATCATCGTGCGTCGTCCACAGCGACTCGAACGCGGGCACGGTGGCAAGGAAGACCCCACTCGGTTCCAGCAATGACAGCGCGTGGCGGAGCGCGCCCACCGGATCGTCGAGGTGTTCGAGGACGTCCAGCATGACGACCAGCTGAAAGGACCGATCGGGGCGATAGCTCTCGTCGAAGGGTCCGATGTGGATCCGGCTCCGCCGCGCGGGGTCTTCGCTGACCAGATCGGCGGCCGGCTCGATCCCCTGGACGCTGTTGCCGAACGCCGCGAGCTGATCGAAGAAGAGTCCGTCGCCACAACCGATGTCGAGCACGGCGCCATGGCCCCAGCCACCGGGCGGCGGGAAACGGCGGAGCGTGTCCAGTATGACGGCTTCCCGCGCCCGCCACCACCAGTGCCGCTCGTAGAGCTGGCGATACCGTCGTCCGTACTCAGGATCCAGGCGGATCGCTCCGGATGATCGAGTCGATGACGTACATCGGTCGCGCCTTGACCTGCTCGTAGATGCGGCCGACGTACTCACCGATGACGCCGAGGAAGCAGAGGTTCACGCCCGCGAGAAACGTGACGACGACGATGGTGGAGGTGAACCCGACGGGTGATCGGTGGAGAACGAGCCGTTCATAGACCGCGACGCAGGAGAAGATCGTGGCGAGGACGATCGCGAGGAGACCGGCGACGGCGGCCGCGCGGAGCGGCACGATCGAGAACGAGAATATGCCGTCGGCCGCGAGACGCATCAACTTGAGCGGGCTGTACTTGCTGTCGCCGGCGTATCGCTCGCTCCGTTCCACGCGCACGCCGATCTGCCTGTAGCCGACCCAGGTCCGCAGGCCGCGCAGATAGCGGTGCCGCTCCGGCGCCTCGCGGAGTCGGTCGACGACGCGGCGCGACATCAGCCCGAAGTCGCCGGCGTCGACCGGCAAGGCGATATCCGAGAGCCGCATGAGCAATCGATAGAAGAGGAAGTACGAGAGGCGGAGGTACCACGCCTCCTTGCGCTTGATGCGTTCCGCGTAGACCACATCGTAGCCCTGCCGGTAGTACTCCAGAAAAACCGGGAGCGTTTCCGGCGGATCCTGCAGGTCGCCGTCCATCAGCATCACTGCGTCGCCCCGCGCCTGGTCGATCGCTGCCGTCAGGGCGGCCTGGTGGCCGAAGTTTCGCGAGAGGGCGACGACGACGAGCCGCGGATCCGTCGTCGCTGCGGCCCGCAGCAGGGCGAGCGTGTTGTCGCGGCTTCCGTCGTCGACGAGCACGATCTCGTGTGGACCACCCGGCGTTGTGTCCAGCACGGCTTCGACGCGTCGGAGGAGCTCGGGCACCACCGTCGCCTCGTTGTACACCGGAATCGCGATCGAGACGCGAGGCGGGGCGACGGCCATGCGCGCAAGAGAACCGGGCGCGACGGAGCGCGTCAAGATGCGATACGAACGTCGTCGCGGCCCGGCGTCGTCTCCGCGCCCCCAGTCAGGGGCGTCGCCGCCACCGCACAACAAACGGGTCGATCACGGTCGAGTCGGGAAAGCGGCGTCGCAGCGCCTGGCGAAGCGCGCTGTCCATTGGTGCCGAGAAGGTGATCGCGTCATTGATCGCGACGGCAGTCACGTGATTCGAATCAATCGCCCGCAGCACATTCGCGTCGTGCGTGGCCGCGTCGTCGAAGAAGTCGTAGAGCGTGCGTGTGGGGTCACGCCGATCGGCGAGGAAATACATCTGCGGGAGATCGGGGCCGGCGTACATGTAGTCGCCGGGCGCCGTGTGGGCCCGTACCACCGCGATGGCGGCCGCAAACGCCGCGCTGTCGTCCTTCGGGACGTCGATGCCGGCCCGCGCCCCGGGAAGCGGCACGAAGGTCTCCAGGGGGATCAGCCGGTCGCCCCAGATCGAGAACCGGCGCGCGTCGGCGCAGGCGATGCCGACGACGACGAGAAAAACGCCTGCCAGTGCCGGCACGGGGCCCGCGCCGCCGCGACGCGTTGTCAGGATCGCGAGCGACGCGAGCATCGCGAGTGGTGCGAAATACAGGATGTAGTACGAGCCCGCATACGGGAATCGGACGAGGCAACAGAGCGCGCTCATCGCCAGCAGGAGCCAGAGCTGCGCCGCTCGCGCAGGCGAGACGCCAGCGGCCGTGCGCCGGAACGCGAGGACGCAGACGCCGACGAGCACGACGACCCAGTCGACATGACCAAAGATGCGCCAGAGGGTCCGGTACGGGATGCCTCCACTGCTGACGATCGGCACCAGTGCGACGAGGAGCCCGACGCCGACCACGGCCGCGCGCCCGCCGCTCCACCAGCCTGCCGGCACGACGAGCAGCAGGAGGATGGGGATCGACCACCCCGCCGTGCGCAGACTTGCCGGCGGGACGGACACGAACTGGAATCGGCGCTGTGGAAGGATCAGCACGCCCTGCATCAACGGGCGCATTGCGTGCGCCGCGATGTATGGGACGAGAAAGATCGCGATCGGCACCGCGACGGCGCAATCGACCAAGCTCGCGGTCGACGCCTATGGCGGCCCGGAATTTCGTCTGGCCGAGCAGAACTTCGCCCGCTTCGCCGATGCGCTGACCCGGATCAACCAGCCGATCGTGCCGCAATTCCTGATGTCCGGCGGCGCACCCGGCCAGGA
>Ga0116229_10004266_pt1 | contig 23445 bp, 13 predicted proteins | sample S1TSphgellanicum_3_FD_87313 | JGI IMG/M metagenome (GOLD analysis project Ga0116229, IMG submission 87313) | Host-associated microbial communities from peat moss isolated from Minnesota, USA - S1T2_Fc - Sphagnum magellanicum MG | ecosystem: Host-associated > Plants > Peat moss > Unclassified...
ATCAGTAGTAACAAGGAAGAGTCCTTGAATTCTTACTTGACTAATTCAATGGTTGAAGTAACATTTCCGTGTAACATTTACTCCTTGATATTCCCTACCTATTTATTTTATTATGCACTAATTAATTATGTAGTACATAGTAAATTGAAATTACAATTTGCATCACAAAAAAAACTCTCACACACTTCTAGATCCATTGTTGAATTTAGGGTTTGATGAATCCCTTAGATCTAGGGTGTTCGAGTTTTGATGAGGTTCCGCCGTCACTCCCACACTTTACGCCTACCTTAATTTGTTAAATAAAAAAGCATCTACGTTTTTTGAACGCAAGTACCACCTTGTTTGCACCTTCTTGGTTTTTTGTTGTTGCAGGCGCAACTAGTCATGGCGGACGATGACGTTACGCCTTCAAATCCTCTAGTCGCACCCGTACAACAAGAAGAGCTTGAAGAAGCACCGCTCGACTTGAATGTTTCTCAACGGCTACGCGAAGAAGAACCGCTTAAGAGAGTGGTGCGCACTCAAGTCGCTCGTTCGGTATGGGATCGTCGATTGTCTCCTAACCCACGTGCTTTAGCAATTTATTTAGAATTTGTTCTTGCTTGTGGAACCGCGCCAGAAAGATTTGAAGAATGCCAGTGCGAAGATGATGATGTCCGTCTCCATTGTCGAACGTGGGTTCCCGGTGATGGCCATTATCGTTAGCTACGAGGCCCGATCAACCCACTTCCCCTGGGGCATCGAGCCAAGTACCTCGTTCGCACCATTCGTCGCATCCTAGATTTTTTACAACTGTGATCTATCCTTTAAGTAAGTTATTCAGTTGTAATTCACCTGAGGCTACTCAAGCGGAAATGTTTAATACTTAAGTTTGAATTGATTCTATTTAGAAGTCTGATAGAAGTGAAACTAAATAAAGATGTACTAAGACTACATCCTAACAATCTTACAAATACATCATTAGTGCTTGAAGATTCTTCTACAGACTAACTTAAGCTTGTCATGGCGAAATGTTATTGTTAATTATGGGCTTGTATTTCTTATTTATTAATAAATCACATCTAATTCTACATCCCCTTTCCCTTCTCTTCAACATAAAAGGGATAATGTACTCTAAAAGGTTTACTAGGTGCTTAACTGATTAAACGTTACATCAACTGAAATAAAGAAAGTATTATATGCCTGGAAATATCACAAAGGCTGATTCAACTATTAATAATCACTACTTGAAGGCTTATAAGCATTTCAATCATTAGTAATAAAGAAAATTACGGAATTAAGGCTTAACTAATTATTGAGCTATAATCCATGGCTCACAATGTGGCACCATTTAATTTGCTACTCAAAGTCACCAAAAGAAACCCAATACCCTAAAAATTTCACCACTTTCAAAGATGCCACATGGCACCATTTAATTCATTGGCCAAATTGCCAAAAAAAACTTTAAAATCTCATCAAATTTGGAGGTTCCACATGGCAATATTTAATTCACTCCAAAGAAGTTGCCATTAAAAACCCTAAAACTTTTGCTACCTTTGGGAGTGCCACATGGTGCCAATTAATTTTGTTGTAAAAAATTTGAAACCAAAACCCTAAAACTTTTGCCACTTTTGGAAATGCCATGTGGGCACCATTTAAATTGTTGCCCAAACCTACCCTAGACCTAACCTTAACCTATTTCGGACCTAGCCTTAACTTATTTTAAACCTAGCCTTAACCTACCCCAAACTTAACCCTAACCTACCTTGGACCTAGCCCTAACCTACCCCGAACCTAGGCCTAGCCTAGCCTAGACCTAGCCCTAACCTACCCCAAACCTAACATTAACCTACCTTGGACCTAGCCCTAGCCTACCCCAAACCTAGCCCTAACCTTCCCCGAACTTAACCCTAACCTTTATGGTGGGGCAATGGTTTTTTCTTTCTATCAACTCTTGTGATGTTGCCAAATAGGTGATATCCACTAATGATTTAGCCATGTGTTTTCACAAATAAATTATATAATAGTTTTTCCCCCAAGGATTTGGATGTGAAAGTTAAAGTTTCTTGAGAAAGGTTATTACATGGACATTAACAAATCATCTATTAAATGTTTGGGTTGACAATTATTATGTAAAATGAAAATAAATTGTGTCAATGAAATGTAATTCTGTAAACAAAATAAAAATGGGTAATTTTTTATTTCAAATAAATTTATGTTTTTAACAACATATTCATGTAGGGTTTTATGGGTGAAATTTTGCCAATTGGTGACAAAAGAAATTGGAAAAAATGGAGATTTTTGTTTTTTTAGTGTAAATTTGAACAAAATCTCCCACAAATTGGGAAATTTTACCAGAGTTTTGAAACCACAAAATTGAAAACAAAAACGATGGACTTGATTTTGAAGTTTTATGGCCCATCCTTGACAAAAAATTATTCAAATGGTTTTTCAAAACAAAATTGGAATTTCCCACCTTAATTCTATGTGATGTTTTTTGCCCATCTTTAACGAAAATTATTCAAATGGGTTTTCAAAAATAATTCCAAAATCCCCCACCCTTCAACCAAAAAAACACACACACCCACTTATGCCCATCTTTTATGCACCCTCATTTGTTAAAGTTATTTTACTATCATTGCCAATCCCAATGTGTTTTTCTCAAATTTTTTGATTGGGGTGTGCATTTAGTGTTATGAAACAATTTGAAATCCATGTTGTGTTGAGACAAGAACATACTAATGATGAATGATATGTCCCATAAATGGTGATTTGTTTCTCATTGACATTTAGATGGGCATGGAACAAATCATCATTTCAAAAAAGTTGTTGGAAACTTAATGTTTCCAATCAAGCCCAAACCCTTTCTTTATCGTCTACCATTCCATTCATTACCTTCTATAATATCTTCCTTGTTTGCATATGCTCTAACCATTTTATATTTCTTTATGTCAGTAGGAAACAAATTGTGTACAATATTTCTTAATTGAGACCTATGTGTGAACCATACCGATATAACCATGTGTGGTAGTTTCAATTTTTAAGAATTGCATTAGGGATATTCGAATGTGGTAAAGTTATTATAGGTTTTTAGCAGCTTCATGTAAAAATAAGGAATGATAAGTGCGCATGGTTGCATGGGGGTTTTTTTTTCCAAAATTTGATATTAAATGAATGAGGTGTAAGGTTAATTTTTTTCTTCAACAAAAGTTGGTAATCATAGTTTTAGAACCTTAGTTGTGTAATTAGGGGTGAAAAATCCCTAGAAGGTTGAGGTTAGAAACAAATGCCAAATTCGTAATGTTTGGCAAAACATGGGTCTTGTTATGGTATTTAATGGACAGTCATGTAAGCGAAGATATTTGAGATTCATGAAGCAGTTGAAGGGGTGTCAATGAAAGGCCAATGGAGATAGAATAATCTTCAAGCCTTATATGCATACGATTAATTTAAAACAACTTAACGATTAAATAAATAGGGTGATAGGGTGACAATGGCAGTATGAATTTCATAATGAATGAAACATTTATTTAGATTATGGATAAGCTCAATGAAGATTTACAATTACATGTTGAGTCCTAAGTTATGCCATAGTGATAGTTTATAATTATAAGAAATTTAGGATGCATCAAATGGTGCGAATTAAGTAGTCCACCTTGTTATTAGGAGGTAGTCGACAAATCGGACCATGCAACCAACAATAATGTCCAATGTCGGGAATTGAAAACCATGTAAAGATAAAAGTGTCTTTAATTTCGTAATAACCTTCACAAATGGTTTCAGGTTCATCACCAAAAGCAGGGTTGACTTACAACAAAATCAGCAAGGTGCAAAAGTTTAGATAAATGCAATAATACCAAGCTCGAGGGGGTTCAATTTCAAAATGAACACGCACTTCTCGCGGTTTGGGATCTTCATCATGAAGATGGTGCGTCAATGTCAAATCTAGAGATGACTCCGGAGGTAGATATTTATTCACTTATGTAGTTTGAAGCCTGTAAAATGTGGCCATATGCGACACCATAATTCAAAGAAAGGTAAGGAAAAGAAATCAAAATCAAAATCAAATCGGCAATGAATGTGTGGAAGACTTGTTACATCGAGATGCATGGTTGTAATTTATAGGTCAAAGAAAAGGAAGGAAATGCATAAGTAATGACCTAGAACCATGGTAAAGTAAAACCTTAAGATCAAAGGAAAAAATGAAGGTTTAAGTATAATTTGTTCGGGGGAAAGTGGGAAGAGGTGAAAATATGCTTCTCCTTCCATTAGCCACCAAACATTGGAACTTTTTAAGGGCCACCAAGCAATGGAACCTTTCATAGGCCACCAAACAATGGAACCTTCCAAAAGCCACCAAGCATTGGAACCTTTGATTGGCCATCGAGTTGGAATCTTCTTTCACCTCCTTACTTCTGTTTTTTTTAAAAGGTGAATTCAGATCATTTAGGGCTCTCTTTTCTAGACATAATTTTTGATTTGAATCTTGAGAATACTTATTTTTATAACTTTTTTTGGGAGGAGAAGAATGATTAATCCTAATATATGGTGGAAAAAGGGAGAATAAATTGGATGATTATAGTGCTTTTGAAAGAATGGAAGTGAATAGGAATAGTGTTGAAAGCTTGAAATTTTAAAGAAATTTCACAAATCCTTTCAAGTTTGGTAACACAACTTTTTATTAGTTTGGGTGTAAAATTTAAAAATTTGGTAGGCACATGTGCCTCGTAGCCAGCTTTCTAATGAGGTAAGGCAAGCTAGATTTGGATAACGTATGTGATAAAAATAATATTTTAAATGACTGGAGGTCTATAGCCAAGTTGAACTTTCTACCTTTGTAAAACCCTCTCGAGTTTGGTAGCACAACTTGTTAGTGGTTTAGGTGCAGAGCTTGGAATTTGGTAGGTAGATGCGTCTTGTAATTAGCTTTTTAATGAACTAAAGCAAGTTAAATTTGGATAACATATGTGATAGAAATAATATTTTAAGTGACTAGAGGTTTGTAACCAAGTTGAACTTTTTACCTTTGTAAAACCCCTTCGAGTTTAATAGCACAACTTCTTACTGGTTTAGGTGCAAAGTTTTGAATTTGGTAGGTAGATGCGCCTTGTAGCTAACTTTTTAAAGAACTAAAACAAATTAGATTTGGATAATGTATGTGATAGGAATAATATTTTAAGTGACCGGAGGCCTACTACCAAGTCAAGCATTACGTCAAATCTTTAAAAGTTGGTTTAAGTGGGTGAAAATTTAATATAAAATTTTAGGATTTGGAGTGTTTAAATTTAGAAGATATATCTATCAATTCCAAATCATAAATGGTGCATAGGAGGTAAACTATTTGGTTTCAATTACAAATGCAACTTAACATCTAGAATTACACTTTGCATTCCTTTTCCTTCATTAATAGCATACGTACCTCCGAGTATAATCACCTCATAGAATTGAAAGTAAAGGGACAAAAAGTTGCCTCACACTATGTTTAGTGATTCTTCCTTTCCAATGATGTGTTGTATTTTGAGAAGGTGTAGTTGCCACTTTCTAAGTCTTTTTCCCTCCCTCCCCCACATGAACATGCCTAGATGTCATGTTGCATGCACCTAGTAGTCGGAACTCGTGGCTACCTTACATATGCTTGTCCCTTGGAATTTCACTAGATGCATGTTAAGTCTTACATGTGGGTTTTATGTTTACTTTGTGGTGATAATTAAACCTTATGGGTTTGTCACTATGCTACACTCATGAACCATTATACAATTTATTTCTCTAAAAAATGCTAGCGCTCTTTCTGTACTAGCGCTTTAAGTAGTTTGCAAAAAATTATACAAGAAAATATATTCCAACATGGGTGGGGACTAAATTGATCTGCAAGCATAAAATCTGTTGTCAATGTGATTTTTATTATTTCTTATAACAAAAATTCTACTTTGCAGGTGAAATTCATCACTCACTTCAAGGAAGGCTTAGAAGTTGGACATTGAGTTCCTCTGGTACTGGTGGTGGGGGAAATGATGGTATCCAATTGGTGCTCCGGTCTAGTATAGCTTTGTGATTCATGTTTCATCTTCTTTCAAAATTCATGGTTAGATGTTCCATTTTCAAATGTAGATGTCTTTTTCTTCTTGATATTCAAGAAACCTTTTAAAGCTTGTTTTGAATCATATCAAAAAAAGGATGTTCAGGAAAATGCCTTCATGCTTTCTTTATGCTCAATTTGTGTGTTTGTGCAACTCCACCTCTAAAGCTAATTGATCTCCCCGGGCTTGATTCACTAGCATTTGATGAATCATTTGTAAGAAAACCTCATGCTTGTCTTTTTATTTGTTTGATGGTTCTCTAGCATTCTTGTCACCCACACTTCTCTATTCATCTATAACAAAGTCTATTTAGGCATGATAGATCTAGTTACTTCTTCATTGTTCACATTCTTCTTCTTTCTTTGTTGGTCATATTGCAAAGCCCAAGGCAATGCAATGTTTGATTCAAGTCTATTCAAATCCAATTTGATTCAATTAACTTGCATCCATTTAAGGTTTTTTATTCCAATGTTGAGCATTAGAACGAGACTCACAATGTTATGCAAAAAGCAAGCTCTTTGAATCTTGAAGGAAATGTATTGTGAGATGTAATTGAAAGTTGTGAGCATCTTGTGTAGGAGCCAAGAACATTGCAACAAAATGTTCAATGGAAATCCATGGGATTGCAGCTATTTGTTGTGTGGCTTGTGTTTTTAGCCATACAACTTCTTAAGGCAAGTTATTTGCAACCTCTCATGTCATCATTTGCTTTGGAAGTGTTGAAAGAAATATGTCGCAATTAAAATAGGGGTTTTCCTGTTGGTGGTTAGGCATAATTGTAAAACATGGTCATGGATGCCATATTGAACAATTGTAATTGATTTTCAGGTATTTAAGTATCATTTTAGTAACATTATTTGTGTGCTAAAATTGTCTTGGAAAATCAAGCAACTACTTATTGTATTTTGTATTGGGTGGTCAATGGTGCACATGTGTGTTTTGCTCCTTAGTCTCAACATGTTATAACCTGCATAACATATTCTATTTTAAGGATAAAATGATGTATGTGAAGTATAATGGTCTTATCTTTCTTGAATGCTATGAAGTCTTGTAATGCATTATGGTTTCCATTCACTTATGAAAAGCCAATTGCATTGAGGTTCACCTTTCATGTTTTTCAACATCAAAGCAAATATAATTGACCTACTTGTTTGAAGATGAGGTGTTAATTGGGGGAATCAATAGACCTGCATCTATCAAAATTCTAAAATTTAAAGCATAACATAATTCTTATATTTATAACTAATAATATGGAAACTTTAGATCAAGGGATGGTTTCAAAATTGTTACTATCTAAGTTGTTTTCCAAATTTGACTTCAGTGGACATCATAAGGCAAACATACACTAATACTTGATATGTGGAATGCAGATTCTAATTGCATTGGGGGTGACAGGTTTCCAAGCATGGTGGTTGTACAAAAAAAGTCAAATTGCATCAAATACACACCATGAAGCAAAACTTGACGACACATTGATAGATTTAAATTGGGGAGTCAACAAGATGGCTATATATGCAAGATCAATAGTTACGGCTAAGACAATGGGGGGCTTTTTCGGGATTGGTGGAGGAACTATCATAGGGCCTTTCCTCTTTAGGTAACCATCCATCTCTTTCTTGGATAGGGTTATGTGGACTAAGGTTGGAGCTTTGTCTATGATTTGCACTTCTATCCAAAAGCTGGATCTATACAATGTGACAACAACGCAAAGTCAGAACATACATGTATGATTCATGTAGCTCTTGCAACCACTTTTCATGTGTGGGGTGTTAAACATGTAGGTATCATTTGCCATTGCAACATTTGTAATGTTATTCTTTACATCCATGTCAATAGTGGAATATTCCTTCTTGGGCCATCATCCTAGGGATCATGGTATGTACTTCTCAACATTTGTGATGCTTCATTTCTCCTTCTCTTTAACAAATCCCTTAGAAAGTGGGTTTTGTCAATAATATGTCCTATCACAACATTTTAAACAATTTCATGTAATTTAATGATGCACTTTTATTACAATGGCTAATTTTATTATATATGGAAGGAACTAAGGAAATGTAGGGCTTTCTGGTTGGCTTTATTTGCAACAACTATTACATCTTTTTGAGCATGAAAATGAAAGGTTGAATGAGAGTAAGTGGATTTGCAATTCTTGTTGAACTAACATGTTAATATCAAATTAACCTAGTGAATGCTTTGATGTTCCCTTTTCAAGGTTTCATTCTATGTAATAGAAATTTCATTATCGTTCAAGATAAGCAGTTTGGTTGTTAAAAAACAAAAGCACTACTAGCTTGGGAAGATACCCACCTTTGAGGAGAGAAGTAAGACTAACCCCTAGTGCACTTTCCCTTTCCGAACATAACAAAAAAGTATTATATCTTGAATTATTGGATGCTTTAGTTCTTAAAGTGTGTTTTTTTTTGTCATAAAATGTATTCACACAAAAGCTTTTAAATTATTTTTGGGAAATAATATTCTTGCATGTTGTTGTAACTGTAAGTGATGTGTTGGATGAGTATCTTCTTGATTCCAAAAAGATGGTGATTGCTCTTATTGACATGGAGTGATCTTTCATACCACCACAACACTTCATAAGGCTTGTCCAGTGCAGGTACAGAACTATGGTTAGATTTGATTTCATGTTTTGCAAACTTTCAATTGTTGTGCAACAGAGCTTATTAAACCTTTTTTTTCTTCCCCCCCCCCTTTCAATTATGTCCCACCACCAAAGCTCAAATGCATCATTCAATGGGTGTCTTGAATTAAGACAGCCCAACAGGTGAAACATGATATGTAGTACTCAACATGGTTCTTGGTTGATGTTAAATAAAGAACTTATTATATTTTTCTTCAAGATGGAAAAACTTTGGTGAAAAGAGGAATTGAAGGGAAGGACTACAAAGAAAGCATAGGAGATGGAACAATCATTGCTAAACAAGGTGGGTGGGTTTCAATGTCACATGGTTCTTCTACCTCTATTCACTGATGTTGGCCATGGGTGTTTCCCATTTACATATCTTTGTTAATGGGTACTATGTTGTGACAAAAAAAAAGGATTCAAGTCTGTGAAATCAAAATGTAACTTCATTCTCGGTAATTTTATATTGTTGTTGTCAAAGTTAAAGCATCACACTCTACTCTGCTACAAAACCTAGTCCAAGACATGGGGTAACAAGTGTAAAAAATCATTTATTGTGTGGAAATGTGATGATGATTTTGCAAGCAACAACACATGCATCACAATAAGGTGGAAGTTTGAAATCATTGAAGTAAGCAAACAAGGACACCAAGGACACACCATCAACATTGCAGATTATTAGAGACAACACTATAGGTATGTTGATGAGCTTGTTATCTCATTTCCTCCAATGTTTTTGGGTGTTGTGGTAGTAGTTAGTACATGCATATGGATTAGGAAAATTAGGTATTGGGTGTTCTACTTTTTTTATGGCCATGGTCAAAGGTCTAATGAATGTGATGATTCGTTTTAGAGTACTTGAAACAACAAATGCTTAAAATTTCAGTTGAAATTTGACTTAATATTGATGGAGCTTATGATATGAATATTTATTACAATGATTACCTACGTTTGGGTGTGGTGTGTTGGGGCTAACATATAATAGTTTGCAAGGATACAAATGGGGCATGTGAAAGCATAACTAAAATTGTCCCACACAACCTTAACCCAAAGTGGAATCAAGTTTTTACAGTTTGAGAGGACAAAGTTCAAGGTAGAACCTTTGAATTAATAGTTTGGGATGCGGTACATGCCTTTCCTTCTCTTGCTTCCCTCTGACAATTTTCCCACCTGACTTAAAATTTGAAACCTTTAATAGTGCCAATTGACAGTTCAATTGTAAACATTGAAAAAAAAAGACACAAAGTAAATCCTATAACAAATTTTCTTTCAAAAGGAAAGCTCAATGTAAACATAGGAGGAAGCTATGGGAATATAAAGATCAGAAGCTTTGGGTCCATGACTTGTTTGATGAACTTACCACATGAGATGAAAGTTTTTCTATAGAAGCAAGGTTTGCATATAAGCTATTTTATTATTGATGATAGATGTAATTAAAAATTTTAGACATTTCATATAGAAATTTCAAATTCTAATTTTTAGTATTCAGACATTTTAATTTTTGATTTTCATTATTCAAACATTTCAATTTTTAATTTTCAATATTCAAACATTTCAATTTTTAGTTTTTAATATCTAGACATTTTAGCTTTTAGTATTTAGACATTTCATTTTTCAATTTTCAATATTCAGACATTTCACTTTTTTGTTTTGAGTATTCAAACATTTCAGTTTTCAATATTTAAACATTTCAATTTTTAGTTTTTAATATTCATACATTTCAATTTTCAGTATTTAAACATTTCAATTTTCAAAATTTCAAATTGTTTTAGACATTTCACAAAGAGATTTAAAATTTCAGTTTTCAATTTTCAACTTTCAATTTTTTCACACATCCAAAATTTAGTCATTTAAGTTTTCAGAATTTTAAATTCCAAATGCTTCACGTAGAGATTTCAAATTTTAGTTTTTAGTTTTTAGCTTTAAGTATTCACACATCCCAATTTAGACATGTTAGTTCTTAAATTTTCAAATTCCAAACATTTCACATACAAATTTGAAATTTCAGTATTCACACATCAAAATTCAAACATTTCAATTTTCAAAATTTTCAAAATTTTAGATTCTAAACATTCCATATATTGTAGTACCTTGGCAAGTTTGGCACATGCCTCCCAAATAATTAATTAATTTTGAATATTCAACTTCAGAAAGTAAAATATTCTTTAAGATTCTTTATTTTCCTTCCTAAGGAGTTGGTCTTTGGAATAAAATATTGATCATGGTCATATAACATTGGGTAAAGCCACTACGCGATGAGTTACTTGTTTTGTTTCCTATCACCCACAACAATATTGTTGCATTCTTGTATTGATTTTGTGTTGTCTCTAGTTCAAGTTTGTCCTTTTACATTGATATGCATGTTGATTTCGCACAAGACCAAAAATGCATTGATAAAATGAACAAGGAAAGCCCTATAAGTGTTTTCTTTGGACAAATTTGTTAGAGGCAGAAAGAGGTCATTAATTTTGAAGACAAAAGGACTTGCAAATGGCCTACAAAACACCATGGAGATGGGCAAAGATAGTGTGTCTATTATTTTATGCAAAACCTTGTTGACTCCAACCAAACAAAATAAGGGGAAGAGAACAAGAATAAACAATGGGTGAACATTTGACCCCCCAAAGGAGGCAAGGGACGAAGGGGAGATTAAAGAGATGATGGTAGAAAATGAAGAAGGAGGAATTGAAGTAGACATGGAAGACATCAACAACAAATGTGTGGAGAAGGCAAGAAGCTTGTTGAACAAGAATGACGAGATGCCAAAATCACAAACACTAAAACAACCAATTATAGATGCCCTAGATATTCATCTTGGAGGTTAGGTGTTGGCAATTGACCATCCTATAGGCCATGTATTGCTATTTTGGCAAAGCTTCAAACTAAGGTGATTGAAATCATTGACACTAAGTTGAAGACCCCAAACTTAGTGGTTTCAATAAAAGGGCAATAAAAGACGAAAAAACATGTAAAGTTTCAATTGTTAATTTGTTAAGCATGCAATTTCCAAGTGTAATCCAATCGTGATATGCTAGATGGATTATTGCAAGATGATGTTGAATAGATGGAGGTATGGAATGAAAAGAGTTTGACAAAGGACATAACACCATGACAATTGTCCCACATGCAAATTGCATTACAAATAAAAGAAACTCATGTGAATGTCAACACACTGGTAGAAACACCCCCTTTTGCAACTATGTTTTCAACTACATATTGACTATAAAACATAGTTGAAAGTGACAAAAATAGTTGCAAAGTACTTTTTGCAATTGAAAAGTAATTTTTTCAACTACAAACCAAAAAAGTTAACAAGTACAAGTCAACAATGACATTCTAGCTGAAAGTGTTTGTCACATGTCAACACCACATCAATAGCCATCATTAACTATTATAGTTGCAAACTTCTTACCGACCTAGTCATGAGATGTTATCAACTTCCTTCAACTAATGGATGAACTTCATTTGAAAACTACATATGATGTCAACAAAATATTCAGTTGCAATTTTGACTACATTTTGACTATGCCAATTCAACCGATGATGTGGTGACACGTGGCATACCCAAAAAATTCCACCATTGATTTTCCACATCAGATATTAAGTCAAGAGGTCAACTATGTTGCAACTATGATGGTCAATGCATTTGGCTGTTAGTGAGATGACATGTGTTGTAATTTAATAGGGTTTGGGGTGGACCGATAGTTTAATGCCACTTGCATAACCTACGTGGCCTATAGATGTACGTGGTGCCTAATCATAGGAGCCATGTAATTACCTAAGGATGGGTTAGGTTTAAACTTAGCCCCCCTTGTTTAGGTTAAAGTTAGACCTATGCACCTAAACTAAAGCTAAACATAGGCATTAGGTTAGGCCTATACCTAATAGAAATAAAGTCCTATTTCATTTAATTTAACTTTTAAAGTTGGGCATTTTTTAATTTGTTCATCCCAAATGGTATTACATTTTCATGTTTATTTTGGTTCTCCATCATCCTAGTGCATTTGCTTGTATAATTTGGATTATCGAAGTGGAAGCCAAACAATATGGGACAAATATTTTAGTTTCCACCATGGGAAGACAAGCCTAACAACAAACATAGGCCTACAATTAAAAACTTATAGATCATTCTTATTTCTTATTTGATTTGAATGATGTAAAAAGTTATGGGAATGTTAAGGTAAGCTCTACATTATCTCTTTAAGCTCCAGAAACAAAGGAACAACATAGAAGAAACATAAAACATGTCAAAATTAGATAATGTGTTTCTTCCAAAAATGACCCGTTATTTTATAATGTCATATCTTATTCAATTTGAGTGATCGAAAGAGCTATGGGTGCACCACATTAAGCTTTACATTAGTTTTTTAAGTTTTGAATGTAAAGAACCAATGGAAAAGAACCACAAAGAGCACGAATGTATTAAATTAAAATGTGTGAATTAGGCCTATGACCAAAGACTTACCTTGCCTACTTTCAATACCCATATCTTTTTCATTTTTAATCTATTTTGAGGGTGAAAGCATGCTAAATGTACTTGGTAGTCTACTTGTCAAACTAATAAAAGGTAGAACCAAAACCCATCATAAAATTATTATACATGCAATCTTTTAGTTGAATGATTATTAACAAGATTTTTTTTTCATTATTATGAATTAATTTTGAGTTTTCACATTGTAAAAATAGGTTTTAAGTATATTTTTTGAAATGTAAGTACCTTTGAGAACCTATTTTTTGTAGTGTAATATTTGATTCAAGTAAGTATAATCTTTAAAAAATAAAATAGATGGGGATTTTTGGTTATGCCCTTTAATACACAATGATCTTTATGTTAACTTCATACATGTCTATTTCATTAAAAATTTCAATGAAAAAATATATTTGAACATCATATTGATGAGTCAATATCAAACATACTTGTTACCTACTTTTATTATTAAAAAAAATTCAAATATTATATATATTTATAATAAACCCAATTAAAAGCACAATGGTTTCAAAATCAAATTTAAGTAAGTCTTAATATACTTTCTAGTATTTTGATAAAATTTTGTCTCAATTTCAACTTCATTTTTGTTCGTCAACAATTTTTGTAATCTTTACCTTGTTTACACCTTTGAGCAATTTAAGTGGCCATGGTTATTCCAAGTTGAGCCTTAAAACATCATTTTGAACTTGAAAAGCAAAGGAATGATGTATTAAGATTTAAAGTTTTTTAATAACTTTAATGTGTAGTGATCAATTATTTTACCTTAGTTACAATTTGTAATAACATAATTGCAACTCAATTAGTTGCAAATAATTTACAACCTAATTTTAACTTAGTTAAACATAGACCTTAATTAATAATTTACATAACCTAAATTTTGTTAATTATGTTAAGTACTTGTAGTAAATATTCAACAACAATTTTTTAAATTACATTAATAATACTATTGTAGCTAATGTAAGCTAGGTGATTATTTAAATATTATTATATTATATTATATTATATATAAATAGTGAAGTAAATATGATAGTGCTAAAAGAGATATATATTTTGAATCATATAATCATGTATTAGATGTCCATACTAACTATGTCTATTATTATTATTTAAACGAAAAAATGCATCCTAACAAAAATTCGTTTTTACAAATAAAATTTATATGTAATTTAATTTCAATTTAATGAATTTTGATAAAATTTTGAACAAATATGAAGTCATCATATGTATAAAATGAATAAACATTAAAGTTCCAGAAAAATATTAATTATCTATCATCATTTGATATATTGAGAATTACATTTGATTTACACAAAAATAGAAATTACATATATTGAGCATATGCATTATTATCAACTTATATTTCAAATTTTTGTTTAATTGTATTTAAAAATTGAATACTATTGTTTGAATGCATAAAAAAAATTACATGTAATTTAATGTTTGATGAATTTTGATCATGATTTATAATAAATATTAAGCTATCACATGAAAAGAAATGAATGAACATTAGAATTTCACAATTTAATTATCATCAATTATATATCACAAACTAAATTTGGTCTACATAAAGATCAAATATTACATAATGAACATATACAATATTAGATTACTAATTTATATTCAAGATAATTTATTCAAAACTTATATGCATTACAAAAATCATGTCACACATAACTATTCATTTATACAAATAATTTTTCATGTAATTTAATATTATCAAAATATAGCATAAGTATTAAAATATATGATATGTATAAAAGCAAAGTCACATATTAGTTGTTTAATCGAGTTGAACGATCGTTGCAAATAAAATTACATTTCATTCATCTTTAATACGTTTGATCATCCATGCATGTGTTGATGGTGTCACCAAAATAGTTGAACATTGGTTAATGTCTTGACTACGTGTCAACTAGAAAACTTTAAATGTTAAGAATATTCCAATAATGAAATTTTACTCAAGACACATTTTTCACTATTTGCCAATGTAATAGGCATTTCAACTTATAAACATTGTTGATGCCAACAATATTCAATGGAATATTCGGCAAAACACCACCTAGTTGAAAATTGCTTTCAACTATATACTAATTTAGTTTATGAGTTAACTTCATTGGTAATTGCCATTATTCAATTTTAAAATTTTAAAATTATAGTTGCAACATAGTTGTAAATCACATCTAGTTTAAAATGTTTTGGTTAAAAAAGAGGGGTTTTCTACTAGTGACAAGATGTTAAAATTATAAAAGGCACTCAAAATGCCATTGTGTAGGATGTTGCCCATGGAGGTTATAAAGCCCATTTTATGCGAGGACATCAACACGCTCTACAAGTCCATTTAATTTCATTATATGTTTCTGCAAAGCATGTGAATGGAATAGAATGACTTGTCAACATAGACATTGTATAACATGGGACCCACGTTGGGTTAAAAAAACAAGGAATTCAAATAGATGCTTGAAAAACATCCACTCCAAGACCACCTTTCAAAACAAATGTTTTACATAATCATTGTTTGAAAGCATGGACAACTTACATAAACGACAACGACCCATACGACATGGAATGGCATTACATGGTGAACACATTGATTATTGATTAGTGGCCTTGCAATGTTACATTATTGTGGGATTACTTTAACAAAATGAACTCATGAGTATAGATTGCAACCTAATTCAATTATGTTCAATCATGAACACAAGCACTTTGTTTGCATTATCACCAACAAACATTGTTATGATTAGTGTGGATTTGTGATGTTGTAGGTCGATAAATAACCACAATATGAAGACAAAGTTCATGAATTCATTATTTGTTTATAATAAAATATATCAGTCAAAAGCCATTGTCATCCTTCACCCATAGGATGACATCGACACAAATTGAAGATGTGCAAAGAAAAGGTCACATGCAGCATGGTACCCCTTGACACATGAAATATTCACCAAACTCATGTTCAAGGACAAGATAAAGATGGAATTAAATGAGAAGTTGCAAAATTGGTTAAATGATGGGAATGAAAATCTCTAAAAAGGAGAAGCAAAGGAAATATTGTCTAACAACAACCCACAACATAAAGGTGAATAGGAAAGGAATGTTGGAAAATTGAACTAACCCTAGTCTCGAGGAAGGGTTTTTGTGGGAGGTGAAGGTGAACTAGGACAACACCGTCTCACCAAAAATGACCCTAGACAAATTGCAATAGTTGGTGTAATCGACTATGAGTCCCTAGGAAAGATTCAATGGTTGGAACAACCTTGTTCGAAAAGGAAAACAAAGGATTTCCATTAGAGCCACCAACAAAGGAGACATTGGAGTCCATTCATGATTGGGGTACCAAAAAGGAGTGTTTAACTGAAAAAGGAATGTAAAGGACAACTTTGGATTTTTTAAATTTTACATTATTATAATTGCAATGGATTGTTGTATGCTAGTAGATAAAATAATTTCTTCTTAAATTAATAAAAAAATATTTAAAAATAATTTGGATATCATGTAAATGTCATTTTGAATCTTGTCAATTAAAGGAATCAAATGTCTAAATTTGTTTCTTAAAATAATTAAAATGAAGGTATAAGATCATACAATTGATTTCAAATTTTTTGTACAACAAAAACATCCACCCTTTTATGAAAGTACATGTTCATTGGATGAACTTAATGAAAAATCAAATCATTCAAAAATTTCAAAGCTTGAAATTTTAAAAGAAAGGGCTACAAGGCAAAGAATTCATTTTAAAAACCATTTGATAAAAAAATTATGTTCAAATGGGTTCAAATTGTCTAGTTTTAGATGTAGGTCACATGTGCATGAAATAAACATGACAAAAAACATGTTTGGTTATCAATTGAAACTCATTTTGGGATTTTTGGGGATTTTTTGCATTTTTGGCATTAAATTAAAATATTCATACATAATTATGTATGATTATGAGAAATCACCATTAACACATGAATTATCTTATATTGGACTATTCATTTTTTCTCACTTAAATTTGTTTCATGTAAATGTTATTAAGGTTTAAGGTTTAGTGAAGAGTTCATTCATTGTCCCACACAAACAAGTTTGGATAGATGAACAAGGTTTTTGTTGCAATTTGTATTTGAGGTTCACCGTTTGGACAATTAGCATGCAATTGTCGATGAACTCTCTTTTAATTCACATTCATCACAAACAATTGAAGACGATGGCCAACAAAAGGCCTTGGAAATATTTGAGAACACAAAATATATATTGGTATGTACATCATCTCGAACATTATTGGTAAAAACTCAAACTATTTTAATTCAACCAAAGATAAAGTGACTTCAACCTCCTGGAAAACAAAAAATCAAAACTAGCTAAATTATCCAAGAAAACATCTCACTACTTGACCTCTAGTAGTACTTGGACCTTTGGTCCAACTTGTTAATTTATGAACTTCATCCTAACTTTAAGTCATATGATGAATGAACATTTCCATTAGCCCACATAACATCACAATTTGTAAGATGTAATATAAATATTTATAATGCACGCACTTTCCATAGCCACCGAATGAGCCTATCAACACAAAATCTATGCAAATAAATGCAGGGAAATTGTTAATCATAATTTCATATTGCTTTCGATTTTCAATTAGACTTGAAATGATATGATATATTCGTCCATAACTCGGAATAGGAACATTGGTGGGTGGTAAGATTTGTGCGACAAGAACACATTCGACCTCCCACTTTTTATGTTGTTGAGTTGAGATCTCGAACATAGAAGGATGACAATTATTTTTCATTTTTGGCTAAAAATCTACATCCATTGGTCTATTGATAGGAATGGATGCATCTTCACCAAAGAGATTTCTTAGGAAACATTTCGACTTTTCAAAAAAGAGGAAACCAACTTCTTCCAATGTTGTCATTTCATTTTAAATGAGATTTGTCCCTTCTTGCACAAGCCATTTGGAAGGCACAACTGACTTACCACTTGCATACTTCCTCCCTATGCCACCAACATAACAATTGTGATCATCATGGCAAAACCTGGACTTGTATAACTCAATTGCCCCAACTCTAGCAACACTTTAATTACCAACATAACAAGGGACATGAATGCCACAATTTGTTATTCTCAAAATGTTTTCTCCTTGCAATAATGTTTGGTGTTGTTTTATAATGCCAAAAATTGAACATTCAACTTTTGGGGACATCGTTCAATGTGCCAAACATTGTCACCACGAAGGCATTCCAACACTTATTCACCATTGTGAATGAATACTAGGAAGGCCTCTTCCAAATGGTTCTATTGGCCCAAAATGGCATTAGGTGCAATGTTATGCGAAATGAACTCCATTCAAGGACGAAAAAAATTTACACAATCATGCTTGTGAGAATCGCCTTTTGATCCGAAAAGGTAGATCTTGCCTTTTTTTGTGGATCCAAATATATACCTCCTCATCTTCAAAGTGGGGTATTTTCGATGTATACAAGGAGCCATGTGTAAATTTGGCAATTGCCATCACCATTTGTGAAGGATCACCATACTAGTTAGCTTTACACAATTATAATTCATCCTTGTCCAATCCAATCTTAGAGGGACCACCATGTAAGAAAGTGTAGTATAATGCAAATTGCTTGAAAGCTCACATCTAATTTGAGGTTGCGACATACAGGCAACTACCTATTTTCCCAAATTGATGGAGCCAAATGTTATGGACTATTTCTAATAAATTACAAGTCGGCATGTCGACCTTCTCCTCCAAGGATAATTTTTGTTCATTCAAAAGACAAAATGGAATAAAAGCATAACAAAAAAATTGCAATCAAATTGAAGAAAGGAATAAAAGAATAACACAAAGCATTTTCATTAACGAAAAGTGTGGTGCAGAAATAAATTGCATCCAACATGAATCCTCCCCATTGTTTCACACAAAAATGCCAAAAGCCTAGCCAATTGTTGAGCTCTTGAATAACATTTTCAATACTAGTTTTGAAGGAGTACTAGTCACCAAAAGTGAATAACAACATAATGAATGTCACTTTTTCCAAGGATCTTAGATTTTTATATTCATAACAAAAAGTTTTGTGCCGATCTTGGAACTCAAGAACAATGAGTTGCTTAGTGTGCTTGTTGAACGATTGAATCCAATGCAAAAACAGGTTCATTCCTTGTCAATCATCTTCATAGTGGGATCTCCACTCCCATAAACGATATAAACAACATTTTAATTTGCTTCGACATTGTCTAGCATGAACCCTTTGAAATTGGGATTTGTTACACCATTCTTCAAAATAATTGCATTCAGCTTTTGCCAAAGTATACATTGGGCTTCTGTGTCCTCAAATTGCATTTTGCAAATATCAATAAACATGACTTTGTAATAGATCGAGTCATAGATGTGGTAAACTATAATTATCTAGCCTTGAACATGTTTGACATGATCAAACATCATCTAAGAATCTTTCAAGACACCCCAAGTTGCATTCATCTCATTAAATGAACTCCATAGTCGTCCCCTTCAATCGATATTTTGAAAAGATAAAATTTTTGCCCAGTTTGTTATCCAAGAAAACAACTATCTTGAATGTAGTTGTAAGGACTAAAGCCCATGAATGTCAAGATGGAATCAATAGAACCCATCTTCCTTGGGCAATGTTTGATCAATGAAATGAGGTTGTGGATGTTAGGGGAACACAAGGGAGTGAACTTTAACAAGGTTTCATTGAGTTTATCACCCTTTAGAAACTTGATAGTACCTTGCCCATCCTCATTGAAAAGGTGACAAAACAATAATGTTTTATTTGTAGCCAAGGCTATTACAAAGGACATAGCATTGGGCGTGTGCAAAACCTCCTTTATAGCTTCATCTCTTCGAGTGACTCCTTCACTTGCCATTAGAAACAAGATGCGCATGCGTGCCAAGGTGGACTGGTGTTCTAGAAAGATTGGACACATAATGAACCACATAATACATGCAACAAATGCATGTTTGCACACAAAAGGGGGAAGAAGCATAGACCTTACAAGTAATGATGCGTGCAAGAAAAGTTAGGACAATTTAGTTAGCAACAAAAACTTGAAACAAATTGTCGTTCTAGTCATTTCATTACGAACACCTAAATGATCAAACATAGAACAAAAGTCTTTTTGACACTATAGACGACCCAAACATTTAATACTCTTAAATCCCAAACCAAAAGAATTTTTAATGTTGCTCATCTTCACCTTGCACCGAGTGTGTCCATCGTATCTTCTATCCATGCCTTGCATTCGCTTGGAAAGCCCCATTGGCTTGTGGACTAGGGGAAACTCAAATAAAACGTCCCCATCAAACCTAACAAAGAGAAAATTTAACGTTTCAATTTTCATTATGCTATAATCTAAAAACCTTTGTTTGTTGGAAGCATGTGCAGTTAAAGACATCGCCATCAAAGAGACAATAATGATGTGAATGACAAATTCCTTTGAACTAGACATCTTTAGAAGGCCATCAACTAAGCAATGTGTAATGAAGGGAACGATATCAATGTTTTAGACATGCCAACTCTAGCAAAACATTTCCCATTCATGTCAGAGGAATCGTTTAGATTAATAAAAATTGATTCAAGAGGTTGACAATACATTGATCGATTTTTGGGTTCATTCTTCACCTTGATATTTATCATAACAACATTTGTAACAAACAATGTGGTGTCAAGTGTCAAAATAATATTTTGCAAATTCTTCTACAAGCACTCACCAATAATTTAGTACCTTCCAACATTAACCATGTAATCCTTGGGCACAAATAGCAGGAACTTGGTAAATTGAATTGATGACAACATTATTTTGCACATAAGCAACATCTTTAATTACATGCACAAAGCTGGGTTAAAAGCCAAACATTGCACAAAGACGTTATTTTGTGACTTAAATTACACCAAAATCACTAACCAATATAGTTAAATTGGATTTTTCTTCCACATGGAAAGTTGCCATTTTTGGAAAATATGCAAAGCAAGGTGAAAGTGATGGTGAATCTCCAACCTATTATCATGGGCATGAAAAGAAACAAGACTACAAGATTTCCTAACCAAAACAAGAATAAGAGCAAGCCTAATCCCAAATCCAAATCGCAAAACAAGAACCAAAAAAAGAATAAGAACACGACAAATGTAGGACATGAATTCAACAAGATTTTATTGCAAAAATGAAATAAAAATAGAATAATGTTGTGACCAAAAGAAAAACCCAAATTAATGTTGAATAAACTAAAAGTAGTGGGGGATTATACTTTTATTTATACCCCTTGGACACCTAACTTAAAGAAGTTTTCCAAGAAGCTTCCAATTTACATGTGACCCATGTTCACCCACGTGCACCAATGTGCACCCATGTGTGAATTATGAATGAATTAAAATTGAACTAAGAGTGAACTAAAATTCAACTAAAAATGAACTTATACTTAACTAAAAACGAATTAAAAGTTAATTAAGAATGAACTAAGAGTTAATTAAAAATAAATTGAAAGTGAACTAAGGATTAATTAGAAGTGAATTGAAAGTGAGTTACAAGTTAACTATAAGTGAATTGTGAGTTAATTAAAAGTGAATTAGGACTTAACTAAAAGTGAATTAAAAATTAACTAGAAATGAACTAAAATTTAACTAATAGTCAATTATTTGAATTATGAATCAATGGAAATGAACTAAAATTAAACTAAAAGTTATATATAAGTTTATTACAAGTCATGAATGAACATTCAAATGAATGAACCCCATAGCATTAGCATTTGTGACACCTATGATTCATTGCAACTTGTATAAATATGCAAAATAGATTGCAAATGAAAATCTATGGAATGTGTATCCGGTGTTCATTATAATAGTTGCATCCACATACCCCAAGTTATGGAGCCATGCCCAAGCTTGGTTTGATTTTTTTTACATCCAAACTATTTTCACCAAAAGTAGCTCGAGTTAGTGATGGAGGGAGGAACATACCTTGAACATGGTTCCATTTTTGGGGCCAAGTTCAAGGTGGGTTTTTTTGTTTTGCGAGCCGAACAACTTTAAGTGCCAAATTTTTTTGGTTTAATCTTGAAATCCTGGCCCGAGGATTAGGACTCATTTATCTATTATCTATTTGTGGAAGATAATTCTCACAAAACATTCCTAGTCAAAAGGTGTCAAGGACACGAAGAACCACGAGAACAAAGGTTAAAGGAAAGGTTTAAGTCTAATTTTCAAACAAGGAATAAGACAAAATTACATGATTCAAAAATAATAACATACAAACTAAAAACAATAGCACAAGATGTGCAAGACAACATGAAAATGGATTTTTATTGTGCTAACATATGTAAACATGAACAAGGTTATGGTGCAAGATCATGTTTAGGACTAGTGTTGAACAAACTAAAAGAAATGAGGGGTCTTATTTCTATTTGTTTTAAGGATCTAGCTCAAGGAAGCTTTCAAGGAGGCTTCTATGTGTGCATAAAATAAAAAAGCTTTTTGAAAACCTTCCTAATAAGAGTCAATTATGAATTAACTAAAACTTAACTAAGATTTAATTAAAAATCAACTGGGAGTTAATTATAGTTAACTATGACTTAATTATGAGTTAACTAGGACTTAACCGATATTTAATTCGAAGTTGATTGGGAGTTAACTCAGACTTAACTAGAGTGAATTGAAAGTCAATTGGAAGTGAACTATTAATTAAGTGGAAATGAACTAAAACTTAACTAATAATGAATTGAAATTAAACTAAAAGTTAAATACATGGATGAACATTCAAATGAATGAATTCCATGGCATTGGCATCTATGACACAAGGATCATGGATACGTTTAAGGTATTGATAATGGAGAAATAACAATTTGCATTTTCAAGATCATGCATTTGTTTCATAGACTTCTATGTGGATTTGTAACATTGTGGATTTGTTTATAAACTTATCAAAGGGCCATATATAGATATTATGTGTTTTGATGGGATTATACATGTAGTGTAAAGGCAAATAAAATTCAATAGTGTTGAAGTCTTGGACAAACACGAAATGGTTCCAAAAATAAAAGTGTAGATGGCCATACCATTGTGCCAAATGATTTCAATGCCCGTTGTTTGACTTGCTCTAAAGATTGATGTCCTCAAGATCACTATTAGAAATTAGATCACTATTGATGTCCTTCATTATCTTGAAGAAAGTGGCTTGAGTAGATCTGTTTCAATCTCCTTCAAGACAGTTGTTTTAGTAACTGTTGAATTATGATTGCGTAACTTGATGTATTTGACTGTTATCAG
>Ga0116229_10004267_pt1 | contig 23444 bp, 14 predicted proteins | sample S1TSphgellanicum_3_FD_87313 | JGI IMG/M metagenome (GOLD analysis project Ga0116229, IMG submission 87313) | Host-associated microbial communities from peat moss isolated from Minnesota, USA - S1T2_Fc - Sphagnum magellanicum MG | ecosystem: Host-associated > Plants > Peat moss > Unclassified...
TAGTGACCTAACTTCTTTCTTACCTACCTCATTACTTGCATACCCACCCATCTACCTACCTACCCACTTATCTATGTTTTAATTTTTAAAAGTTACTTGCCCACTTATTTATTTATTTATCTTTTTAATTACCTACCTTATTATCTACCTACCTACTTACCATTTGCATGATGCTAGTGAACCATGACACCAACATTTGTCAATTCATATAATACAAAATATTCAGGTATTGCATTGAAGATAGAGATAACCATTTTAGCCAATTTGAGCCACTCATGACAATAAAATGGTAAACCCCAAGCATTACAATTCCAAGAAACTATTATCACATCAATTCCATAACTACACCTCCATTTTGGCTTGTTTAGGGTTTAGGGTTTGCGTGATGTACCTAATTTATTTAACCTCATTTAATTAAACCCAAGGCAATAGATTTAATAATTTGATGTATTTAATTTAATGATCTAATTAAACAATATGATTTGGATTTTTGATTTTGAAAATAACAAATTATTATGATTTTTGGCATCTTTTTATAATAATTAATTCAATTTTAAATTGGAGTCAAGAGGAAGAAATTTCATTTTGATATATATGGAACAAAACAAGTTCATTTCTTTTAAAAGGGACTCAAGAAAGTCTCAACTTGGAGAAAGACTATACGCTAGGTAAAAAAAAACCTTTCTTCCCGTCATTTGTTTTTCTATATCTAATTATTTTAAGGTTAACTTTTCCACTCAATATTATGTTACCATTTAATTACTTTTAAAATGTAAGGCACAATCAATTGTTATAATTTTGTCATGTTTTGCATTTTCATATGTTTGTTTAGATATTACAATTTAGGCCATCTACCATTAATGATATTTAGGATTTAGGAATTATAATTCAATGCATATTGTGGGTTTCATAAAAATATTTTGTTTTCCCTTTGTATCATTAAGCTACTAGGGTTCAAGGCATCCATCATTCAAAAAATTTAAGGCTTGAATTATGGTTTTTAAAAATCTAATTACCTTTAAAATGTAAAAATCAAATGTTTCGCTCCTTTGTTTTTAGGACTTAAATTATCTTTAAAATTCAATGCATAATAGGATATATAGGATTGTAAAGCTAAGGTTTAGGGCATTTACCATTAGGGTTATTTGGGGTTTATACTAGATTAGGATCATTTAGGGCTTTGGGGGTAGGGTTTAATGAAGTATGTGTTTATTTTTGTAGGGTTGTGTTCTCAAGTCAGGCACCAGCTCATACAAATGTGACATTGCCCATCCTTAAGACAAATGTTATGATTTTATTTCTTAGTTTTGTTTTTTCCATAAGTATAGTGCAAAAGATCATTAAAGAATGCAAACAAGGGGGAGTAACACTTTGTGATCATGTAACCTCACAAATGAAATGTTGACAACAAAAATTCAAAACATATGCCTCACCAAGGTGAATGAGCCATTGCACCCCATGTTGGTGCTTCAATGTGTGGAAGATGGCTTAGGCAATTTAATCAAAAGATTGAAGGATTGGCGTGAAATAATGTTTAAACATACAAATGCATGTAATAAAATAAGTCACAAATAAACAACCCATTCAATTTCTAATAAAGATGATGTTTGTTCATTAAAACTATGGGGCAAAATTTAATCCATGGCTAGCCTAATAGATTGTAATAATGCCATGTACCTAAGAGGCCATGTCTTTACAATTTTCATTAACCCCAAATGCCATATATAGATTAAAGTTGATATTGAGCAATGCAAACAAGTTTTGCAAAGTCAAATTAACACCATGATGATAAATGTGTACCCAATGTGGATATTGCACATTTGATTTGGTAGGTCTAGATGGAGGTTTGTCATTGGTGTACTATGGGTATTGCATTTTGACCGATAATGTGCAATTGGCATTATAAAAGGTTTTAACTTGTATTGGGACTTCTAACATGCACATGGAAGGTAATCTTAAACAAAATATGAATATTACCAATGTTATAGTAACCCTAAACCCATCTACACAAGTATGGCATTAAAAGAAAGATTTTGCTTCATGCAATACCCAAATAGGTGTATCAATAAAAGGCACCATACCTAGGTTGAATAAAACATTGTGCAAAGGTACATTCCCATAATGCAATACCCACATACCATATAAATGGTGCGAATCATTCTACTTTTGATTGTTCTTTTTTTTTCATTTAGTTAGTTTTAGAATTTGACCCAAAATTAAGTGTTACAATTTTATTTTGTTTTGTATTTGAATATGTTTATATAGTTATTAAGTTTTAGGGCATATAACATATTAGGATTATTTAGGGTTTATAGTATTGATTATATTTTTTAGTTAGCTTTAAAATCTATGGGTAATTTTTTTACTCATTTATTTGTCTCCCTATGAGCAACCAACACCAAATCCTTCAAAAATGAAAGCACAAATATTGTGCATCGAAAATTAAAGAAAAAATAAAATTAGATGTAATTATGACATTTGAAACTCTCTATTTGTTTGTATAATGCAAAAATAAAATAAAATAGTAATGTTGAAGCAAAATTTTTAAAGCAACAATGTGATTGTATTTAAAATTAAAGAAATGATAACATTAATTTTACCTCTAATTTTTTTATAATTATGTTTGAATTTATTACCACAAAATCATCATTTGTTTTGTGATTCATATGTGGGTATTCCATTTCCCTCCAAAACCATTGCCTATATTGTAACCCACATTCAAGTATTGCATGACGCCCCAAAAGAACAAACACCTCTTTTGTGACTAATATGTGGGTATTGCACATTTTTTCAATGTCTCTAGTGCATATATGAAACCCATATGTGGGTATTGTGTGTCTTTGAATAAACATTAGTCATTTTATGAAAATAACTTATAGGTATTGTTTAATAACAATTATCATATTAAAGTTGCTTAGAATTGAAGTTGTTTTATTGTTTTGTAGGTAATGTCATGTGATAGAACACGTGACATGATATTTTCAAGGGCATGTTAAGGTAAACAACAATTGTATGAAATTGCAATGGCAAACTATTTTAGTTTTTTGAACTAATTTAACAAAGTGGTTTATTAAAAATCAAGATTCCTTGCTTGAGATATATCCACACGTGATTGTGGATGATGGCTTCAAATGCAAAATGACAAACTCTATGTACATGATAGGTGCATGGAAATTGATTAGTCTATAAAATTATGTCCAAATATGTCCAATACGCTATAATCTTTCTTAAATCCTATGCCTTACCCAAGGGAAAACCCTCTTTAAAACTATAATTTGCATCACCCATCCCATGTGCTTGGTGATATTTTATTGTTGTTTGTTGCATTTGCCACATGTTGGGTGTGTGTAGACATGGTGATGATCCATTTGGAGACACATTGTGGTTGATGCAAATTCTTCCTTGGTTTTTTACAAAGTCTACAATAAAACAATCACCTTACATTAATGTACACACCATTAAAATTCATAAACCAAAGAAAGAAAATGAAAACAAAAGGATGGGTAAAAAGGTGTACCATCTATGAATTATGTAGAATTCATGAAAATTTATAACCACATTGATTTCTCATTTCAGAATTGTTTTGTTAGATTCATGTTCTTAGTAAAAACCATCCCACGCCATCTTCACCTTCTTTGCATATGTGCATTAGGTGGTGCAAATAAAGGTTTGCAAGTCTTCATCCTTTTCAATGCAAGTGTGTGCATCATGTGGGATGTTCCACAAACCCCAATCTCGAATGCCTAGGACCTGCACGAATTGATTTAATGTTAATTTAATCAAAAGAGGTTTCCTCATCTTGGATTTTCTTTCACAAGGGATTGGAGGTGATCTCCTTTTGCCTTAGCCTTTGTGCAAGTTAATTTAGCCATTTTTTGATCATTCCATCTCTACATGGCATATGCATCACTTAAGATGCATGCATTTATATGATAGTGGTCTTGGTGACAAAGAACATTTTCACAAATCAAATGTTGGCTAAGTTTTCTTTTCTCCACCACAAGGTCATGCTCCCTTTTAAGATGTTAAGAAAGCAAATATTTTGTAACATATAAAGCCATATATGCACCAACTTGGCACACCCACACGAACCACACCTTCATCTTCTCTTTGTCCTTCCAAACAATTCTGAATCCATGAAGGGCTTCATTTGCCCCTTCAGTTGCCCCCTTAGTGCCAACACCTAAAATTAAAACAAAAAATAAAACCTAAAAAAGTTTTAGATTATCTTTGAAAGTATCACCAAGTAGGTATTGCCTATTAAAATCTTATTTTCCATTTTTTTATAGGTATTGCACATTAGAAATTTAAAAAACCTTTGAATCTCCATTTGTTGCAATATTTTTTTATTTACATTTGATTAACATTTTCAAAACAAAAACAAATAAGTATGAAAAAAAAATGACACAAAAATAATGAAATTTACTAATCATTTAAGTTTCAAAGTTTAGTTTACCTTAAGTGAAATGGTATTTCAAATGAACTTTATGTACTATTCAAATTATAACTAAAAGCTAAGTTGTGATTCATTGTGAGCCTTGTTTATGTGACAACATTTGAACTATGTGAATAGATTAAAAATATGTTTAACTTATCATGTGTCATTTGTACACTCGATTGCCCATCTACTGAAAGGTTGATACCTTGCACAAAAGGAACAAGAATTATGAATAATTTTAAACAATAAGAGTTATGAAAAGCATTTACAATTCATACTTGTGCAAAACCACCAGCATTTGATGAAGATAAATGTTCCTCAACTTGGGCTTGAACTTCAACTTTCACCAATTTCTTGTATGGAGCCATAACAACATTACAAATGAAAAAAACTTTCGACATTCAAAAAACATATCTCTAGTCTAACCAAACTCATTAACCCAAATTTTAACACATAAACCTTAGATTTAACTGTAGGAGCCTTATTTTTACTTCAAACTACCTAATCTTGAGTACACGTAAACCCCTTAATAAACCCTAAGCCCTAACCTAAAACCCTAAACCTATTATTGCACATGCTTTCTTGGCTGGCTAGAGACGCGCACACACATGTGCTAGGGTGGGCTGGACATGCACACATATGGGTTGGATACACACACAGTGGCAGCTTTTGCTCTCTTGGCGCTTACGTGTCTGTGGTGGGTAAGTTGGGGGTTTTTTTTGTTCCAATGTTGTGTGGGCAAGGGAGGAGAAACTTTTTTGGGTGAAAAACTCAACCTGAGTTGGGCTAATTGGAAACTAAGGGTCATCCATGGTTGAGGCCTCCCAATGGGACCGGTGCAACTCGTGCACTAGTGGGTGCTAATTCACTTAGGTCTATAGAGTTTTCCTCAAAGTCACCCTGTCTTCACCCTGTCTTTGGGCCTCCTTTCAGCCCCTATTCCCTCTTTGAGGGAGGTACGCAAAGTAAGGAAGTTTTATTAAATCTGGGTATGAAATGCTGAAACTCAGCATTTAATGCACAATGTTCGAGGTAATCATAGGTAGTAGTTGTACAGGTAGGAGAAGTGAAATATATGCAGCAGCAGTGGAGGCGCTCAGGAAAAAGGGGGTCAAAAGAGGATGAAACTCAGTTTACCACAATCACTTCACAAGCTGCACCATTGATGAAAATTTGATGAGAGAGAGTTCAGACGAATAGCATCATCAAATGGTTTGTAGGACGTTTTTTTTTTGGGTTTCACTTATGAGGTTTCTTGAATCGTGAGCATTCACAGTGTGTAAAATAAGGTGGAAAAGGGAATTAGGCGTTTAAAATCATTCTATGTGGGTGGGGAATGGGAAGGAATTGGCATCCAAATGCCCCATTTTATATTTGTTAGCTAACATTAAGTTAATTGAATGATAATTTTGGCCTCATTAGGTAACATTGAAAAAAATGTCTAAAATTTAGGTTTTAGGCTGGATTGAATGTTAGTAACCACCAACTTGAAACCTAACACTAAGTTAACACCGCTTGTCACCCTAAACCCTAAAAGTGTAAACATCTGACTTTGAATTCTTTGGTTGTATTTTGAGGAATCTCCCCTAGCAAAAGAACCCTAGGGTGTTATGCCAAGGGAGATCCTCCTTAATGTTGTCATGTTCCCTCAAAAATAGAGTCAGTTATGTGTGTGAAGGTTCATGTACCTGTGGGCTCTCCTAAGGTTTGGGAACACACCTTCAAGCTCATGGCCTCAAATGGCCCTCCCTCATGAGAACCCATGAATACAAGAACCTCCCTTACAACTTAACATTGACTTACCATCCATTTAACACCAGATGTGAATCATGTTTAAGAAAGGCTCAAGTAAAGTTACAATTCTACACTTCAATGGTTTTGGGGTCAATGAAAAAAGTTTTTTTTTCTCTTTGTAGCAATTGACTAATCACTACAATTGAGAACCCCTCCCAATACAATAATTGAATATGTCTCTAATTATTATGCTGGTATTAATCCGTATTATGTTGTTGACGTTGAACTTTCAACCTCTTTCAAGGTTTTCGAAGTAGAAATTACATTCAATTTTCAAATTTGATTTGCTATGATATATATATATATATATATATATATATATAGGAGACCTTGAAATTGGCAATGCTTCCCTTCACCCATGCAATATAGCAAACAACAATAAAAATTCAAAGCATGAAGGCAATAGTTACATATTACACAACCATTCGCCCCATTTCAACTCCAAGCAATAATCCCATGTTAAGTCCTCCACTCTCATTGCTTTTGTTTTGTAAAAGGTTCAACATGTCCTCAGTAGTTTTTATAAAAAAAAATTAAATCATAGAGTCTTCATTAATAGTCATAAAATCTACAATCACCAGTATAAAAAGCTAATTGTCAATGAGTAGGTGAACTATAAAAGTAGTAGAAAAATATTTTTCCTTCTTTGTTGAAGAATTTTAAGGTAACAAGTTTTTAAGCCTCAAGAAATTTGTTCGCCCTGCCTTGTAAGGCAAGGATATTGTGTTCAGAATCATTATAGAGTAGAGTAGCTTCAAGGAATTTTGCCCCCTAGAAACTAGGTGAGATGATTCATCCTACATTGGTTGTAAAAAGAGTCACATTCATCTTTTGACATTTTGTTTTCTTTGCCACCTGCTCAAATGTGCACCCAGTCCCAAATGACTTTGTCACCAATCCATAACTCACAAAACTAAATACGATACTTTCTTCAAAATTGGTTATGGCACTCATCATACACAAAATTCATGTAATTCTTTCAAAATGTGATGATGTGATTGAAAACACTCAAATAAACATGTGATGATAAATCTTTTTATTTTGTTCGAAATTTTGCACAAATATGAAAAATAAATATGAAAAGAGAATATTTGATTTTTTTAAAGGAAAAAATCATTAGATTTGTAAAAAATTAAAAATTATGTTGTGACATTTTCTTATTGGTCTTACTTTCATTACAACTTTTTGAATGTTTAGATAAGGTTCTTAAAACATGTCATCATTTAATGTGAGATCCCTTTTGGGTTCCTCATGAGTAATGTGATGTTGAAAAATGAAAAAAAATAAAATCACAACAATATTTCTTTTACAACAATAGGATGATGTACATTAAAATAGATTTTTAAAAAAAAAATCCCTGGTTATGGCCATTGTGTATAACACACCTCGTTTGGGAATGGATCATGTACAAGTCCAATGGAAATGGTCAAAAAAATTGGCACACTTTTATCCAATCCTTCTACCTATCTTGATTCTCAATTGTCATGTGAACAAGCAAAGAAAATGATATCTTTGGGAGTGCAAAGGGATTCACAAGACAAATTGGAAAGGCTACCTATTTGCATGAATGCTTTTAAAATCAACTGAATATCCATATGCAAGACACATTTTGAAACAACAAAAGGACATGTACACACCAAATTTTTCACTTAAATACATTGAAATTCTAGAGGCACACAACATGGCTTCTACCTTAAGATAGAATAATACAAAGGTTCAAACTTACATGTTATTTAGTAGTTGCTAGACATGAGATGGTCCTCCCTTGCATGCATGCAATAATAAAATTCCTAAGCAAATGTTACAATGTCAAAACTCAACCATTTTTTTTTCATTTTTCATTTATTAATAACAAAATGCTTTCACATTAAAGTTTCTTTCTATGACTAGGTATTGCTTCTACAAATTGCTTCCTTGTAGAGGTGGGTTGTATGGGTCTTAACAACGATGCTATTTTGACAGCAAATAGTCACATAAGAATATGTTTTTCAACCTTTTTCTGCTTACCCAGTTGTGCACATTAACTTCATAACATTAAACATTTAAAATCTAATATTGATAAACATAATTGGTGCCTTTGCTAGCAATTGAATCACTTTAATGCTAGACATCCTAACAAGTTGAAAATGCTACACAAATTGTGAATAATAATGTTAGTTTAGAGAACAAGGAATGTGACATAAGTCATCACTTTGTTGACATGATAACAAAAATACTTAACTTTGTGTGGCCCACACAAAGGCAATGTTTAGTAGTTAAACGGATTATGGAACCATGAATGACATAATATAACTATGTCCCAAAGGGTTCCTCAAGTTTCCCAGTTGTTCCCAATACCACCTCAGTTCTAACCCAATGTTTCCCAAAAAAAACTGGTGATGGGGCCAACCAATGTAGCTCCTTCAAAAGAGAAAGAGTGTGTGATCACACCTATGAAATAATTAATATGAATCACACTGAACCACATTACAATACTCTACTACTACTCTCAAGGCAGTTTGTTTTGTCATGTTGAGATCTCCCCACCCATAGTGCTCGCTTTGCCCTCTTGGGGTCCTTGGTGAGTAGTGGATGGAGGTGGTTTTTTAATGTTTAGAACTTACAGTAGAGGAGTTATTGAATATTGAACAATTTTGTCATTAAAAGTTCAATAAAATTAAAACCATAAAATTTAGGGCAATTGGGACATGGTTGTGGTATCATTAGAAAACCTCAATGAGGGGGGGGGGGGTTAGGGTTAAAAACCTAAATCTTACCCTAAACCTCTATGAAGGTGATTTTGCAATTTAAAAACTTAAGATACAAGAGATATTAGCTTTTGAGTAAATTTTCACTGAAATTTCAGTAAAAATCTTAAATTTGAATGAAAATTAGGTACATGTCATTATAAGTACCACTCTCTTAGGAAGGGGTTTTAGTTCAAGCCAAAAATGGTCACAGCCAATGTCAAGAATACAAATTTCAAGGAGTTGATGAGATGGCTGAAATGAACTTGGGAAGGTCGAATTTATTGTTTATTTTGGGGAAATGGGGGTGGAGTTTTTTTTTTAACATTTCACTGAGATGAAAGTGCCATGAGAGACACATCATTGAGGCCAAGGCAATCACCAAGGTTGGTAGTGTGTTGAGGTCTAGGTTAAAAAGTAAGGCTTTAGGGTCTTCAGACTGGATGGAGGTTCTAAATGTTCTTGGTACAACCATTGAAACCTAAGCAAGCAATTGGCCTCTTTCAAAATTGAATTAGAACTTAAATGTGTCCATGTTATGCATGTTTTGGACATGTTAGTGGGGTATTAGGGGTATGTAGTAACATGTCACTGGGCACCTTATGTGTCTTTTGGAACATTCATAATAACATGGGAGGTTATGAGTGGAAAATGAGCTCAAGTAAAACCCAATTGTTTTTAGAAAATATGAATGCGGAAAAAGAATAGAGAAAAATAAATGCAATAGTACTTTGGTACTGACTACAATTATAATTTTAGGCCAATTTAACATTATTCAGCTTGGCCTTACATTTTAATGAAATTATCGCATTTGATTAATTATATATGTTTAATATTACATAATCTCTATCTTGAATTGTGTGCACTAGTTGAACGATCTAATATTACACAATTTACTTATTTATAATTATGCATAATGAAAATAGAACCTAACCTAGTTTAAAACTGGACTAGCTCTAAATTCTTTATGGAAATGATTGAAACTAGGGGTTTCAAAAATTCAAAGAATCACTTTCAAGACAGAACCCAAGGTTCCATAAAATTTTATATATATATAATTTTTAAAAAGTTAGAACTGAGATCAAAAGTTCCTTTTTAAATCAAGAACTTGACAACACTGGTGGATGCCTCAATATAGTGAATGTCATTTGACTTAGGAGTCAATTTTAACTGGTAATAAAAAAGTTTCGTAATATTTTTGGTTTTGGTTTTTTTTTTTCGATCTTCCATGTCTTCTCTTGGCATCTCATCAATTTTATCCCATATGGTTTGGCTAAAATTCTCCCCTACTCACCTATATATCTGGGCCAAAGGGATAGCACTCATTTTTCACATAGAAAATTGTATTCTAAAGAGCTTCTAGATTTAAATGTCTTTTTTTTGGGGGTTTTGTTTTGTTATGGACCAAACAAATTGGCTCATTATAGACCCACAAAAACAAAAAAAGGGACTTGAGGGGTACTCCCTGTCTAATTAATAGAAATAACAAAAAGGTACCCCCACTCTTACAAAGGCCACTTTACTCAGTCACTAATTAAGGAGATTTTCACAAAAAAAATTTGTGGGTTTGGCTATCCCTTTTCAATACTTAACTTTTCCTCACTATTGGGTTTGAACTCAATTTGCATTGGACTCTTTGAAGCAAAAGAAATTCAAACTCCAAAACTAAATAGGTAGACTAAATAATGATTTCCATTTTGAATTCTTTCCCCCAAACAAACCTAATTCAAGCTTTCAAAACTTATGCAAGTTGAATTTAAGACAAAAATTAAAAAAAGATTTTTGAAAGTCCACAAGAAAAAAAAAAAAAAAACTTAAATTTGAAATAAACACTTAAAATATATAAAGTGGCTTGTGAGAGCTATGCTTTTGAACTAGCCGACCTAACTCAAATGGTCACTCCATTTATGTCATCCAAACCCATGAACCCTGTCATGAGTTGAAACCATGACATTGCCAAATCCCTGATCAGCTAATATAGAACACAGTACAATGATCTAAATAGGTTAGGGTAGAGGAAGACTTTTCTCAACAAAAAACAAACAAGAGCAGAAACTTCTACACCTTTCCCTATTCAAACTGCTTGGTAGTACAAATGTTTTGAAACCAAAAAAAAAAAGTGAATATACATTCTAGTGCTTCCAAACAAATTGGGAGCTAAACTCCGTCAATTTTGAGTTTAGCTTGTTGAAAATGGAGAACATTTTCCCCCAAGGTCAACTGATTGAGTTGCTTCTTTCGCATTTAGGAAGTCATTGGATCATGTGTTGACTTGCACCTCTATACCTACCAAAAGACTTCAAAAAGTGGAAAGTAAGAAAGTTAAAAAGTTTCAACATTACAAAGTTGATTCCAAACAACAATTTTTAAACTACACAAAAACTTATATTTAACCCCAAATGGTGGAATGGGAGCTGTCAGTACAGCACTTCCAAGGCTCCATGTTGGCATGTGTATATATATGCACAGGGAATTGCATCACTGACCTGCACCTTACCTTAGGAAACAGTGTAGAGGCCATTCTGCATTCTTCATTTGATGCTGCCCATTTATATTTGCAATACCAAAGCATCATATTTCTTCATTGCCTTGCAATCCAGTCATCATCTGTTGGGTCTGTCTGCCTATCAAGTTGCTTGATGTTCCTTGTCCTCTCCAGAGTCATCTGCACACAATCTGTGTCCCTACACCAATCTGTCATTAATGACAAAAGTCATCCAGCATTTGATCATTGACATGGCAAATCACTCTTATCATCTCTGTCTCACTCAATAATCTTAGAATTGCAGATAGAAATGGCAAGGTTGACAATGGTGATAAACCATGCTGCTGGTAATATTCCTAGCTAGCAGTGAATTCAGCCCTCTGTTACCTGCTGAGGAGTACCCTGCACCAATTTTCATTGAGTGGAAAATCAAGGTCACTTCTGAAGGCTATCAGAAGCTCCAACTACCTGTACCTATAACTCTCTGCTACAGTATACATTACTTCTGCCTGAAATACATTTTGCTCTGTGCTGCATTGAGATCCCAGAAAAAACCTACAGTTGCAATCACTATGATTGTCACTTGGGATTCCCAAGTTTGATCCATCGTCCTCTCACCATGGTCTTTGGATGTAGATTGCATTCCATGAGATTTGCTGGTTCCAAATCTGACACCTCAGTCATTCTGCCATCATGTGAACAGCAATGTAAAATATCTGCCTTCACCATCAGGAATGTGTATAAACTCAGACATGTCATCACAAGCAACCAACACCCCACACATTATATTGCAGTGCAGAACTTAATCATCAGCAGGAACCATGATGCAGATATGACACTCCACAGGCCTGAGCTTGAGTAAGATATCCATGCAGCCCCGACTTCTGCACAGCAAGGTCCAGCATTCCCAGAATTCTCTTGCCAAGCAATTTCAGTCGGAGAAGGTGCAGTCTTTTTGTTTCATTCTAGCTTGTTCCTGTAAAAGCAAGCATCAAAGCCGAAGACATGCGGGTAGTGGTTGGGGCCACATGAATGAGTTCTATCATAACCCTGTGAGTGTTACTCGGAAAGTATCAGACCATCACCATCATAGTGAATGACAGTGACTAACTCCCATTACACTCTACTGACATCATGAGCTCCTGATAGTGGTTATAGAAAAGTTACGATGAAATGCTTAAAATTTGGCAGCAATTGTACAAAAAAATTTGTCTTGTGCATTTCTGGATGCAATGGCAAGACTCGGACATGATGATAGCCAGCATTCCAGAGACATAGCTAACAGAACAAGTCATTGTATCCTCATTCAAGCTGCAACAAGCTTGTCAGGGTAAGTTATTTCATTTTAGCTTGCTGCTGTACAAGCAAGCATTTATGCCTAAGTATAAATAGACATACATATAGAGTAGTGGTTGTGGCCACCTGCAATCTGAACAGGTCACCTTGGATGTAGTAAACCCACTTAGTCAATTGAAAAACATATTAAGAAATTCCAGAGAAAACCCCACAAGAACAGTTTGAAGGTAACCATTATGTCAGTTCTGACTGAATCAAAAGTATGACAAGGACTAGTACAGTCATAACCTTGTGATTTGTGAGTCACTCACATAGTATCAGACCATTCCACAGTCACATATCTATGAGATTGCAGAGACATCTCTACAACAACACTTTGAAGGTAACACCACAATGAGTGTAGTCATAACCTTATGAGAGATGCTCACAAAGTGTCAGATATTCACCTTCATCATGGACAGCAGTGACAAGCTGCCATGATGAGCCCACTGACTTCATCAGCTCCTGATGGCGGGTGTAGTTATGTACAGAATAATCTGCCAAAAAAATTGTGAAAATCTTTACATACAATCTGTGCCTGCATCTCTGGAAGCAATAGGAAGACTCAGTTGTGATGTTGGCTAGCACTCAAGAGACATAGCTAAATAGAAAATGTCAACAGTGTCCTCATTCAAGCTGCAACAAGCTTTGTGAGGGTAACTTCCATTTCATATTAGCTTATCCCCATACAAGCAAGCATCTAAACCTAACATGTAGACAGGCCTACACAGCAGGTAGTGGTTGGGGCCTCCTGCACCTCGAACACATCCTTTAAGCACACCACTGGTGACTACTCAGATGCAGAAGATCTCCTAAAGCCACTGGAAAACAAATCTATGAGATTGCACAAAAATTTGAAGGTAACATGGCAATAAGTGTGGTCATAACCTTATGAGAGTCCCTCACAAACCATCATATTCTCATGAATGACAGTGACTAGCTGCCGTTACTCCCCATCGACCTCATTGCCTCCCAATAGAGTTTGTAGATAAGTACATAATAATGTGCTCAAAATTTCAGGCAAAGAATTATAAAAAATTCTGGTGTCCATGTTTCTGCAGAAGTAATGGAAAGACTCAGTCATGATGTTGTTAGTACTGGAGAGACATAGCACTACGGTATATACACATCCATAATTGAAGGTAATCTTACTGCCTATATATATATTGCATCCAAGAAAGTCCTGTACCAAGATGCAAGACAGTTCACAAGGCTGCCCTTGCTCATCCTCTCACCATTATTCTTCACTGCCCCCTGTACATATGGTTTTAAACTACCAGCTCATCCTCGAGGTAGCAGTACTCAAAAGTGAACTCTGTTTTTATCTGTTGACACCTGCTCCAATCCCCACTATGGGCCCCCTTAATCAATGACATAACACCTAGGAACCAAAACTAAAACAGCACATAAATTAGAAAGAAAAAAAAGGGATGAACAATACATTTCCAAAGAGACTTCCCTAATATGCACAGGCCTGCTACTGATGAACAATATTAGAGGAACATACCAGCCCTGTTGAAAATTATCACGTGCAATGTGGAAATCAAAGTAAACATAGGTGCCCGTCTCATATTCATCAGTTGTAATCTTGGGCTCCTCATGACGCTGGAACCAAGTGTTGTACTTTTTGTGGTATCTCCATGACTGCTTTTTCAGCTCTCGTGCTGCCAAGTATTGTTGGTAAGTGCCCTGTGCAAGCATGCCACTTGAGAGATTGCTCAATATCACTTTGTACCACCCCAATTGTCAAATGTAACAAATAAGAACAAACATAAGAAAGAACAGGTTTTCATGCAATGTAGTCCAAAGCATCATTACTGGCAGTTTTGTTAATAAAAGCTAACCCCACAGAACCTCAATCAAGTTTAATTCTCAGTTGTCTCATGGACAGATCAAACCAATCAAAGTAGCGTAGTCAGCACACCCCATAACCTCGCATATAGGCTCAGCTAATTTCCATAGTTTCTGCACCAAATGTCCAGTCCTAGCACAATTTTCTACAGAATTCCAACCCAATATTTTCTGAGCATGAAGGGGGTCATCAGCATATGGGATAACTCTCTGCAAATTATAGTTCCTCATGAAGTACTGCATTTGCAAATCTGAATATGACCTATGAAAGCCCCACCTCACAAACATGGATCCTACGGCTACCTAGGAACATCCCCTAGCCTGCTCACATAGGTAGTCTTTGAAGGGTGCATTCTTCATAGATGGTGGATTGTGCAGCTTTGCATTAGCTATGTGAGTTCTTGCACTCATTTGAGTTTCTTTGTGATGTGTTTAAGCACAAAATACATGCGTTAATCATAATTTCAGACCAAGGTTGTGATTTGGTCACTAGAGACAGGAGCTGGACCTGTTGGTAATAAAAGGCAAAGAAGAGTACATCCTTGTCCAACTGCTCCCACAAAGCTGGACTATGTACAATAGGTGCTTGAACTTGTGGATAGTAACCTGGAGTCACTTTTGGACATCTCTGCATCCAACAGCATTGAACAAGACTTCTCAACAACCCCCTCTTGAATGTTGCTTTTCACACCAAGAGTTTCAAGTGTGCTGTTCAACTTTGCCATCAATTCTGTTCACATGAGTCATAGCTTCTCTATCAAGCTATGCTCTAGAGTATGAGTGCAAGGGAAAAAACACAAGTTCAGGAGTGAAAAAAATTCATCTCAGGTAGTCAATGACATGTAAGTAGAGTGAAGAAACAAGACCAATGTACCGGGATATAGCTACAAGGGCCTTCAGAGTCTTGGGGCAGAGGAAGGGTGTGGTAGGCAGCATCTAGGGCCTGGAGATTCATGAGTTGGTCATACTGCACTGAAGTATTTCCTCCTGCACATGAGGGGATCAAGTTGTTGCCAGTGGTGCCCACATCCATTATGCTTCTCCTTGCGATCACTCCTGGATTTCTAGAGGCCAGCACCCTTTGCCCACCTGCAATGTTCACCTCTGTGGAAAGTTGACTCAGTTCAGCCAATGTCCCCGGACCTCCAACCTGCAGACAAAGTTTTCACCAACTATCACCTTCCGTGTGCTCGGACACACACAGGTTGTAATAGTTGGCTGTTCTTGTTGTTTGCCAGACATGAGTTCTCAATTACTTTCTTGAAATTTTTTTCCTCCATACAATCATGCTAGCAACAATATGGTTTGTTCTTGATCACACCAATGGCACTCAATCAGGTCATCTGTTAAAAAGGTACTATGACCAGGATGCCATGAAGACATTGGCCCACCCCTCCTTTTCCTATGTGTCTTCATTCTTGAACATCATGCAATCCTTCAGGTTACACACCAAGTGCAAGATACAAAAGTGGCTATGCTGTCAGTCTGCAGACCAAGGTGAACATAAGGCCTCTCACCACAACATCAAATGTGTCACCATTCATAAAATCATCGTCTGGAAGAGTGTCGCTGTCAGCAAAATTTGCAGACACCACAACATTATGACTGGTTTCATCCACAGTCTGCTCACAAGGAACTATCAGTTGTTGAATCAATGGCTCACCTGTTGTCCTGCCTGCATCAACTTCATCATCACACTTTATCAAATGCTGCTAGAATTCATGACAGATGTTGACAACAAGATACTAACTGCAACAACAAGGGAAAGAACAAGGAGTTGAGAGAACAAAAAGCTGGTCAACATGCAAACTGCAGCTCAGAAAGCCAATGGTGCACCAAGTCACTGGGTAGTAAGCATAAGCAAGAAGAGGATGTAAGAAAAGAGAGGATGTAAGAGTTTCACACAACTAGATTCCAAATATGTGATTTCAGTTTCTTTGGAAAGACCTGAAAACCCCAAAGCATGGACCAGAGAACAAAAGCCTTCAATAAACTGCAATCAAATGGCAGAAGAGTGGAACGGATCTCTTGCCATCATGAGTTGAGGATGTTCCCAATGGAATTGCCTGTTCAGGTTGCAGTAGCTGAGCAGTAGGTAGGCCTAGTGTTGCCAGCAGCCTCCGATGTTGCAGGGGTGGAATAGGTGGTGTTGAAGCAGGAGAGAGGGATGGTGGGCTGTTCACCAATGGTTGCTGTAACAGTGTTGTGCTTTGCTTGGCCGATATAACAACAGTTTGAGGCTGCTGTTGCTGCAATATCTGAGCTTTCTGAAGACTGACACATTAACATCAATACCTTGCCCTCAAATGTGTCACCATGAGAAGTCAAGTTGTCCTTTGTGATATGAAATGGAAAAGCAAAGTATGACCTCATAAGACAATTGTCCAGCAAGTTGAATAACTGCTATGCACCTACCCATCCATCTCATGTTGGCTCAAAACAAAAGTCCTGAAATACAGCAGCATATTTTTCATTTCCACTGAAAATGGGCACCTGCTGAAGACTTGATGAATGTGGCTCAGATGTATGAGCCAGTGGTTCCTTTGCAGCTGGGCCTGGAAATGGAGGAATCTGAGGTGTAGCACGGACCAGAGGAGCAGCAGACTGGCCTAGCTGATGTTGCTGATACCTTTGCAGAAACTTCTCCTTCTGATCTGGTGTGATCTCAGTGCGTGCATGGTATAGCCCCTGATTCATTCCATTCCAGCATTCTGTGTTTTAGTGACTCATGTATAAGGAAAGGACCAGTAGCAACAGATCTATGACCTTCCCACAGCAAGCAAGCCACTAGCACACTATCATTATGTACCAGGGAATTGAGTCACTATGGTATTGAATGTCAATTCCACAAAACTATCAAAGCTCAGCTCAAGCCATGAGGTATCATGGTCTTTGTGAGAGCTTTCTACCATACATGCCAATGATCTTTCTTACCAACTCTGATGGTGCTTGAATTGAGCTGGCAGAGTGTGGCCTCCATTGCCCACCAGAATTAGGAGATGGACTGAAGATACTGCTACTATTGGGAGTCCCCTCTATGACACCACTTCTGTTACCCACACCAGTGCTACTAGTCTCACCCAGAGTTGCAGATGCCTGTCCAACAGGTCCATTTTGAGCATTTAAAGAAGCTGCCAGCTGCTGCAACAGCCCTGCAGATGCTGGTTTCTCATCCCCACTGACCATTCCTGTCCTTTTGTTGAGATCAAGTCCTGAAGAGATGAGATCTGGTTTGGAAGCACTTAGTGCAGGAAGACTAAGGGGTGGTGATTGCTGAGAAGCAACAATTGCTCTGCCCATCTTCCAACTAACCAAAGGCCCTTTTCCTACACCAGCTCCAGTGCTGCCACCCACCAGACCAACTCCTTCCTCCTGTTTTGCCTGGCCAAGCAAGGGGATGGGTGCAGGTTCTAGAGTTATATTTATAACAGGAGATTTCACTCCCAGGGGCTTTGCTGCAGTTCCACCCTCAATACTTCCCAGAATCACTGATCCACTCCATCCACATGACAAACCCAGAGTTTCTGTGGGTGAAGAAAAAGCAATAGGGCTCACACTTCGTACCACATTCAGGGATCCAGGAATTACTCCACTTGCAGGGGGATTTCCTAAGGTACTTGCCACAGCTCCAGAAGCTCCAGGTGATTCAGCTGAAGAATCTGAAATCACACTCTCTTCTATTGCATGCAGGTGGAATCTTGGAGAGGATAAAGTTGAGATTTCTGTAGCGACTCCTCCAGCTCCCACTGGCACCTGTGTGAAGAACCCCCATTGGTGTCCAAAACCACTAACTTCTCATTTTTCCAGACTTTAAATACAAAATCTTTAGCTTTTAATGTAGCAAGCTCTAGGTGTGACCTTGTAATGGAATATAACTGAAACTATTAATCTCAAAACACAAACTGTCAGCTGACAATCTATGGAGGGCTTGTAGTTGAAAAGGAAGGAGCAGCCCGAATGTCAAATATTTTGGTTCAGCATATTCTGAAGAGTGCTGCTCCTGTGATGCCCCTTAGTCTTCAATCACAAGTTGAGATTTCATCCTTGAGTGATTGGTTGTATAGTAGAGACTCTAACTAAACCCCAATGGCAAGTTGGTCCCAGCTCAAAGATAAATCAGGAGGATTGTGATAAATCAGGATGTAATCACAATACCTTGTCTTTGATACCAACTGCAGGAAGCACAATAGAAATGGCTTCTGAATTCTCCATTGCTTCAATCTTATCAAGTGGCAGGGACTGGTAAATCTCATCCACATCCAAAAACTCCTCAAAGTCCTCCTAGGGGACACCCAGTTAACACAGTTTTTCCCAACAGTGAATCCTGATGAAAATGTAGCATAAACCAGGCTCTGTGTGAAGACCAACAGCTACCTTTGGCTCTAAAAATTCCTATGAGATTGCAGAAGAAACTCCATGAAGCCAATATCTTCATCAGTAGCAAGAATTTCTCAACACTTATGATTTAAGTCAACGTGAAAAGACATAGTGAGTACCCAATAATAAGGTTATTGATATCTCAATCTGACAAGATACCAGCAACCAAACAACAAGAATACAAAAAGAGCAACCCTAACCCTAAAGAAAAGAGAAAACCAAGCCAGGAAAACCTGATGTAGATTAATGTCAAACATTAACCAACATACTGAGTTTCTGTCCCCCAAGACTGGCAATAACAGGAAGTAATGAATACTTTGAAGGTAGCCATTATGTCAGCTCTAACAAAATCAAGACAAACACAACAAGAACTAGTGCAGTCATAACCTTGTGAGTGTCATTCACAAATTATCAAACCATCACCTTCATCATGAATAGTATTGACTAGCTGCCATGATTCCGCACTGACTTTGTCAACTCCTAACAGTGGGTGTAAATAAAGATGTGGGTGTAAATAAGGATATAATAATTTGCCCATAATTTCCAGCAAACAATTGTTCAAAAATCTGTGTCCTGAGTTTCTGTCATGATTTTGGAAGCAATGGGAAAACTTGGACATGCTGTTGCCCCTTGACAAATCCAGCAACCAATATGTTCACATGTGCCTTGGAAGGCCTTAACTACAATTGACGCAATCAGATGTCCAATTATACTACCACCAGAAACTTCTAGCAAATGGATTATACTACAAGCAGGTACAATCTTAGCTTGCTGGGGTCAAAAAAATTCTTCAAGGTGGTCAAAGAGGAAGACAAACATCAATACCTGATTGCGCTCTATGTAATCCTCCACAAAGTCCTTCACTTCATTCACCTGATCAGGGCTAAGTCCACCATTGTCCAAAAGGCGCAAAATGAGCTCCAACTTTATGAGGTGTAGCTTGTGCCTTGTTATTGAGTCCTCCAAGTGTACCTATATCTCCACAAAGCCATGATGCAAGTCACACCCCAAGCACAAGTGGAGTATGAAACTGTTCTACCAACCTGACAAAAGCATCTACACAGAAAAGATTGTGAAATCAGAAGATTTAACTGTTGTTAAAATCAGTGAACACAGCAAAAATCTATACTCCATAGACTACAAGACATAATACTATGATTCCCATGTGTGGGTCAGGAATGATCACATATGCCCTCATGATCTATATCTTCCTAAGTACTGGGAACTTCTCCACACTTAAGACTTAGGTCAATCTCAAGAGAATTGAGACATGGCCTGATAAATAAGGTAGATTGATGCTGAGAGACTCGCTACAGTATCATTGTACACAATTTAGGTCACAAACTTGAGCAGTTCTACCAGTGCCCTTGTCAGCATGAAAAAGAGGAACACAATACCAAGTGTGGAGAGCGAGCCTTCCCCTTCTTCAGTTGAAAACCCTCCACCTCTGCTTCAAAAGAATCAATTTGAGATTCCACTTCGCTGACCTGTCCAGCACAATTCTTCTACCAGTTACAACCAACTACTAGGAGGCAGGCCCCTTTTATTACAAAGAATGGGAGAAACTGCTCAAAAAAAGTACTTGATACTGTGTACAAAGATGATTATACAGGACAGATACAGAAAGTGTTTGATGGAAAGAGGGTAAGAGGAGTGGGAGGGCATGCACAATCTACCATATTGTTTAACCAATCCCGTGATTCACTTTTGGCTTTCTCCCTTGGATCCTGCCCAAAACGACAGTGATACAAGCTGTGATCTGACCTCTAGCAAAAGGAATATCATCATCCCCCTTTAACCAAGCACAATTAAGATGACAATGCAATCTAAAGGGTAGTTCACACAAGACATGAAATCAATCTCAAATTCTAGCCCTATGATACAATGAGCATAGTACATTGCAGAGTCTGGCAAAATAAGCATGCCAGTGCGTACCCCAACAGCCAACAGCCATTGATTATTATATCTGAGTTACCTTAGAGGGCAATGACACAAGGACACACCGTTTTTTGTTGCTGACCAAGGCCTTCTTTGGAGAAGGCTTTAGTCTTGGTCTCCTTCTCACATACTTTGAAACGCTCCATCTCTCGCTCTATGAGTTTTCGAGCATCAAGAAGTGCCTAGCAATTGAACACAGTAATTATTCAGACTGAGGAAAGTCACAATTCTAGGTAATATTCAATGACACAATAAAAAAACACAAATGGAGTTAGAATTTGATCATTTCCAAGAAGGCTTCCTATTTAATAGAGCACAAAGTTGGCCTTGCCAGAACTAACAAATGACTGCAAACACCTGTTTATCCTTTATTTCACTCAATTGGATCCAGGTCTTGATTTGGTCACGGTAACGCTGTAGCTTCTTGATTTCTTTCTTGAGGTCTGACTCAAACTTTTCCTTCTGATTTGCATTCTCTGTATCATACACCTGCACTCTCGAAACAGTCACTGTAAGTCACAATGCAACCACATTTCCCATGCTTGTACACCTAGGAGACATAGGGACACAGAGCTAAAAACAATCTCAAGTCAAAAGGTGGCCTCTTAGAGCAAATTGTCAAGGTTGTCAAAGACATAGGCAGACAAGTGGCTGACCTCTATACTTAGGCATTGTGAGGGAGAAAAGGATTGTATCCTGCAATTCAATCAAAAGGGTGGATACAAAAGATAACCAGTGAGGTGATTGGATGCTTCAAGGCCACAAGGTCAAATCTACAAACTATAAAGAACACAATTTCCTGCAAGTGGGATTCTGCAGCAATTGGATAATTTGCCCTCCCAGGAGACACTTCTACCTGTACACAGATATCAAATAATTATTCCAAACCCTTTTTTGGGTCCTGTCCTCCACAAATCAAATGCCAGGATCTAATTATTAAGCAACTACTTGGCTACCAAATGTGGTAAATGACAAAAAGAAAAACCCTGAAAAATCTGTCTTTTCAAAAGAAAGCATTAACTTAAACTCCACATTGTGAGAGCATAATTAGGGCACAAAAGACAGAGTTCTGCATGCTCACTAGATCAACAGGTTTTCAAACTATCAGCAACAACAAAGTGAGGATGTTTCATAATAGGTGTTGACATAAGGGTCAACCAAGCGAGCAGGTCAATTAGGGTTTCCCCTGTGTTTCAGTTTCTGGCATTCGGCAAAGTCTTTTCATATGGAGAGTTTGAGAGACTACGTCCATTGAGTCAATTCAATTAGTGGAACAGTGTCACACACCATGTGGGAGACGGCAATTGATCCACAATTCCAAACCAAAAAAAAAAAAAAAACCAACCAGCCAACCAAACCTACTTTGCTCTCTCAGGAGTCCAAAAAACCGAATTAGGTTAAAAAGCACAGATCTCCAGAGTTATAGGACGTGGGAAGCACGTCACAGAAGAAGAAAAAAGAAGGTTATACAAGCCTGGGATGAAATCTATGCCAAAACCTGCAACCATTTTCGATTTTCCGAAACTCTAGTACCACAAGAAGAAAAACAAGGAAGATGGAGATGCGAAATTTAACCAAAAGAAAAAATTAATATATTTATGCATGTATGAATGTATATGTGTGTGTACGAGCTTTACCTTATTCCATATGCTGTCAAAAACATCAACACCTTCTTGCACTTTCTTCAAAACTTTGTCGATCTCGCCTTGCAACTTCCTTGATGCACCCATTATTTCAAAAATGTCTAGCGTAATTGGCTGGGTACAAGAAGTTGAAGAAGAAGAAGAAGGAAGAGACCAGATAAAATCCGGGCGTGCTCACACACTCTCGCATCAGATCCACTCGCATTCATTCATCTTCAGTGCAAACTTGGTTGATGATAATTTCATTTTTGCTTCCTTCTTTTCTTTTTTGGTGTTGTGTGGGTGAGAAATGAATACTAAGTCAAAAAATCGTCCTTCGTTCGCTTGGCTCTTCCCTGGAAATTTTTCAGAATCATTTTTCTTCGCTTTTATTTATTTATTTATCTATTTATTTGACACTACAAATTTGGAATTTGATATGAGGTTTTTAGATATATAAAAAATAGCTTCAGACACAATAATATAATTAAATTGTTCACTTACATGTAAAAATATAATCTTCAAAAAAACTTCTAAAAAATCCAAAATCTTTTAAGATATTACAACTCTATAATTACTAATATCAAGTTTCAACACAAGTCAAAATATTATCTTTCAAAAATCCTCATATAAAACTAAACCTATTATTACCTAGGGGGCCAAAATCCCGTATTAAGCTAATATACTCTATAATGAATCTAAATACAATATCCTTGCCTTTGTAGGCAAGGTCAACAAAGAAATGAACAATTTACATGAAAGCTTCTTAAGGAGTTCAAGTTTAGAAGATTATAATGAACAATGTACATGAGAACTCCTAGAGTTTAGAATCCAAGTTTAGAAGGCTAAAATGGGGAATTTATACATGAAGACTATAA
>Ga0116229_10004270_pt1 | contig 23430 bp, 16 predicted proteins | sample S1TSphgellanicum_3_FD_87313 | JGI IMG/M metagenome (GOLD analysis project Ga0116229, IMG submission 87313) | Host-associated microbial communities from peat moss isolated from Minnesota, USA - S1T2_Fc - Sphagnum magellanicum MG | ecosystem: Host-associated > Plants > Peat moss > Unclassified...
AAATGAAAATTTAAACAAATTTATTTTTTTAAAAAAATAAAAAAGAGAATAATGATTTTAAAAAAAAAAAAAAAAAACTTGTAAAGAAAATATCAAAAAATTGTAATGGTTCAATATCTAGTTTTTTTGCTACAAAAAAACCTTTCAAGAAAGATGATTCAAGTAGGTTGTGATGTGTTGGGTTTGGAAGAAAGCTTTCAACGAATTTGTTTTGGTTTGCATGTTCATATGCAACAATAGATGAAAAAGTTTGGAAAGTGTTAAGATATGTATTTATCAAAGTTGCCCAAAGAATTTTTTTGTAAAAGGGCATCATCGCTTGGTTAGAAAAATTCAGAAAGGACAAGCAATACTGGAACAAGGTATGTGTCAATTTTGGTTTTCCTCCAAGGAAATTGAATATTCCAATAAAACAAGGTAAACTTTTTTTTTTTGCCAAAAAAATTTATGTTTACATTTTTTTGGTTGAATTCTTACTAAACATAATCTAAATTTCATCTTTTGTTACTAAAATTATCTTTTTTTAAAAAGATTTGCTTTGTAATTTAAAGAAGTTATTATACAATGTTACAACAAGCAAAATATTATGAAAATGACTACAAGAATACCACATATTTTTTATTATGGTTGATTCATTTAGCCTTATTGTATTTTCTTATATTCTGAACCAGTATAGAAGTCATTGGGTATTAAGTGATGCATTAAACTTTGCCATATCCATGAGTCTAAAATTTAATATTGAAATTAATTTTGCAACCTTTGACAACTTAATGGAAGAAAATGCAAATGTTGTTTTTGAGTTATCATGTTTGGCTTTCAACATTAAAAAGGAATTTGTTGCGGTTTTGGATTTTTTTCTTTCCTTCTTAAGGAAATTTGAAAAAACAAAATCCCATAATATGTTTTTCTTAAAGTTGGACCCTATTGAAGACCTTTCATCTTGTGTCTTCACTTATTGGTTGTGAGCAAGGTAAGGTCATTGTTGAAGAATATGACATAAAAATTTTGTTTCTTATGTTTTTTCAATATTATTATGATCATTTGCATCCTTTGGTTGAATTTTAAATAGGTATTATTAATCAAGGGTTGAAAAGAACAAAAATTTGAATATCTTTGAGATGACAACCAACAACAAAATAGACACATTACTTTCAAAGCTTAAGGTAATGTTAGAATTTTCATGGACATTAATCAATCAACAAGACCAATGCAAACTTGATGTTTTAGCCTATAATCACATGAAAAAAAACACTCTAGATCTGCAAGAAAAACTTGGTAACATGCTTGCACTATGCACCTTGTTTTGTTGAAGCTTGAATGCATGTTTGAAGACCACCCCTAACCAAACATGGAAAAATCTATGCACATAGTTCCCTTGGAAAGTTCATCCAAGGTGCCACTAATAACATTAATTCATTGTCATCACCATCACCATTATTAACTTCATCTTTGATATGAAACCTTGCAATATACATTAACCTTAAACCTTTTAGAACTAGATGTGGCTATTGACATTGTAAAGTGTTCAATCTCCTCAAGCATTGATGTGTTTTTACAAAACTTAGATGGTCTAGCAAGTTTCCTATTGATGCATTTGAGAGCAACTTTGACCTTGCAAAATTCTTGCCTATGCAATCTGTAAGCACCCATCTTTAACGCAAAGCTCAACTTCATTTCCCCGTTTTCATCAAAATCCGTTTTCCTAGCACCCTGAAACCTCAAACTTGTTAACATCATCATGATTCCCACTTTTACACTTTTGGAATATTGCTTTCAATGATGTAAAAAGAAAATTCTCAAGTTCGTTTGTTGTTTTCGCTTCCATTTGTGAGGAATTCGAAGCTCAAACATCCTACCATTGCACTAAAGATTTGTTGATGGGCAATGGTGAAGAAAAGTTCTTGTTAAACCCTATTCCTTAGAATGGATGATCGTGATATTTTACTTTACCTTTTGACTTTCATTGACCATCGATCTTATGATGGATGTTGATTTTGGTTCGTGAATCATTATTCATTCAACTTTTTTGCTTTTCATCCAAAATATGGTAGATTAACCATTCAAAGCATTGGTTACAATGCTTAATGAGTCCTTTTGGGATTTTTATCATCCATGTTTTTAATTGATTTTTTTCAAGGTGCCATTATGATACATTTTCAACATATGTGTCAAAAATAAATTCAAATATTTAATAATAGGTTTTTTTTTTACCCTAAGCATTTGTTACACTTGTTGTGGTACGTGTTACCATGACTGCACTCAAATTGACAAAATTTGTCAAGTTTTTTATTCAATTATTTATTCCACACCATTAATTATGTAGGTAAGTAAAAAAAATAGGTAATTAATAGGTAGGTTACAATGGTTGGTAAGTAAAAAGGGTAAGTAAGTAGGTAGGAAGCATGTAGTAGGTATGTATGATGGTATACAAGAAGTAGGAGGCATGTAATTAGATAAGTAAATAAATTGGTTGGTAGGTAGGTAGGCTTGTAGGATGGTATGTGGGAAGGAAGTAAGTAGTTAGGTAGGTAAATAAATTAGTAGGTATGTAAGTAGGTTGTAGGAGGTAGGTAGGTAGGTAGATTTGTATGATGGCAAGTGGGGAGTAAGAAGTAGGTAGATAAATTGGTATGTAAATAAGCCTAGGCTATTGTTTAACCTAGTTTATAATTATTTTCATTTATTAGGTAGCATAAGATGTTCCATTTCATTAGAACACCATTGTCCATCTTGATTAAGGATGTCATTTTGTTTTGTCCAACTTGATTAAATGTCCTAATTGACTATAAACCATTGAACAATTTGACCAAGTTGGTAATTTTTTTGTTCAATTTGATTAAATGTTCAATATCAAATAGGTAATTTTAATCAAGTTTGTTAGTTAAAAAATACACATGTAATTCAAGCCCTAGGCCTTTAATCAAAATGTACATGTCCATTAATAAAAAATGATTTGTTAATCAATTTGAACCATTTGAAAAACCATGGATTATAGTAGTGCTTCTTTTTAGGAGAACGCACTAGTTTTTTTATGAAAGGTCATCATTGTGTGGTTTTTATTACATAAAAGCCATCATACATTTGTTTAGATAAGACATTTTAAAACCTTCCAAATGATCTTACAAGTTTGGTCCTTATAAGCATATATGTTGGATATATAATGGTTTGTTCCATTGTAACAATGAATATCTTTGAATGAACTATAAATAATCTTAACATCAATTCTCTTCAATGGTTTGTTTTGAAGTCTAACATTGGCACATGATAAATATCTTGTAAGCTTTATGCAAATTCTAGTCTATTTTCTCAAGGGTTTGTTTTGGAGTTTGTCATTGACATATGATTTATGATAAATAGTTTGTAGGCTTTAAGCATATTTTGTTAAATTTAACATTTCTTTTGAAACCCTAAAAGTTAGTTGAAGGTAATAGGCATGTGGTTTGACATTGATTTTATTGAATCGCATGGTGTGTTTTTTTATTCATGTTTGATTTCTTTAGAAATGAAGCCTCATTTTTGCAATATAAAATGTGTGCTTAGAGATTTCTTGCTCCAAAAGTTGAGCCCTAGGAATTTACAAATGGGGCTCATGTTGGTGTGCAACCATGTATACAAAATTGAAGACCCTAACTTTAAGGACAAACCTTAACAACAACTTAAACCCTTGTAACTACTTGTAACTAACATACATATTATTATATAATAATATAATATGATTGTAAGAGAGGGTGTTGAGTAGGTTTTTATGTGAAGCAAAAATTGTTTTGGTGAATGAAATTGTTGTTTTTGATGGTCTAAATTTTACTTTGAATGAAGTAATATTAAATATGTTTCAACTTTTCTCACATATGTTAAATATTATTTCACATTCTCACAATTATCAATACACAACTATTCCAAATCCATCTCAAAAAATATAAAACAAAATGTTTGGGTATTCAACGAATTAGTTTTCAAACCTTTCAAATGTTGGTTGAAGTTTAACAAGGTTTTATAATATGTACAATCATTGTTGAAAATGATATTGTGGGGTTTGCTTGTGATAAGAATTGGTTAGTTCCAAGCCAACCTTCCCATGTGTGAACATTATGACTTTTCAAAGATCTCAACAACAAAATGTCAAGTTTTTCATACACATCTCAAAACATTCGACAAACTTTCAACATAAGTTCACATCTTTAAATTGCAAATCCTATTGCCTTAATTCTTGATCTACTACATGATACATTGATGAAGTTTGAAACAATGTTACCTAATGTAATGACTATGAATCCCATATTTGAGCAATTTAATTAGTCAATCCAACAATTTTCCATCAGATGCCTATGAAACACTTTGTGATTGGACTCTCTACAGCAACCACCAAAAGCTTTTCAATTGAACTTGTTGTTGCTTCCCGTAGATAAAAAATATTGTTGAAATCAATTCCTTACACATTGTTGGCACTTTAATCCAGCAAATTCAAGTAATAATTATTGAGAAGATCAAGTGCACATAAAGTGTGCTCATTTCATATACATTCAATTTGTCATTTTAACAATCTAACTTTTTCCATAATTTTTGTGATTCAATGACCTAACAAAGTTGTGTCTTTTTTCATTGCTTTACATATGAGTGATAAGCCCAACATTTGCACGTTCCATGTCAATACAACTTTGTACTTTTTGTTGGTTCATAAAATTATGGTTATTTTTCAAGGGTTAGGGTTTCAAGCTTTTGTTTGGTTTTTAGAATTTGGATTATTATTCCAGGGTTGGGGTTTCAAACCTTGAGTTGGTTTTTAGAATTATGTTTATTATTTAGGGTTAGGGTTTCAAATTTTTGTTTGGTTTCAAAAAATAATGCTTATTATTTAGCTTCAGTTCTAAGCTTTAGTATGAATTTTTGGTCTGAGGTAGGCTTAAGGTTTCAAGCATTCATTTATTGTTTAGGGTTAGTATTTCAAACATTCATTTGGTTTTTAAAATTATGATTTAGGGTTAGGGTTTTGAACTTTTGTTTGGTTTTGTACAAGTATAGTTATTGTTTTGGGTTATAGTTTCAAGCATTACAGTAACGGTTATGATATAGGGTTAGGTTTTCAAGCATTCGTTTGGTTTCTACAATTATAGTTGTGATTTAGGGTTAGGGTTTCAAACATTCGTTTGGTTTCCTGAGAGGAATTATGTTCATCTTGGTGTCTTAGGGTTTGAGGATTTTGCTTCGTTCGTTCGTATATTCATGGAAGAGTTTCCACTACTGTTTTGTGCTTTTGATTGCTGCAACAATGGCGATGGCTTTTGCCACCATGTTGTCAGTGTCGTCTGTCTCTCCAGTGTCCAAACCTTTCATCTCTTCCTCCTCCTGTGGCACCCACTCCAAGCTTCGTGTATTTCCAGAAGCTTGTCTCAGGTTCTCCAACCAGGAGGAGACGCAGCAGCAGCAGGAGGAAGAGGAGGTTCAATGCCTGAAGAAGCACTCCATTTGGTCAAGAAACCTGCTACCTTCAACAATAACTCGTGCGGGGAAGAACGGCTTGAGAGTGAGGGATTCGCTGACGAGAGGTAGTAGTGGTGGTGGTTCTAGTAGGAGTAGGAAATGTTGTCTGGAGGAGGGATCAAGGTCCAAGGTCATGCGAAGAAGGCTGGCGCGCAAATTGAGCAGAACGGTGCGGGAGCGACATCTTCTGCAACCAGGGCAGCGAATTCTTTTGGCGGTTTCGGGCGGCCAGGACTCGGTAAGCCTTCTTCACCTGATGGCAACTCTAGGGACGGAGTGGAACTGGACCTTAGGAGTTGTGCATTGTGATCATCAGTGGTCGCCTGCTGCTTCACGGGCACAAGCTAGCCATGTATCTCAGTTGGCGGCCAGCTTGAAGATGGATTACTATCAGGCGGTCACCACCAGCCCTGTTCCTGCAGAAGAGTTAGCCCGCACTTGGCGCTATGGAGTTCTTCAACGGATAGCGTTACGGCACAAGTACGGTGCAATTGTTACTGCACACACCGCCAGCGATCGAGTTGAGACACTTCTTTACAATCTTTTCCGGGGATCTGGACTCCATGGATTGCAATCTCTCACTTGGAAAAGATTCATATCTGGGTCTTTAGCTCTCTCATTTCACTCCGCTTTCAATCCAGATCGGTTGGTGCGTTTCCTTTTGGGGCCAGACAAAGGACGAGTTGAGGTTCAGAAAACTGAAATGGCATTGGTGAGGCCATTTCTAGGGTTCACAAGAACTGAACTCCGTGAGTTTTGTGATATACTGGAGCTTCCATTATGGCCAGATCCGAGCAATCATTCACTCAAAATTGATCGCAACCGGATTCGGCATCAGCTCTTACCTTATCTTCGGCAGAATTTTCAAGGTTCGGTTGACAAATCTCTAGCTCGCTGTGCTGAGATTGTTCATGCAGAACAGGCATATCTTGACAGCTTGTGTGAAAGCATTTTGAAGAAAGCAGAGGCATGTGATGAGAGTGGGAAGACCCTTGACCTGGGGATCCTGCAGTCACTTCCGCTGGCACTTCAACGTCGTGTTATAAAGCAGTTTGTTGAAAGTCTTACGGGAAGGAGTTTAGGCTTTGATCACATTGAGCGAGTCCGTGCAGCAGTATGTTCTGAAGAGAATCGGGACAATGGATGTCTGGAGCTTCCTGGGGGTGCTTCATTGTCTCTTTTCCGAACTCACTTGCATCTTTCTACCAGGAAATTCCGTAGAAAGAGTTGAGGGGTGTTTGACATTGCATGGATGCACAATGTACATGTCCTTGTATCACCAAGGATCCAAATCTCATCAGCAGCAGAAATGAAATCTGTTTGCAAGAAGCAGCAGCCTTGATTTTTGAGGTATGTGTTGGAGATTATAAACACTTCCATGAATTCCTAAACCCTCTGTTATGCAGTGCACTGCCACTAGTGAAGACATGCATTATTGTTTGCCTTTCTTGTTGCAGCTTGAATAAGAATACTATTGACTAGCTATGTCCCTTTAGTTCTTGCCAACATCATGACTGAGCCTTCCCATTGCCTGCAGGAATGTGATGCAAACTTGGGACAAAGACATTTCTATAACAGTTTGCCTTAAGTTTTGGGCAGATTATTATATGCTTATCTACACCCACTGTCAGGAGCGGATGAAGTCATTGGGGAGTTACCTCAGCTTGTCACTTCATCAGTTCAGTTTCAGGGTTCATGGTGTAAGGATGTTTGAGGCCAGAAGCTTACTGTGAGAAATGCCAACAGTCAAGGTCAGTGGTGAATCCTTGAGAACTCTTATCCTTTGTCTGCATCATCTGTGGCGTAAATTCCAGTTCCTTGTCCTCACAGGTGTCTTTGTCCTCATCATTGACATCATCATCATTCCCTACATGCATCACTAAACCGTCAGTACCCAGACAACCCTACTCAAGAGCCCCATTAGACAGACACCTTTGTGGGTTGATTGGTTGATTGCAGCACTTCTCTGACATTTGTTTTCTCTTACGCTTTTAACGTTTTATCATCACAAGGTGATCATATAACACTTGATGCAGTTATTCAGACTCTGGTCATTACTGAATCCAAGAGTTTCACTTATACCGTGACTGCTGAAAAGTATGGCCAGATTTTCAGGAGAATTGCTCCAGACCACACCTCATGGTTGCCATGATAGAAGCAGCTGTAAGTTTTTGCAGGAACTCTGCATGAATGTTATTGTCATTTTTCAAATGACAAGCTCCAACTTGGAAACTATGGCCTTCAGGGGAAAAGCATCTCTGTCACTTGCATGCATCACCAAAATCCTTCCAGATATCATACACTAAAACTAATCTCAAGTTTCAGCACAAGCCAAAATATCTTCTTTCAAAAATTCTCATATAAAAATAGCTCTATTATGTAGGGGCCAAAATCCCTTAAGCTACTATACTCTTTAATGAATCTGAACACAACATCCTTGCCTTGTTAGGCAAGGCCAACAAAACTCATTACTTGAACATTAACTACTTATGACCCTATTGCTTCTTTCTTTGTAATTTTTAATGAATCTCATTTGGGATTGGTGGGAGCCTAGCTACAAGACTTGGTTGAATATGGTCTGCTAAGATATAAAAGACATAAGGCCACTTTCCTTATATTTTGATAATAGCTATAGAAACAAATTATATATACATATGCATAATGCACCCTCTTCTTAGTTTGGCAAGTTCTATGGTAATCATATTTCCTTCCTCAGAAGAGAGCTTGAGCAATAAAACATTTGCATCAGCCTCTTTTCTATTGGCAAAATTTTGACTAAAAGAAAAATAAAAAATTAAAGTTTCGAAAATTAAGTGATTTTGGAGGCTTTCAATCGGCAGAACTGAGAAAAAAAAGATGGAAAAATCACCATATTTCTATATTTGGTTTGTAGAGTATGGCCAAAAATATAGAAGGATGATTAAAGATTTGTACTTCATATAGGTTTATAGCTGGACAGTGCCTCCTTTTCTACATCCTCCTCTAATGATGGCCACTTTGGCTACAAACAAAAATTCACTAAAAAACATTGATTTGCTTACTTTGCTCTGGGCTTGGAACATGAAGTCTAAGACTTACAACATTCACAAGGACAAGTTGGCTGGCCAAATAACTGCTCTCCAAACACTCCTGAGTGCACCAAGAAGAAAGCTCAGGCAAATGATCCAACCTGTTGGCTATTAAACTCATGCTTGGAATACATGTAACTAGATGTGGATCAAACATAGAGATTCAGCATACCAAAAGGCCCTTGCCAGGTCAAGAGTTTACAAAGATCCACACAAATATGATTGATCACCCATGTCCACAGCCTCCACCTGTGTTACAACTTCTTCTATCAATCTCAATGCTGTGTTTGCCTCCCTGCTCTTATCTTATCCAAGCATGCCTGCAAGATTGTAAAATACTTGAGTGCATGGCAACCAATGGTTACTAGGTCTCACAATACAAAATTTGAGAGTGGATGGAAAACCAAAAACCAAATAAAAGAAGTGCTACAAAGGATTTCATGAGGAATTCCCTGGAATGAAAAAACCTCCAGAGGATCATTTGTATGTAAGACCACAATGCTTTCCACATACACTTGTACATCACTGGCATTGCTTGCAGTAGCATAGAGAACTATGATGTTGTCTTGGAGTGCAACCACAATGTTTTCTGCAATTTGTGAGCTGCAGTCTATGTATCACAATGAGAGATATCAATACCTAACTGCCTTGGTAGATTCAACACTAATTATATTATTTCTACAAATGTTGAAATTTTCAAAAAAGTTATTCTTCAAATGACAAAAATTTGTGAAGAAAAATATTGAATCTTCAAGAATATTCTCTTTGTCAAAATGAAAATTCAGAATTAATTATTTAATTGACAGACGTGTGTCAAAGCTGCCCAGGTACTATGGCATATATACTTACATGGTGAACTTGAATGAACAATGGGCATCATGGATTGATGCCAAGTGCGGCCATTAATCTAATGTGCATTAGAGGCCAGGGCAATGACAAAGGTTTAAATAACCAACTGGGCAAAGTCAGCATATGGTCCAATATTAACTTAGTTAAGCGAAGAAGACACTAGCTACAAGTCCTCTTCAAATTGTAGGAGTGACCAACTATATTGCTGACTGACTCAATTTGTTAATTTATTTGTCCTAAACAACCATATGAGTGATTTAGGGTAGAGCTGAAATCAGCACAGCCTGATATGATCTGGGATGGTAAGTTGACTGTGTAACTCTTAAACCCCACACCACCCATGAACCCCATCCCCTTCCCCAATGGAGATACTAAGCTCATGGCCAAGTTGCCATGCTAACTCCTGCTCCTTCATATTCCATTTATAAATTATCAAGGTTGCCAGCTGCAAGTTTCACCCAGTCTTGGCAGAAATTCCTCCTCTTCTTATTAACCATCATCATCTTATGTGCAAAGTTTTATAGTTTGTAATTTGTTTCCTCAGTTCAGTTGTGGTTCTCATTGATGAACTGAACACACTTTCATTTGATCCCATTAAGTGCTGCCTTTGTCCCCTTTGAGCCTGTTCATATTGTGAACAAAAAACTGAAGTTAATTCTAAGCATACCCATCTTGTTGCTAGTGTGCATGTTTCATCTTAATAATGTATCCCTTTTTGTTGCTCAAAATCCCCAAGCCAATAATCACACTTTGTAATTCGTAACAATTCTTTCAAGAAGAAAGTAGTTTAACTTGTATGCCTATTTAGTTATAATTGGTTTTGTTATCTTTAAATAGCTCCACCAAAGTTTTAAGTGTAGATTTTTAACATATATTTCATGGAACCATTTTTTATGGATTGTTGCCATGTACAGAAAATACAAAGCTCCTTCAAATGGAGCAAACGGATTGGAAAGATTAATGGCTGCCATTGTTTAAAAATTCATTTGTTATAAAGCCTTCAATGTACCTATCATGGAATAGGTAATTGCTTTCACATGGTAAATTCTAGAATAGCTATAATCATGCATCATTTTTAAAAAAAGGAAAAAAAAGAGTTAATGATTTTGATTCATGAAAATGTCTCATTTGATTTTATTTTCCTATTGTTGTTGCTCTTGCTCTAATATCAGGTTCGGGCTATGGTCATTTGCAGCTATGATATTTCTTCTTTTTTTTGCTAAGGTAGCATCACACAATTCAAAAATGGGTTGGGCCAAGTCTTGGGTTGGCAAGGCCAAACACAAACCCTCAACCCTAAAACATAAATACGTATACCTACTCAAGAATTTTGTGTGGGTGCATGTGTGCATGGGGCTTCTTCTCACTTGTGCATGATTTGGGGTGAAATTACATGGCAAATGAAAGTGACCAATGTTGGGCAAGTACCAAATTGTGGTTCAAAATTGATATGTTTCTTAGTCGGTTTTCATGCAAAGAATTGGCTAGGTATCAATCAAGGTGATACTCGAGATAATACTTGAATTTTAGGGTATATAACTTGAACTACTTGGTTCACAAAAAACTAGATCTTTTTTTTTAAATTCAAAATTTCATGCTTGGCTAGGCTATGTAAATAATCCTCAAGTTCAATTCTTAAAGGTGTAAAAGTAGGGAATCTAAACTTAGTTATGGTTTAGGGTTAAGGGTGGAGGTGGGGTTTAGGTTTAGGGTGGAGGTTGTGTTTAGGTTTAAGGTGCTAGGTTGGAGGCAACACTTTTTCCATGTGAGAAGCGAGATTAGAACTTGTTTTTGGTGTTCATTGTTAGTGTTCATTGTGTTGGGGTTGGTGTTTGTCCTACTTGTTCACAAACAATTGAGGTATATTGTTTCTAATGTTCATCATGTTTTTGAAGGTGTTTTTTGTGATGTTGAAGCTCATTGTGTTGTTATTGATTGCTAATGCTCATCATGTTGAAATCCATTGTGTTATTGCTAGTTGTAAGTGTTCATTATGTTGTTATTGGTTGCTAGTGTTCTTTTGTTTCAAGTTCTTGGTGTTCATCACATTGGGGTTAGTGCTAGTTGACAAACAATTAAAGTACATGTTTTTAGTGCTCATCATGCTTTTGAGGATGTTCATTGTGTTGTTGGTTATTGATCATGTTGTTACAAGTGCTCATCATGTTACTTTACCCCTTTGTGGTTAGTATTACCCCTACCCTTACATTGCCTTGTAGGTTGTAATTTCATTGGAAGAAGAAGGTTGGTGGTTGCAAGGTTTCAATAAAATCTTAACACAAAAGTATGTTCATTTATTTCCCGAACTTGTGTGATTTTTGTTCATTTTTTTCTTTTATATTGAAGATAATGAACCGATAATATGTTTGGACTTTTTTTGTATAGGAATAATTCCCAAATTGAAAACATTGTTTATAACCTTAATTTTTACCTTTTTATTGTTAAAGGACATTTTGAGACAATTTTGCATTTGAACTTTTGAACATTTTATTTTCATAATGTCTTTCATGAAAAATGAATCTTGTGAATAATTTGTGTGCATTTTCACATTTTGCAAAACTAAAAACTATGTAGTTTCTTTGACCCTAGTTTGTTAACACATGTTGAAAATGGAACCAAAATTTTTATATGAGAGATGTGTTCATGAATGAAAGTGAAATAAGATTGAAAGAAAGAATAAAAGGTGAGAGCTTTGAAGAAATTCCAAGTTCTTAATTAGAGAATGATGATACAATGTAATTAATTTTGAAAAAATTGCATGAACGTAGTTTAAAGTGGAGACTCCATGGCAAAAATTCTTCAACTTGAATTACTAGTTGAAGTTAAGGTGCCACATGTCATGCATTGTATGTTGTGTTATAGTAAATTAGTAAGTCATGTAGTATTGGAACATAAAATAAAGTTGGGGAAATATCTTGTTTCATATTTCAAGAGTAATGGAATAACTACAAAAAAATGGTCGATGTAGATCATGGAATAATTGTCAAAAATATTGAGAAAGAAATGAATAGTAGCTTGAAAAGTGCATTGGAATGACAACTTGCAAAAGGCATGCAATCAATGCAAGTGTAAACGCTAATTTTTGGGGGCCATAGATCTTTACAAAAAGGATAATGTGCACCAAAAAGATTTTGTGTACAATTTGGGTTTATCAGTTATCAGTTCCCTATTCAATTTGTTATTTGGCTAAAGCGTTCGGTAATGTAATTATGCCTAGGTAGTGTTTTTTTCCCTTTAAAAAACCTTTTAATCAAGACATGTTACCAAACTTGGTTTAAAAAACAAAACAAACATATGTTTTACTACTTTCGCTAAAACGTGTTTACTTAATTCAAGTTTTGGTTTATGAATGCCCAAAAGCGCAGATGATGTTTTTGCATTGGTTATGAATTTTTTGGAAAAAAATGCATGTTTAAACACATTACAATTGGTTTATTTGAAATTTTTTAACATCAAGGCAAACATTAGCAAGAATTTTGCAATACCTTTTAAAACAATATGGTTTGACAAAAAAGATCCTTGCTTATGTAAAAAATAAAGGTGCAAATTTGAATGTTATGACAATTGCTTTGAAATCAATAATGAGTTGTGAAGCTTTGGGCATGATGGAAAGCTTTCATGGGACTTATATTAAACATGCCCTTTTTAAGGCTTGTCAACTGTTGAAGAAAAAGTCTTTAAAGGTTTGAAATATGTTTTCATTAAATTTGTCTAGGTATATTTGTAAAATTGTATTACATGGCCAAAAAAGTTAGGGAAAGGAAGACATGAATGGATGATTAAAGCTTGCATTAATGTAGGTTTAAAACCCATAAAATTGAACTTACTAGTTAAAACAAGGTAAAATGCAAGTTATTTTGTCATGAATTTTTCCCTTTTTATCGTTTTGAATCTTTGTATTCCAAAATGTTATTTTTGATTAGTAAATGTGAATTGTGCAAGTTTGTAAGCAAAATGATTATATTTTGATAAACCTTCAATTTCAAAAAACCATTGCTTTCTATTACAATAAATAAATTAGTTTTAGGGTCATTGACCATGTGCCCTTTCCACTCACATGGCATATATCACAAATTATAGTAGACATTTTCATCACAAACTTACAATATCATGAAATTTCAATAAAATTTGTGCAAAAGTCATAAAACAATATATGTTTGTGTAAAATCCGTGGCTTCAAAGTGTAAAACTAAGATGGAATATATATATTACTTCTATGTAAATGATGTGTCTTTTTTATTTGTGATGTCTTGATGTGAAGTACATATGATTTAAATTTAAACTCCATGCAATTATCATTACGTAATGTTTGATAAACTTATGTGATTTTTATGTATTAAACATTTAGATTCACATATGTCATTAAAAAACAATGTCGTATCCATTTAAGTATTTAAGATATTGAATACGTAAAAATATCATTCATATTAACCATAACACAAAATTTGTGTGATTTTTATGTTAACCTATGAAAATTGAATTTCACACAAAATTTGTACAAACTTATGAAGCCTAGTAAGTTTGTGATGTGTTGCTTATGTTGTTAAAGTTTATCGTTCAAGGTTGAAAGTTCCTTTTTTTACAAAATTGCTGAAGATAAGAAGAGCTTGGACATTTTTGAAATGGTGGTTGGCACCAACAAACTTGTAAAAGAACTTCTTAATTGAGAATTGTTGATATTTTATAAATATCAAATGGATGTAAAAGATATTGAATGCCTCTTGAAGTGTTGGAGGAAACATGAAACCATGTTCCCAATTGTTGGATTTTTAGTTAAAAAGATATTAGGGATTGTAGGTTTTCAAATTAAAATTGAGAAACTTTTTTCCAGTGTTAAAATTTTCGCCAATTTGAAGAGATGCCACTTACAATTAAATAATCTTGAAAAATGAATATTTGTGAATAAGAATTGGCCAAATGATGCAAAGATGGGTTGCAAAAAAATTAATAATTTGGTAAATTTTATAGGTTTTGAATTTAACTTAAAGTTGGAACTAGATGAATTTGAATGTTCATTTCAGCAAGATGATTGAAAGAGGCCTAATCTATTTTTTTGCTTTATATATATTTGAAATGTGATCACATATTTTTTCCTTAGATATTAGAGCTTTGTAATGATTGCTGATTTGTTTTTGGCCTATGAAAATTTGAATTAATATTTTAAATTTTAAATCCTAAAATCTAAAAGTGGAATTACATAACTAGCTTAATATAACCAACTAAACCAAATGAGCTAAAAACTAATTGTGAAAGAACTAATTGAACATAAGGAAAAATAAAATTTGGATTGGGTATGAATTAAAAAAAAGAATTGTGAGAACTAGCTTGATATTTGAATTAAATATTTTTGAAAATTGGACTAGGTGGTTATGAAAAAATTTGATAATTGCCCAACATTAGTAGTGATTAAGTAGTGTTTCAATGTCATTAGTGTCACCCATGATTTACTACTTTTGGAGATTCTTCTTGTTTTAATGGCTTTGCCACGCAACCACTAAGTAATTGGTGTAATATTATAGTATGTTTTTAGGTTAAGTCGAACATTGAATAATTATTTTAATTTTCAAAATTCATTTTGGCAATAGGTAACTTCTTTGGTAAGTTCTCTAGACTTCCAATTTCTAACATAATGAATTAAAAGACCTTTTACAACAATTTCTATTGCTTTATTTTGCAAAAATGGAAACACATAACATTCAACCAAATTATACAATAGAGAAATTTTGTCAATTATTGGAGACTTACTCTATAATCATGGATTGGTTTGACCCAAAACATTCTTGGATTTTCACCAAATTTTGTATTTTGCCTTCCTTTGTAATTTCATTAAATTTTGACATTTCAAACAAAGAATTTCTTAAAAATTCAACATTTTCAAAAATAATTTAATTATTGTAGAACTTGAAAAGGTATTGCAGTAATAAACATAGAAGTGTTGAATCAGCTTTCATGTAGGTGTGAAGAAAAAAATGTTATGACAAATGAAATTGCTAGATGTGGTGGTTTAAATTTCCTTTTTCAATTATCTTGAATGAACTACCAACTAAATGTGTAATAAGATTTAATAGGTTTGTGAGAATTTTAAAAGACCAATGGAAATGGTAGGAAAGGACCATTATTTTCAATAGAATAAGGTTATGTGTAGTTTAAAAGATTTTTTTAGGCCAATGGGACTATTGAATTTGGTTTGTAATATACACTTTGATTCATATTAATTAGTTTTCGGGGGGGGGGGAGGGTGGAGGGGACAACTTTGATCTTTTTGTTGTTTTTTTGGTTGATAGGCCTCTCTAATTGGTTCATCATCATAAGGAAGAAAGCCCACTCCTAACACACTCTTAACATATAAATTGTTCACATAGTTCATTGATTGGTATTGATTTAAGTGAAAATATTGAAACCTTTGTAAATATCTGTGCAAAAGACAAATTCTATTTACATTAAGTATGCAACTCTGTCATCTTTCCATAACACAAAGAAAAAATATTATAAGAACAAAATGACATGAAAGGAAAGTAATGAATTCATAAAAAAATTGATAAAATTCAAACTCAAAAAAATCTTTAGTTTTTTGCACATGTGGGCATGTAACTTGATGTAGTTAAATAATTACCTATGTAATTATTTAACGGGTAAGTTTGGTGATTTACTTGTTGGTAAGGTTTCACAGTTTAATTATGATTTGAGCATGGTGCATTGACTTCACATGATAATTTATATGAAAATCATGTGAAAAGTCTTTGGCACTTCATTATGCATGCCAGATCACATGGGGAACCATGGGGAGCCATGTGATGTGTACACTTTATGTAATTTCTTGTTTAGTTTATTTTTGGTTAGTATATATGTGGGTGTTTGTGACCTTTGGAAACACCTTCACTTGATATAAATAAGTTTTTGTATGAACATAAAATTTTATGGAATAAAATTGTGAAAAGAATCGAAATTTTAGTTTTGAAAAGGTTTTGGTGTAGTTTATGTGAAGTCAATGGTAGGAGAATGATGTGACATATTAGTTATACATAGATAATAGAAAGGTGAAAAAATATTTATGCAAACAAAAACATAAATTTCCATAACTACGTAATAAATATACATAGTTTTGGTTCTAAATTCACTTGTGATTTACAAGCACACCAATGTAAATGAGTAGAATAAAACTTCTTTGAATCTTCACAATCACATTGCAAACTAAATGAAAATAAAATTTTATTTTTAGTGTTCTATCCATGTTACTAACCCATGCAAGTGAAAAGAATATAGGTAACTACTTTGGGACCTTCACAACAACCTTGCAAACTAAACCAAACCACCCATGACCCAAAATAGAAAAGAAAAAAATTCACAACTCCCCTTTACCCAAAATAGAAAAGAAAAAACTCCCCCCTCTTTTCCAAAATACAAAATCCTAGGTCTTTATGGTGCATGCTGCATCCCCTCATTGGCTCTGAGCAAGATTTTGATTCTTAAATTTGTTGGCTACCATTTTGGCCCACACTAATGCCAGGGGCACTAATTGGGATACATAGGTAACATTTCAATGTGTGATAGCTATTTCCAGACTGGGTTCTTGCACATTACTTGTGCACTTGGTTTCAAATTTGTTGGCCTTGCCTTGGTAGGCAAGGACATTGTGTTTAGATTCATTATAGAGCATAGTAGCTTAAGGGATTTTGGCCCCTAGGTAGTAGGTCTATTTTTATATGAGGATTTTTGAAAGATGATATTTTGGCTTGTGTTGAAACTTGAGATTAGTTATAGAGTGTATGATATCTGGAAGGATTTTGGTTTCATTTAAAGGATTTTTTTGAGGATTATATTTTTGCATGGTGAAATATTTGAATTTCCATAATTCCTCTTTTGGCTTAAGATACTTTTTAATGTAAATGGCAAGGCCACAGTGTGAGACACCCCTTGTTAGGTAGGTGGGGTGGTGATCATCCACAACTTACAAGGCGAGAGTGGGCCTTATTTTTTTATGAAAGAACCTTTGTACTTGTAACACTGGCTTTTTTTTATTGTCGCCAGGATGCAAAAATATGCTAAAAACCCTGCCCACCATCGCCAAGGTTATATATACCCATTGCAAAGGTGGGCAATGTTATATATAACCAAGGGGGTAACATATATTGCCATACCACATACTTTCAAGCCATTATTATATTGGTGTTTTGTACCTTGCAGGAACTTGGCCAGAATATGAACTGAAGATGAGTTTTGAATTTGCAATAGCCAACAACAACCACTACACTATATTCTCCTTTCCATTTGTGTCAGGATGAATTTCTTGAGTAAACACCTTCCAATATTAGAATATCCTTAGAAAGCTTTGAAAATCAGCCATTATAAACTCGATTTTGCTCCATGCTCTTTGCCTCTGGTGGAGCACAAACAAGTCTCAGGCTGACAGATGCCTCCAGTAGTAAAATATGAAACTACTTCACAGAGAAACAGAAACAATGAAATCAGCAGGAGGATGAGAAAACTGCAGCCCTACTGCAGGGTAGAATAGAATTCTTGATTGTGAGTTCCATCCAGGGACTTAACTGAAAGAAGCCATCACTGTACTTTCAAAGTAAGTCAATTCAATCCAAGAATTCAAAGCTGTAGAAAACTATTGTATTCCCAAAAGAAGTCAAGTATTTTATTTCCTGAATGCAACAAAATATTGTAGAGCTACAGCCTCAACCAGTGTTTGCATCCTCTGATAGTTGGTAAATTTATCCTAAGGTTTTTCCCACCCACTATCTTGTTTTTTGGTTCCAAATGAGTCTTAGCATTGCCATACCAAACACACTAAACCCATAAACAATAGAAAAGTGATCTGATGCAATATAATGGCAGACTAATTTATGTGTAGACATGTCATTTATGAGATGGCTGCAGTCAAGGTCCTGACCTCACTGATCACTTCATCGGAAGTAGATAGAGACCAGTGGGACATCAAGATCGTTTCCATCTTCATCCTCACATGCAACCACAATGTCAAAGTGGCGGCGGTTTGGTGATACCTTCAACTTTGCAATATCTCTAGCTAGGTCAGCCATTTTCTTGTCCATTCGCTCCCGGTGCTTGGGGAAGATGTTGTTATATAAGAGTGACTGGCCACATGAGATACTGTAGGCTGTCAGCTCCTTCTCCTCAAACCATGCAATGAGTTCCTTTAGTGTTAAATCCCCAGCAACAATCCAGCGGTCCCAAATTGACCACTTCAGGTTCAAGTGCTTGAACACCTTTGGGGGCACAGGTTCTGCCATGGAGAACAGAGGGAGTGCTAGATTCGCAAATGTGTTGCGGTATTGCTCAACATTATGGCCCAACAGAACCTTGTAAAGCTCAAGGCACACTAGACCTGTGGCCATAGCTGTGGTGGTAGCTATTGCAGGAATTATCCGGCCTGCAATAAACTTGGCCTTCAGTTTGTCAACTTCAGGAATACTGTAATTGCGTGCTCGCATATTGGCAAGACCTGCAATAAAATCCATATGATAGTTCGTGTCATCATCCTTCTCAAACTGGATTGGGTTCAAATGAAATGCTGTTGGCAGATCCTTCACACCCTCCTCCAGAGTCTTGATCAACTGTTCTATCTGTGATTCGTCATCCACACTCATGGAATTCATACTCGTTGCTTTCTCATCTGTCACAATCTTCACTCCCTGCTTGGGCAAAAACTGAGGAAGCTTGATATTGTCAACTGCTACACTCAATTTCTTTACATCCAGAGCCCAATCAGGGACTGGGATTCCATATGTTTCAGCCCGAAGAATTGCACCAGCAGCAACAAAGGAAAGATGAGCAGGGTCTGTGGTTGTGAACTCCAATGGCTTTGGAAATCGCTTGGGAGCTGACCAAAATGGAGAACCTGTGCTGGTGGTGGCATTCTCTGGGAAAGTGAATGTAAGCTGTTTCACTCGATTTGCAAAGTAATCCTCAAATCTAGTTCTTGCCCATTTGATGCAATCCTCAAATGAAGTGCAACGATCTGTCACCAAGCACTCAACTACACGCTCCACAAGCTCCCGTGCTTGAGCATCACCAGCAGTCTTTATAGCTGTCTTGTATTCATCAGGTTTCAACAAAAAGGAATTCGCCTCTGCTGGCGTCTTCTCCAGCAACCCTTCAAACTCAGAACGCGCCCATGTCAAGCAGTGGTCAATGTTGTGAGGGAAAGAATGCACAGTGCACATGGGTGCTTGCTTTTCTGGTGGGTCTCGTGATGCCCCATAGTTCTCTGTCATATTTGGAATCACCATTTGTGTGTTGCATTTTGTTCCCAAAGTGCCTGACTCCAACAAAGGCTTCTGAAAGTATACACAGCGTGAATCCACATAGAGACGGGCATTCACATTGTCAAGAGCATTGATGATCACATCCAGGTTCTCCCAAAATGGGTCATCAAACACATCTTCTGTATCTGGACTGACCCTGTTTTGTAGAGCCTGTACTCTTAAAGCAGGATTGATGGCTCTAGCAGCTGCTGAAGCAACTGTTGACTTTGCTTCACGAATGTTCCAATCCCTAAACAAGAACTGCCTGCTAAGATTGCTCTTCTCTATCACATCATCATCAGTAATGACAAGCTTTCCCTTTGGCCCACTCGAAACTCCCATAAGAGCAAGATTCTTCAAAAATTCACAACCAAGGGCTCCTGCCCCCACCAAAAACAATTTGGAGTCTTCAAGCTTTTGCTGCAGCTTTTGCCCAAACACTGCTATCTGTGCATCATAACGTGAATTCCTGGGCTTCAAATCTTCAGCTGCCAATGGCTCTACTGGGAGTGACTCCACTGAATCAAAGTAGAAAAACTGAAAGAGAGGATGGAACTTTCCTGAGCAGGCTTTGACAACCTCTTGGCCTACGATTCCGCCAAACATGGCTGCCATTGGGTTCAACACAGCCCGTGATCCACTTGCCAGAAGCTTCAGAATATTCTCATCAATTGTCTCAAGCCTCTGATCCTGAGGTAGATTCCTGTTGAGTGCATGCACAAGACTGACTAGTTTGTTTGCATCAGACTCAGACCCAGGGGCAGGGAATCGGCCTGACTCTACTTGGAATCTGTCCAAGGCCTGGAACGCTAGGTGCAGAAGTTGGGGCCGATCGAACTTTGCAAAATCACTCAGGAGGAACTCACCAGGGTTGCTCAGGGCTTCTTTCAAAGGGCGGAAATGTAGCAGCTTTGGCTGTTTGACCTGGGTGACTATGCCTCCCTTCTCATATGCACCAAACCCTGTAGTGTCTTCCTCCAGGAAAAAAGAGTAAGGCCGTGGATTCTTCACCCGTCGTGGTTTACCATCATTCAGCTGTTCCATGCCATGAACTTCAGAAAACACAACAAGGTCGCCATCCTCAAATTCAAGCCGCTCATCATCAACACATGCAACAAGGGCCGGATTATCATTACTGATGGAAGCAATGATACCAGTGTGAGGTTCCTCTCCATCCACATCAACAACAGTAAATGATGGTCCAAAGTCACAGAACACGGATCCAGAAACCCCACAAATGTCTGCCTTGATGAAAGAAATTGGCGGATCATGCTGATGACAGAATTCGTCAATTTGGACTGCCTTCTCCAGCAATATATCCGTGAAAACCACCACCTGATGAGCTGCAAGCAACTCCTCGGTGATGTCACTTGTATTGGTCACAATGGTGACAGCGGTGTTAAGCTCCTTAAGCTTATCAACACATGCCAAAGCCCGGTTCTTTCCGACATCCGCTTCGGTGAAGTAAAATTGGGCTGACAGATCCCAAATCTCCACATCCCCAACATCATGCAGTGTTACAGACTTCACACCTGCCAGGATCACGTTCTTGGCAATTTCAGCACCAAGCCCTTTCAGACCTGACACAAGAACATGGGCACCAAACAGCCGCCGCATAGTCTCCCTCCCATAAACCGCCAGCTGCCGGCTATGGAGATCCTCATCAATCTCAACATCAGGGTTGCTGTCGGGGGCCATGACGAGCTCTCTGGCTTTCCCCACAACCACACTCCCACTACCCACCTCCACCCTGTTCTTCTTCAACGAATTGCTCCCCAACTCAACCTCCCCAGCGCCTCTCTTTTTAGGCAGCATATAGCGAGATCACACCTTCCTCTCTACACCTGTATCTTTGTTTCCTCCAAAAGCAGTTGCTTTCTTCCTTGCGTCACCTCCCCTCACTTCCTTTTCCCTCTAGGGCACAAGAAACCCTCTCCTTCCTTTGTTCTCCGCGCCTTCTCCTTCTTCGTCGTCTTTAACCCTCACCCCCCCCCAGTACCAAATTCATTCAGAACCAGAACCGAAACCCTAATTTTCTGAACCGTCTCAAATCCTTCGCATGCTTTTCTACTCCAGAACCTGCTCGACCTCCAACGACTCGACTCTGTTCTTTTTGGTTTACTAAACAAGTATAAAGCCACTCCTTCACACATACACATGCACAGAGATTTTCTACTTCCCACCAAAAAACAAAACAAAAACACACAATACCAACGACAACAATAACAAATCAAATCAAAAGATAACAAAACAAAACACAGACTATTATTTCATCACAAACTTCAATAGTAAACTACTTCAACAACGAGATCGAACAAACCTTGATCGATCGTTGAAGAAGGATAGGTAAGGTATAATCTCCAAACAACAAGCTTCAAAATCAGAAGCAGCCGCAACACCTGTTCGAACAAGGAAGGCCGCAAGCCTCGTCCTCCTCCTCTTCTTCTTCTGCTGCTTCGTCTTTGGCAGCCGACCCTAAACAAGGGAGCCGTTCGAATTAAGAGATGCAGTACCCCCCAATTTATAAAAAAAAAAAATCGTTTTGTTCCACTGCGGTCGGTCACAAACCAGTGTTGGGCGGTTCCTTGGATTTTTGAAAACCGCCGGCTCCGGTTCTTTAAAGAATTCCAGATTTAAAGAACCGTCTGTCTCGGTAGTTTCAACTCACAAGGAACCGCCGGCTCCGGTTCTTTAAAGAATTTCAGATTTAAAGAACCGTCTGTCTCGATAGTTTCAAGTCACAAGGAACCGCCGGTTTTCATCAGAGCGCCGGAAAAGAATCAACGCTTCTTTGGCTATGGTGCTTTGGCTATACAATTTTTTTTGAGAACCATGGTTATATGCCAAAATCGGCTGTCGAATGTTTGGAGGATCGAAAAGGGAGCGGATATCTACCCGAGTTGATAACCAGAGGGTATCTTTCCCTCTGTCTGAGACCCACGCGACACCGGTCCAAACGTATTTTGAAAAAAAAAAGTGTGCAGAAAAAGTAATAAATTGTTGCAGTAACTTTTTACAGAAAATTAGATTACGTGGCAAGTGGGGTTTTATGCTTTGCAAAATTCGTGAGAAAGAGAAAAGAGGAGGTGTTCAATGTGTAAAAGAAGAGAATTGCGTCATTACAGATCTCGCCTTATTTCCATTGTTTTCTATTGTAAGTTAGCACCTATTCATATTGGGTCCCTATTGTCGCTTCTAGGTGAGTTGCAATTTTTTTTGCAAAACCTTCATAAATGCATTCTCTAAATGTGGCAACTTCTGACAGTTTTTCCTCAAAATATGGCGAAATTTTGTAAGAGGAATTCTGGAAAAATCTTTTGAAAGATTCGCAGCCCATTTCATTTTATTTTATTGTTAGCAAGTGACAATATTTAGCCCAAAAAACACATTGAATATAAGGTATAATTTGCATACCTATTCCTCAAACTGTTGGAATTCTGGAAAATTAAAATTAAAACTGTCAAACCTCATTTTTTAAAAATAAGTAAATATTTAGCAAAGACGTGCTCATTATCGAGTCTTAAGTATGCTATTTCCATCTTACAGTTTCAGGTTTGGTAATTAGGTGTAAAATAATAATTATTTTATTTCTCAAAATTCAATTCAACCTTTAAAAAATAATCAAAAATTTTTTTGGCCTAATATTATGTTGAAAACATATTTGGCAATAATGATAGATTGTGTACATATGATATCAATATCAGTGCTACATTTAAATAGGTGCTTATTTTACTGCACTTAAGGTCTATATGCAAGTTCTGAAT
>Ga0116229_10004271_pt1 | contig 23426 bp, 23 predicted proteins | sample S1TSphgellanicum_3_FD_87313 | JGI IMG/M metagenome (GOLD analysis project Ga0116229, IMG submission 87313) | Host-associated microbial communities from peat moss isolated from Minnesota, USA - S1T2_Fc - Sphagnum magellanicum MG | ecosystem: Host-associated > Plants > Peat moss > Unclassified...
CTATGCCTAAGCTGGATTGGGAATTTGGGTGACACCCAAAATCCTTGCAAAATGTTGCTCATAGACATCCAATGCCTCATAGTGCACATACGAACCAATTGTTTGAATGCAAACGCCTCGGTGGAATTAGTGCCATATTTGAGCTCTAATTCACAAACCACAGTTGAGAAAGTTGCCTTGAACTCCCTCAAAGAAATAGTACCTGGCCTTTCGCTGAACTTCACAATTCTCCCAGAGGAACTGTTGACCTCCATGGTGGAAATCGGTGTTGAAGTCACAGCTTGCAATGGAGTATACGGTGATGGTGTGAAAGTAGGTGCAACAATGGGCGTACCCCACTGATTAACCCCTCCAAATGGACTTTGATGTATTGTTGATGTAATGTAACCTGAACCTGAATTCCTGGTAGGAGTTGTACTAGATGACAATGGTGTTGTAGACACTTGATGGTATTGTCATGAAGATTGTGAACTTAAACAAATCAGCTCAAAGGATTGTGTGTTATTTTGTAGTTGATACTTGGGCTCTGGCCGAATAGTAATGCTCTCATCATTCGAAGACATGGTGTTGTCCCATGCCCTAAAATGTTGTGATAGTACATAGCACTAATTACAAAATTCTAACACAACGTATAATTTGAAGAATATAATGCACTGTTGGGAATGATTTGTGACACGCAAAGATCGCACGAAAGTCAAACAGATGTTGGATGAAAAGGCAAGACATCAAAACAATACGTAGGATGGCAGGGCGCAAGACCGACGGACGGAAGTCTGTGGACGAACGTCCGACTTACGTCGGACGTGTAAAGCTTAGCCGCCACTGTGGCGATGGCAGGCAATGGCACTACACTGCAGCTCCTCGCAACGCAACAATATAGCAATGGCCGGGAGCGCTACAGCTCGTGGTGCTGGTCGGCACCACTGTTGCGATGGTTGGCAACGGCTGGACCTCACAGTGCTGTTGCGATGGTTGGTAGCACGTTACAGCCCTGGCCAATGTTGCATTGCAACATTTTATTTTTTTTGTTTTTTACTCGACAACTTCAAGAGAAAAAAAGAATGGGAGAAAGAAAGAAGTTTTGACACCTGCTCTTTAGTGTCCCGGCTTCGTTGGTTGTAAGAAACGCAAACTCCCTCCAATAACACCAATAGCAACACTAGTAGTGTGCTCCTTCCGACAACAACAACACGAATAGCAACAACTCAAGAATTTCAAAAGCACAAGAAATTTGTTACTTTCAACATGAAACAACAAGGAATAAAGTTTTTCTAGAATTGAATTGCAAAGAAAGAAGGAAATGAACTGTATGTAGACGATGGTCGTGCAATGGTCGTCGTGAGCATCTAAAAATCCTAGCTTATTATGGAGGAAGCTCATGACAAAGGAATTCTAGAAAAACTAAAAGGAGAAAGAAAGGTTTAGGCCTTTTATACCATCGTCAACAAACTGAAACCCTAAGTACTTAATAGCGTACAGTCGCCTAAGACTGTACATCAACCCTAAAATCGCACATGGGCATGCCCGTAACTGGCCATCATGTATAAGGCCATGTACAAACATGACAGTGGTCTTTTCAACTAGTAATAATGTAATCATCTCTAGTCATAGATGGCACATATAATCTTGGATTTTTGTAGTCATAAATGCCACGTTTTGGCATTGTGTATGTAAATCTTTCATTTAAAATATAAAAAATGCCCATGAACATTCATTTCACAAAATTAATCTTATGGTCTTTGACTATTTGACACCTCTTAGAGTAATTCATGAAGTCCTCCAAACAAAGCATTCAAACCTTTAATTTTGTTGAACCAAGGGGTGGACTATGGTGCAAAATTTAAACAAAGGGATTCAAACTTGTTTTTGGCCCCAAAATTCATGATCAAACAAGTTTGGTCCCCAATTCATGGCACATTCCCATTAGAATACTTCATGCCTACAAGAGTTTTGTTGTGGATCATGTGTGTGCATTTTTAATTTATGTTTGAGTGTTTGCTATGTTTGAGTGTGTTCATTTTACGTAAAATGAAATCAAAAGGAAAAGAGAAAGGATAAAAGCACACTACATGAAGGTCAAGATTGTTGTCACATTGTGTTATTTTTCAAAGGTCCCATGTTTGAATTTCAACCATGTCATTATTATGAAAGATTTTCACAATGTTTTTGCATATTATGGTAGGTCAAAATTCAAAGAAGTCAAATGCCAAAGAAGTTACATTTTAAAATTTCATATGATGTGATGTTATAATATATTTGTGCAAAAAAAAAAATGTCATGACATATTTTAAAAAAAAAAAAAAATTCCAAATATGATGGAAATGATTTTTAATCTTTATGAAATTTGTAGTATTTACTAACCATTGTGATTCCATATGATTGGAATAAGTTTGCGAGCCATGTGAAGAATTTGATAATTATTATATGATAAATGAATTTTTTCAAGGTGATGATTGTAAGTATATGGTTGACAGACAATCACTTTCAAATGGAAAATCACAAGATATATGAAGTAGGCCATTTTTTTAATTTTCATTTCAAACATTTTTTGATTGACTAATTCAAACTAAAACCTAATGCACAAGCAATTTTAAAGAAGGAATGGGTTCTATTGTATTACATATACCGTAAATATATGCATTGTTCCAATTTAATCTTTTAAATTTATTTCTTTTTTGAAATAATATTAAATAACATTAACTTTGTGAAAATAAAAAATGTAAAGCCCAAACACTAAAAGTGAAACCCAAGATTAAATGCAACACATTTTATAGGTGTATATTTCACGCAAATATCATAAAACTCCCCAAGTTGGTGAACCCCCTTGTAATGTGATTTCACTCAAAGAAAGTTGTGTTTGATGCAAAAAGAGGAGGCAACTAAAAATAACAAAGAAGAAAGACATGAAGTTTGTCTAAGAAAGTTTGAAGGTTAAAAAAAAATAGAGAGGTTTGGTGGAGCTTCATGCACATTGAAAAGAGAGTAAGGAAATGGTGCAAAAAAGTGTGGAATGAAGATGCATAAAATAGCAAGTTGATTGGAACAACAATGGACTAGAACATTCATGTGAAGAGGTGCCACAATGTGCACAAGAGTGCAATAATTTGGTCAAGTGTAAAGTTAGAAGTTTTCTTGATTTTGCAAGTGAGGTGTAAGAGTTTTCTCACAATTAGAAAAATTGTGGAGAGGAAATAAGATATGGTGTTAGTGAATAATGGTTGGGAAGACAAAGGTTGATTGTCACACTCAAGACCTATCCATTTGGGAGGCCTTTCTACTATAATTGCAATCTTTTTATATCCTCTACCACAAATTTTGTGGACTAGTTCAAGCATTAATTAGTGCATGGCTACTACAATCCCTTAAGCACTTCCATAATGAGTCTTCAATACAAGTAAAAGTCTTCTCCCCATTTATTCCAATTTAACCACCACATAGACACAAACTTGACCTCCAAAGTTATGTGAGCACCTTGCCACCCCTCTCATGATGCAATTATTATAGAACAAATTCTAACATGTTTGCACTTGCATAAAAACCCTTCCATGACCTATGGAAATTACATTAATTAAGTAGACAATGGTATAATAAAATTGTGGGTGAGAATTTGGAATCACATGCACTTGAGATTTTCAAATATTGGGACAATTTTTTTCTACCATCAAACCATTTACTTATAGGGCTTAAAATGTGTTCTCTTCAAAAGTGATTACAATTTGAAGTTGGATTCTTAAATTATCATTTGTGGATGTGCAACTTGATAACCCAAAGATGAAGATTCACAAATTGTAAATGCAACTTTTGAATAGAAAACTAAGTAGGTTGTTTAACCCTTTATGCACTTCATTTACATGTGAGTTGAAGGTCTACTAGTCAATTGTGATTTAAATTGGACCTCTATATGTGATTTGTATACGTACTAAGGTTTTTGCAACAATTGTAGGTGTATTTGGAAGCGGTGGGCAACTTTGTAGAAGACATGAATTATGCATACATGGCAATGTGATGTAAGGGTTTAAACCTATGTGATATGTCCTTTTGAGTTCTTTAAGTGGTAACTCAAGGAATTTACATTTCGAACTCTATAGTGGGTAAATGAAATTGTATTTTGACTTCTGGAAATGGTTTATAACTCAAGGAACTAGGGTTTTGACCTTTGTAAGTGGGTAATGGGCTATGGGAGAAGGTAACTTAAAGGCCCATGTTGCAGTTTGCAAGTTCTCTTGGACCATTTTTTAAAGGTTCATTTTGTAAATGGTGGGCAATTTTTTGAAGGCATGAACTATGGGTAGTGATTAACAATGGGAAAAAAATGTAAAGGTCTTGTATAGAATGTGGGTTCAGTTCATTAATCCCCATTCACTACGTTAGTGAATTCATTACATTCCCATTAGGTCCTATTCATTGCAATTACTAAATTCACTAAATTTTATCAAATATTTAAAAACATTGTTAGATAATGTAACCAATGTTTAATTTATTGTTTCAAAATATTTTAAAAATCATATTTAAAAATTAAATGACCCATTTAACTGGACATCATGCAATTTTTATTTGAAATCAAGACTAGTTATGTTTGTCAAATTGAAATTCATTAGTTGATTACACTTGTAAGTGGGTAAAAAGGACTAGGATTATGCATAAATGAATTTTGTGGGTGGTCCCCAAACCTTGAAGAAGGATTTGTGATCGAACAATATAATGGGTTATTGCATAGTGGGCATTTTGAGCTTTGTTTATGATTTGTAGTTATTGCAAAAATGATTTGTGAGCTTTATATTGGGTTAATAGGTAATGAGGTGGCATTTTGAACTCTATTTATGATTTCCAATTCATGGAAAAGTATTTATGAGCTTTGTATTGGGTCAACAAGTAATGAAGGGGTAGTTTGAACTTTATTTGTGGTTTGTAGCTCAAGTGAAAAATGATTTGAAGACTATGTAGGTGGTTAGTAGGTATTGAGGTAACATTTTAAACTATATTTGTGGTATGTAGTTTTTGGAATTTCAAAAGGAAAATTTGTAGTGCCATTTGACTTAAATGTTACGAGAAATCACATCTATGGAAACCTCATTACCCTACATCTAAATGTTTGGTGCAATTGATGTGCAATTATGTTGCATTTGTTCCACAAAAATATGGGACATTTTAAAAATAAAATGCCATGTTTGAAGTTCACAACATTTTATTATAGTCACATATGAGTTGAAAAAAAAACCCCTTATATGATTGGAATATGCCTTATATATATATGATTTTGGTCAAGGTCATTTGACTTCATTTGTAAGTTACATAAAAGTTCCTACAAGAAACTATGATGAAACTAATAGGCAATTAAGGTTCTATACGTAATTAATATAATTTTACATTTCAACTAGGTTTTAACTACCTATGCAAATTTGAAATTTGTGTGGGATATGCCCTTATGTTGTAACACATTGCCATTAGTTTTAATAGATCTTAGGATTTGCATTGACAATTATCATGCAATTGTGTTTAGTATCAAAAATTTATAAAGGATGAACAAGGAAAAAATTGTTCTTTTTAATATTAATCTTGTTGATTTCTTATGAGACAACTAGGAGACATGCTACATAACATTCTTTTGCATTTTTGGCTCTTAATTCAAATTAGTAAAAAAATCCACTTTCATTTAAATAACTTGGAAAAAAAACATTTGATTTATTGTTGTTCATTTCTTTATTTGAATATAACTATTTCTTTTGTATAAGAATATTGATTGAAATGAATAAAGTTTTTTTTAATGATTATGTGAAATTATAAAGCTTATAATTTTTGGGTGTAATTCAAGTATAAATATTTTTCAACACTCATGTTGTTTTGTGCATTTACCATATCATCTGGATTGTTCTTATGCATATTTAAAAATATAATGTTGCTAATTTATCAGATTTTATACAATTAAATTGAATTATTGAGTATGAACTTTGATGGTGTAGGTTTCAAACCATTTAAATTCAATATATTTTTATGTTAAGACAACAAAAGTGAAGGTAATTTTACATCTATATTTGGGGAAATTAGAAAACAATGTATTCTAATTTTGCTTATAAGACCTTATTTAGGATTTAAATTATTGTGTGTAAATGTGAGGCTTGTAGTTTTAAAATTGTATGATTTTAATGTGTTGTTTATATACTAAAATTTGATGAGAAGTTAAACATGTGATAATGTGTGTATGTTACATATAAGTTGAAATGTAATTATAAGATATGTTTATTCAATTTTTACAATATGGGCATAAAAAATAAACAAATGTCAAACCAACAATAATGAAAGGAAATGGAAAATTTTGGTTATATGATGTGGTTATAATTTGTTGTGTATATTGCATTTCAATGATAAATTGAAATACTACTAAAATGAGTTTCCATCTTCAATGTTCACATTATATAATGGTTTGCATTGGGAGCTAGCTACTATTTTCGTATCTTTTACATTATGAACATTTCTTTTCCCATATACCCTAGATCTTCAACATGTATTCAAAGTAATCATCCCCATGAATAAAGTATTAACACTAATCTTTGTAAATGTTGGAGTGGTAGATATTATTGACATCATGTTAAAAGCTTGGGTAGCCTTTGTTTATGTAAATGAACAAGCCATTTTGATCATTTGAATAGTAATACATTGTTCATAAAATAGATGTTCTTTCAGCCATTGACCCAAGTCTTGTGTGTTTCATCCCTCTAAGGTTTCTAAATGTCAACCCAGGTCCCATCCTTAAACCTTATTTACAACTTGATAACTCTTGTAGATGGGTACCCAAGGTAGCTTTTTTCTAAATCATAGGTTAGACAATTAATGAGGATGAAATGAAAAGTGCATCATCACACATAAACTCCAAGTCCAATTTCATATGAAAGAGTCATGCCTTGTGACATTATCATGTTTCATGAACAAAAAAAATTTTAATCAATTATTCAAAGGTCAACTTTGATGATCTTCTTAAAACAATATAGGTCTCACTTGTAGAATTAGCATGGGATGAAGTAGGCACCATAAGTGATGCCAACTCTTCAAACTTTGTGGTAGTGAAGTTGGACACATTCTTGAACTATGCTAGAATGGCCCACGATATGGCTAACATGTCATGAACACCTATAGTAAGGTCCAAAAAAATTGTTTGGGCCCTCCTCCATTTCATGTGAATTGAAAAGTTTCCAAATTAAATGCAACATACCCACATTAAAAGAGCATTATAGATTCTTCATCAATGTTATTTTTAAAAAAAATTGTTTGTAGCCAAAATGGTGATCATCCCAAGGAAAACTTAGCCAAATTTGACTATAAATCAAATCCATAGAAATAAAAATATGTAAGAATCATGCTATATGTTTGACTACACATTAAAAACCAAATATGCAAATATGGCAATTTTCACTTGTTTTCATTTGTAGCAATTAAAAACCTTCAAAATTGGTTTTTTCAAAATTTCAAATTTTAGATTCACTTTTTGATGAAAAATTGCCAATAAAAAAAAGGCTACTTTTCATCATGTGTATTTTAATATTCCTTCTCTTTAAATTTTCAACTATTGAATGAAGTGCAAATGTGGATGAACCAATGCAAATGCAATTAATAGTTAACAATATGTTGCAATTCATTTGTCATCATGGTGATTAAACTACATTAGGAAAGCATTGAGGTGAAATGGGATGAATGGGATGAATGAACAATCATATTCATCACAATTAAACAATAAAGACCTAGTTGCATATTTAGCTTGATCATTGGTAACATTGAATGGTTGTTAGAGGTAAAATGAGAAAATCATGAGAATGACAAATGATAGGTGTTCAAACAATTACAAATGGATGAAAGGTTTTGAGCTGAAATTCCCATATGTAAATATTGAAATCGAACAAACACATGATGGTTGGAAGCACAATGTTGTAATGGTTGTTAAACTTCTTTTCATACTTTCTTATATGGCATTCAAGAAGTTGTCAACTATGCCATTAAGTTCCCAATTGTCATCCCAAATGAGTTACATTAGTTCCTAATGTGATCCCTTTAAAAGCTATAATAAGTGAAACAAGTTAGCCATTACTAATGTTATCCCCTTCAAGTCTATGATGTTAAGATAGGAGCAAGCCTTTTTAATCATGTGGTTCACATAAGCAAGCCATTAGTTTCTCTCTACACTTTGGGCCTTCATGAGTTGTTTGTGTGCCTTTGAACATAAAAGAAGCATGGGATGTGCTTTAATTTAGCTTCCATTTTTTAAACTCACGATATTTTCTTTTGATCCTTCCTTCTAAGTTTTTCAATTTCGTGGCATTTCAAGTTTCTATCTCCTAGTACTTAGGCTGGGGATTTGTCCATCCCAATGTACATCTTCCTTGAAAAGTCCTAAAGGATTCTCCTGTAGTTTTTTAAAAATTACATTTTCTTGAATGTTATATTTCTCTTTTAAATAATTCTTCTTAGTAAAAAGCTAATACAATAATGTTGCCATTAGTTAGCTTCTATTAATGGATGATAGACTATAGTTGAAGGAAGGAAGGGAAGGCTAAAAGTGGTCATAGGGGTAGGTTCAAAATGTAGACAAATTGAACAAGAAAGCCTAATAGACGAATTCTCCTTCTTGCAATAGGTAGATGCAAAGAGACATGGAATTTTCATTTCCCAACTTTATTGACCAAGTGTGGCACACAAGGAACAACATTTTCAATTATATTCCATCATCAATAGGCCCTTTTAACCATCCTATCAACCTTTTTTGTATGAACACTTCTATATCATCATGATACATCTATTGTGGTAAAATGTCAATAATTTGACCAACATCCACATCATTGGCAATGACGGCCATTGGGATTGCAACATGTTGGAGTTTGGTAGAATGAGTTCTCAAAACTTCCCAAGACTTTGCCAACAACACATGGTCTTTTTAGACAAGAAATTTCCAGTACAGCAGCAATCACCTTATGATCTTCTTTGTCCGTTTGTCTGGAGACTTATTTCCTGATTTTTCCTAGTTATTCTGCAAGGCGATGGGATTTCTGGTCATATAGGTGGAAAAACTACTACCTGGCTAGGACCATTGTTCCCTCTTTCTTTCTATCCTTCCATCATTGATAATGCCAATGTCGCCTTCAGTCTCACTAGTGTGGCCTGTGCCGTTGGCCCAAGTGTTACCATGTCCTCAACTGATTTTTCCTTCCAAAACCAAATTTTTGAGAATTTATTTGAATTTTCAGTGGCAGAAATCACTTAAAAATCAATATCTCCCACCATCTGAATCCAAATCTTACCAAATAAATTCCATCAAATCCTGCTCATCAAGGTCTTTCCAACAATACCAAAGGCACATTCCAATTCCTCCTAAATTTTCAGCTACAATTCAATTGAATTTTTAGTGAAGAAATCATTCAATATTCAAGAACTTTTGCACTGCAAGTCCAAATGCCATGGAACCAAGCCCCTTGCTCCTTGTGAAGAGCTTTCCAAAGACACCAAGAACACAATCTGAAGCATCCCAGTTCAGTGGATCTCATAACTAAAAACAAAACAAAACAAACTACCTTCCTTCATAGATAGATGTTGTTCACAACACCCACAACAAATGTTTGTCGAACTTCTTTGTAGTTCCCAGGTTCCCAATCCAAATTTCATGACATCCCATCAGCCATTAGGTGCTTCCCATTTTGGGACCCTATCCCTGCCTTCTGAAGCAAGTCCAAACCAGTGTTTTTTTATTTGGCAATGTTCTTTTTAAATTTTGACCTGAAAAATATGATTTCGAATTTTTCATGAAAGAAGGCTGAAATTCACCAGATTTTGAAGGGTGGGGGTGGGGAGGGGGGATCCAAATAACCAGATTTTTAATGATAAGTTCCAGCAGTTGGCCTAGAATATAAAAAATATTTTTTAAAAACAAACTTTCATATCTGGTATGTAGCCAAATTTGGTTAAATTATTTTCTGGATGATTGTCACTTTGGTTACATCACAAAATTCTCTTAAAAATCACTGGTTCAAACTTTGACCCATCAAAAGAAGAATTTTAAACTAAATTTTTTACTAATGAAAATCCACAACAAATGTTCGTCACAACTTAAGATATTTTTCACTAGACAAGATTTGATTTGATAGATCGACTTCAGTTTGAGATGGATTTTGTTGAATCTGTACAATTGTTTTGGGGGTAGTAATGAGCTCTGCATTCTGTCTTTCAATTTGCAAGCTTTTGGAAAAATGACCATCAATGGAATCTGTTCTGTGTGTGAGTTTTTCTTTCCCCTTCCATTGTTCTCTGTAGTTATCCTGCAGCTTTTTGGTGACTTGCAAGAGCAGGCGCTCTCAATTCGGCAAACCCAGTTCAAAAACCTTGCTTTTATGGTGATTTCATGAAGAACATTTCAAAATAGCCTTTGTAGGGGTCGGAACCCCGAAAACAATTTCACATTTAGGAGAAATTTCACACTAAAAAGAGAGCAGATTCCAATATATCCCCCAGTTCTCAAAAAATTTGGAAAAAATCAAATTACCACCTCTAAAACCTCTGGTTCTTTCATGAAAACTGGTATTTTTTAGAGGTTTAAAAATTAATGGGAACCAGCAGTTCTTTGCTTTTGATGTTCTTTGCATGTACATGCTCTCCAAGATTGGAGATTGTACAAGTACAAAATTTTCCAACAAATTAAAATTTAAAATTATATAGGTATGGAGTTTGACAACTAATTAAAATTAATCAAGTATTTATGAATTTCAGTTTACTTGTCAACTATTCCAAAAAGTTCAGCTTCCTTGCATAAAGAAAATATGTTCAATTTTTTGTTTTCAAGATGTTGTGGACCATTTTTAGTTCCATGGTCTTCCACCCAAAGATTGCTTATGCAAATCCAGATCACAATAACTTGAACCCCTGGGTTTAACACTCCAAACCAGGAAACCTCACAACACTGGTCTGCGCTGGTGAGTCTTACTTCCGAATACACATGGACATTGACATGCCAAAATTGTGTTGAGAACAAAAACTTGGAAGCAACCCTCAGGGATGAGGGCTCACTGGATAGCCCGTTCTGGGACCCTAGAACCTCAAAAGGGTCCTGAGTTTCAACCCAGTGGTGTGCAGGTGAAACTCTTGCCAGCCCTCTGCTAATGAGCTTGACTTGGGCTTTGCCAACAGCTTGTCAGGTCAAATCTGCTGTTATGCTTTTTAAAAAATAAAAATAAAAATAAAAATTGGAAGCAGAGCTGATTATGTGAGAATCATTCAACAAGGCTCAATCTCTTACTCAGCTCATGCCAAATGAATTGACTTTTTTCCTGGCTATTAGAGTTGTCCCTAAAGTCACCCTGTCTCCTGTCTTTGGGCCAGTGTTGGGTGGTTCTCGAATCAGTTTTCAGTCCAGTTTTCAGACTGAGAATAGATGGGAATTAAATTTATTGATAACCGGTTAGAAAACCAACCTTCCAGTTCTCACCAATGTGAGAACTAGTGATGAGAACTGGACTGAGTTTCTAATTTAAAAAAGAAAATTGGTTGGGTTTTCTCATAAAACCCAGATACAGTTCTCAGGGTTTCTTGATGTAGCTGTTAGTTTATTAGGTTAGTGCTTGGGTTAGGCCATTAGATTTTGGTTAGTGGTTAGAGTAATGGTTAGATTTGAGCGGGGGTGTGACGCCTCTCGGAAGAGAAGTATAAAGAACTTCAAAGCACTTTTTTCTTTGATGGTTGTTTACATTTGCTTGTGACTTTTGTGAGAGAGTTTAGAGAATAGAGCTTGTTTTATTTTGAGGTTTATTGTTTGTTGTTGTTCTTGTTCGTATCTTCTTTCTGGTCGTGGTTTCATGATACCATCGTTGCTCTTGTTGGTGCTTTCATTTGTGGTCATGGTCACAATGCACCATTGTTGTCATTCTTGTTTCTTTCATGGTTGTGGTTGCTTAACACCATTGCTATTGTTGGTGCTTCCTTTGTGGTCATGATTTCCTGGCACCATCGTCATTGTTGTTGGTCTCTCTTTCATAGTCATGGTCACTGGGTGCCATCACTAATGGTGTTGGTGCTTCCTTTGTGGTCGTGTTTGCCTAGTGCCATTGTTGTTGTTGTTTCCTTTGTGGTCATGGTCGTCTTGTGCCATCATTGTTGCTGTTGCTTTCTTCATGGTCATGGTCACTTGGCACCATCACTGTTACTATTTCCTTTGTGGTTGTGGTTGCCTAATGACATCGTTGTTGTCGTTGCTTCCTTTGTGGTCATGGTCACCTAACATCATCGTTAGTGTTATTGTTCATGCTTCTTTCATGGTCGTGTTAACCTTTCAAATATCTTCACATGCTACCATTTGTGCTTTTTTCATTGTTATGTTCACCTAGTGCCATTGTTGCTTCTACTTTTGTTTAATGAGTGGCAAGGTATTTCCCCCTTTTCTAGCTTTGTGTAGGTGTGGGACAATGGATGTGGAACGAACAATGGCTTTAGTTTTGACCTGTGACCACATTCACCTAAATACATGATTCTTTTCAATGTTGATTTCCATTTATTTTTATTTTTATTTTAAGTTTTTTAGATATTTTTTTTGTATATGTTTTTTTTTGCTTATGGAAACTGAATATATATATATATTTCGGATGCAAAGTCATTTTAATAAATTTTTCATTAAAAAAAGTGGAAATATTCCAAAATTTCACTACTTTGCATTGTGGATAGAACATGTATTTAAATAATTCTAGACTTTTTAAAAGTCCAAAAATAACAATAAAAATTTTGGAGTCAAAAAATAACCATATTAAATAGTATGGATTGAGATATACTTGATTAAGAACCAAATGGCCACAAGGTGTATCACAATTTTTTGAAGAAGTTAAAATATGATGAATGACAACTTGGCAGTTACTTGCAGCATCATAATCATGTTTATATGGATTCAAAAAGACTTAGATGAGAACTTGGCCACCAAATGGAACACAACCCTTTTAAGGAATAAAAAAAGTTGAATCAAAACTTGGTAATCACCCCCAACATCATAATGCCTATATAGACTCACAAATATTTAGATGTAAACTTGGTGGCCATCAAGTGGAACACAACCCTTTCAAGGAATGAAAAAGAAATGAATCAGAACCTATGGTCACCCACAACATCATAATACTTATATGAATTTAAAAATACTTGGATGAAAATGTGGTGGCCACCAATGGAGCACAACCTTTTTAAGGAACGAGAAAAAGTTGAATCAAAAGCTGGTAGCCACCCACATGATCACAATATATGGATTCAAAAAGACTTGAATGATAATATGGTGTTCACTAGGTGGATGATAACCTTGAAGAAGGATAACAATAATAAAAAAAATTAAATGTAAAACATCAAAATGAATAAGTGGAAAATCATGCATCCAAATGGGTGAAAACATGGTAAAGTATGCCAAAAAAATAGTCACACATGCAGTCACGGTCATATTTATGGCATAAATGAAAAAAACTATTCAAAACTTCTTTAACTTTCATTATGGGCAATGGTGCATTCCATCGAATTTATGGTAAACTACACATAAAATGTGAGGATTTTTCATATAAGAAAAATGGATGAAAAGTATATTCTAAGCTAATTGGGTTTTCAAGATTTCCAACATACCTTTGTATGAAAATTTTGATAAATTATGACTATGATATGAAAAAAATTTAAACACATTGATACATATTAATGCTCTGTCCATTTGAAAGTACAAGAAATCCAATTACAATTGTACTTTCATATACTTGAAGCAGGAGTGTGACACCTATTTTCTTGTACTTCTATTTCTAAAAATTTACTTAAATGCATATTAAAACATGTAATTATTCAATATTATGTAATGAAGTCAAAGATCTTCCTCTTATTGATCATTAAAGTAAAAAATATTCATGATTTCAATGTATAGAGTTTTAGTTTATGGATATTTTCCACTAAAAAAGAAAAGTCATTGACATACTTTACCGTGCTCTCATCCAAATAAGTAAAATCATATTGATACATCAAGTTTTTATCATTTGAATCAAAACTAGAAAAATTAAATTTGCAAGTTTGCAAATTTTAATACTTAAATTTCCACATACTTAGAGCATCCATCATTGTCTAATAGTTAGATACACAATTACATCAATGTCATCTTGAAACAAGAATCCAATTGGACAACATCGCTTTCTACATTTCATAGTTGCAAAAATCTTCATGCGGTTTACAAATAATAATTTGAACCAACTACAAACAAAACCCAATAATCGATTTTATAAGAATGCATAATTCAAGAGAAAAACCATAAAAACACATGAACTAATTGCTTTCAAGGTGTTGAGGTTCAGAGTGCATACCTAAAGGAAGTGGAGTCTACCATCCCCATTATCATTTTCCATATATTGCATAAACCAAAAATAATTTGGTGAAAAAGAATTCAAACGTGACTTCAAATATTTGACAAGGATTTCATAATGGATGTTAACTACACTTACCAATGGTAATCCAATCAACATTGGCCATAAATGAGATGCAAGGTCCAACTGTCGAACCATTAAACCTTATTCCTCAACAACTCTTGTCCTCTAAAGGATTTAATTAAAAGACCACTACAATGAGAATTTTGAAGGGCCTTGTTTGGCTCATCCTCAATGAGCAACATTTGGTCTTCTTTGCCATAGGGAGGTTTTCGACAAGTAAAATACACACATTTCAAATCCTTGAGGTAGTAATATGTTCATGACCCCAAATGATCAACAAATACTTGTGGCATTAATATAGGAAGAATTTCCATAACAACTTCCAACAACATTCAAAACCAAATTGCAATATGAAACTTTTTGAATGCTAAAGAAAAACAATGTTGCATTCTAGTTTTTGTTTCCACTATGCTGATGTCAATATTTCTCCCCCTCACATGATTACACTCATGTGGAATAGCACTTTGTGGAAAGTAACACATGATGCCATTCATGCTGAGAATGAATAATTTTTTTGGGTTTGGAAGGATGTGAATGAAAACATGTGGGTGGATGTGTAGTAGATGCAAATGGACACAGAAAAACAACCTACCAAAAACTAGGAGAAGCTAGCATAACAAAATCCAATTGCATAGTATATAGTCTAATCCAACAAATTGGGAAATAATCAACAATATTTATCTTCAACATCAATTAACTAAATAATTAACTTAATCAATTAGTGGATTCAACACATAAGAAAATATTACCTAGTAAAAAGAGAATGATAAATTAGAGATTTTCAAAGAAACGAAATAATAATAGATAATTTACAATTTATTTTTTTCATTTTCATTTTCACATTTGTACAATATGACATTTCACACCTAGCACTACAATGTTGGTATAACGTTTTATATTGTCCAAGATTGTTGTGAACAATACTTTTAATCCTACCAAAAAGGTTGTCCTTTACAAAAATAACTACACCATATCCAAAGTGATGAAAAGATTCTAAGCAAGGAAGAATAGTTTGTCACAAATAATTCTCAACCCTACCAAAACCTTTAAACAACTCCACAAAAATGGCACTAAATGGCCTATTAAACATATTCTTATAAAGCGTATCATCTATGAACAATGTGTTACTAGCATGAGTCTCAAGGTATTTTAAAAAAGAAAAAATTATGATTTTTGTGAAAAACAAGCTTGTTTATATTAGAAGGCAAAAAATGCACATTTTTGGTGCAAGACTCCTCCCTAAAGACCCTAGAAGGATCGATAGTAAATTGGGTTTCTTGTTAAATTTGATTTAAATACTTATTAATGTTCTGTTGTTGGGTGGCAGACCATATATACACAGTGAATTGCATAATACATTGTTCGAGGAATTCCTTCAATCTAGGCTTCAAGATAAGAATGTGAAATGGAATTGGAGATTTTTGTTATTTGGTATTTTGAACCATTTCAAAGCGTGTAGCCACAAGAACTCCATTCAAGTCGAAAATAACATGGAAAACATTGACCTCTAGTAAAAGCGAACAAGGTCTTTTTTCTTCAATTCCACAACTTGAACTTGAAGGCATTTCATCCAAATGTTCCACATTCAATGGGTGAAAACTTGAGAACTCTACATCTCATAACCTTAAATCTCATAGGCACATCCATTATTCTAGTCATTTTAGGTGGTTGAGGGTTGACCACAATAACCTAACAAAACCATGAAACTAGTGGGCAATCCATTAAAAAGGCCCACTAGAGGTCAAGATGGTATGCAAGACAATGCGATTAAAAAAAAATACAAAGAACCTTTATAGGATGAGAAACAACTTTACTTTCCACTACTTACCTAACATGCCAAAGAATTTTTACTAAAACTAACATTACACTTGCTAGAACACTTTCCAAATAACGTGATGTACTCAGTATCATCTTCTGTAACATGCTTGATGGCACCAAAAGGATTCTCTTGGACATAAATGGGAACATTAAGTCCAAAGTAATGCAACGATTTTAAATATGGAAGAAGAATGCCAACTATATCATTTTCCTCTTCAGGTCTTCCCCTTCCTTTTCACTTCTAAAAGACTGCACAAAAATCAAATTAAAGAGAAGATTCTGGCAACATTTGTATGGGGTAGTGCCCACCAACAATTTATTTTCTACATCAATATACAAATACCGTGGGAAAAAATCAGCAAGGTTTTTGTGAAATTTTTTTTTTGTCATGTGTAATGGGGACTAAGGACATATTATTATTTTTGATTAGTAACATATGCTTGTTAATTTTGCACAAATCTTGGCCAATAATCCGATGCAAATCAAGACTTGTTATTTATGGATATTTAGTGATTTTTTTCAAGCACATACTCATCCTCATAGGCCAAGTTGAAATCCATATATACATGGTAAATTGTTCTAGGCACTTCATGAAAAACTCCTTCAACTTGGGTCTTAAAACAACCTCCTTGGACTAGACGGGATTCCACAATTCATTATGGGGCGAAGGTAGGAGACAATTAATCGTGAAATATCAATACTCTACAAGAATACCCTTCAAATCGATGGATTCACATCAGCTATCTCTAATGTAACCAATGGCAAACATTTCTCCACCCCTGCAAAATACCTAGCAATGAAATGAAAAATTGTAGTCAACAAAAAGAATTGGAACACTGCAATAAAAGAGCACCGGTCGGCCACCTGATACCAGAAAAAAATAAAAAACCAAACTACTACAAAAACATTCTACCAATTGCATGAACACACAACTACCCTAGGCACTTGGTATTGTACAATAGCCAAAAATCGGCAAAACGACACTGAACCAAAAAGAAATACAATAACAATTGAATAATCCAATCAAGTTGAAACTTTCAAAGAAATCATAATAAGTTCAATGGAATAGTTTCAATCATGCGGCCACCCAAAAGTAAATACTAAAATCATCAAGAATGACGACTATCGAGCGGCTGCCCAGAAGTAAATACTAAAATCATTAAAAAAAGACGACTATTGGGCGACCGCCCAATTCTCAGCTCAATCATGACTATAATAGAATAACATGTGGCCGCCCAAAAATAAACACTAAGATAATAAAAAAATACTAGTATTGGGTGACCGCCCAATATTCATTCTATAACGAGGGTAATAAATTACTGGGCGGCAGCCTGAAAATAAACACTAAGATCACCAAAAAAGATGACTATCGAGTGGCCAACCGATTATAAACTCTATAATGATGATAATAGATTATTGCACAACAACCGGATTCAAACATATCAAAAGTTCAGACATAGCAAGAATCGGGTGGCCACCCGATTCACTGCAGAGGACAGTGTACATCACATGAATAGCCATCAAGGCTGAAGAGCCAGTCACAGTTCTTACAACAAACCACCCAAGACTCAGCACCCACCATCGCGCACAATGCATTGGAAAGCTGTCTTCTGGACTGAGTAGCTTGTGAGAGCTGCCGGGTTACGGAATGGAGTGAAGCTACCGAGGCTGAGACTACGTTTGGTAACCCAGTAGCTTTAGCTAGTTACCACACATAACAGGTCATGGAGGGGTGTGGAGCATGCGGTTGCTCCCCCCTCACTACGCATGGGTTATGACACTCCACCAGTCATACATGCTCCCACCAATGTAGATGCAAGGTTGTCACCTCAGCCAATCAGGCAGCATGGCACATACAGGATATGAGTTATGACTTACATCCAGCCAACCAATAGGAGCGCAAGGCACCCCTCAATGACCGGTTATGATTACATTGTTGATGAGCCACAATTGAGTTATCAGGTTTCACTTTGGTAACCAGCCTGGTAAAGCCTCTACTTCCACCTCAATACCTACGTAACTAGGTTATATATGTAAGTGGGTGAGTATCATTGACAAGTAGGTAGGTAATATAAGTAGTTACTATGTATGTAAATAATCAGGTGAGACACTTAATGGTTACTAGGTAGGTAGATGCATGTGGATCATTAGCACATAGTTAACTGCCCTTAGCACCACAGTGATTAGCTATGGCCCATAGAGAGTTTTTTTAGTGTCGGATTTTGCCTTTGTTTTGGGTCCCGCTACTACTAAGCTATAATTTTGCAGGTGCTTTTTAGAGACAAATTCGTCAGATGATTAAAGAGCTGACCTGCTCCTCTTTCGCCAGTTTCATACTACATTTAACACTATTTTGTGTCTTTAGGCCCATTATACATTTAACACTATTTTGGACTTAAGGCCCATGTCTTGGCATGTGTGTTTATGGGCCCGCTTGCTGAGGTGCACTCTTGCTGAGGTGCACTCTTGCCATTAAGGCTATTTGTCACATTCCTTAAAAATAACATTGGATCACCCTATAGGACAAGAATACAATGCAAAAGTGTTTGCTCGCCACATACCATCCATGCTGCACGGTGTATTGATGGTTGCTGGTTTACTATCAACCTGGAAATGAAACAATTCACAATATCAATGTAGGCAACTTCCCAAGACTCTGAAATACTGCTGGGGTTAACTTCTCCAGTCTGAATCTGGAGAAACTGATTGGTCTGCATACCATAAATAACCCAGTAGAATTTTCTTAGTTTGTTTGGAGGTCACCTCACCCTCAATAAAATTTTCTGCCTCAAAGGAGGATGGGCAGAATGAGGAACCTCCTTTTCTCCTCTAAACCGGATCTCAGCCACCATTATTAAACAAGGGGTGTGTCACACTCTGGCCTTGCCATTTACCTTTAAAAGTATCTTAAAGCAAAAGAAGAATTATGGAAACTCAAATATTTCACCGTGCAAAAATATAATTTTCAAAAAATCATCAAAAAGAAACCAAAATCCTTCAAGATATTATTAAAACTCTATAACTAATCTCAAGTTTCAACACAAGCCAAAATATCATCTTTCAAAAATCCTCACATAAAAATAGACCTATTACCTAGGGGCCAAAATCTCTTAAGCTACTATAGTCTATAAGGAATCTAAACACAATATCCTTGCATTGGTAGGCAAGGCCAACAAAAAAGCTCTATGCCAGGGAAGTCCGTAAGGACCTCAAATGGGGCTGTTATGGGAACTCTGGTCCCCTCATTCAGCTTCGTGTATGGGGCTGGGATTCCCAGAAAAGCCCAGATCTGGGAAAAGCCCTGTTCTGTATCCTTAGCCTACACAAATAAAGACTGGGATTTTTTTCCTTTGTTATTTACTGTCAGACAGAATACATTGAGGAATCTTCAACTGTGGAAGAGTACAAATCTTACACTTGGAAAGAGGTGATCCCTCTTCAGTTCTTTATCATGGCTTCTTCATTTATAAATTCATCCGTGGTCTTTAGTCAGGAGAAAGGGCCAGTCTTTCTGCCATCCGCTTTTCTTGATGCCTAGGAGAGCGCAGATGGCCCTCAAGACTGGCCCTTCTCCTACACAAAGATGGCTCCAGTTTTTAAGGGCCACAAAAATGTGTACATACATTTTGAAAGGAACCAAATCACAAGGGCTAATTAGGTGCAAGCTTCTACCAGCTCCGAGTCTAATACAAAAGGTTATGTGTATGGGAAGGGTAGGGCCCTCGGCCCCTCCTTTGTTAGAGGTGCCTAGACACAAGGGCGGTACTCCAAGTGACAGGCACTGGAAAACAAGGAAGGGCCAAAGGCTCTGCCCTTCTCCATTGTAAAAACTTGCCCTAATATCAAGAGGGCATGAGCTTCCACCATGGAAGATCCTCACAAAGTTCTTGTGCCTCTAAATACACTACAAAAATTAGGGCAGGTTTTTACACCAAACAAAGTCCTCTCATCTACACATGAAATGACAGATCCAGGAACACGATCTGAGGTTTACCTGATCAGAGAAATCGACAAAAGAGGAGAAGAATTCACGATGGAAAAAGCTGCTTAATTGCGGAAAAGCCAAGACCACCATAGACATGATCCGTATTTGCAAACTCAGACATAGAGTAGTTTAAACCCTAAACCCAAGTCTAACAGAGATGTCAGAATCCGGCTGTGACCCATGTCGTCAGTACTCTAGAGTCCACCTTAATGACCCACTGACAAACTCTCTGAGCGATAATTGTATGCCCTAGTACTCCGATTGATGATTTTGGGGAGGAGAGGGCACACAATGCAGCGAAGCAAGAAATACACTAAGGCCGCCAGTCCTCCAAGCTGTGCCGCAATGAGGTAGATGCGGCGGTACAAGGAGTTGGGTCTTGTGACGTCGCAGTAGTGAGGTTTGCACTGGTTGTAGTATTCCTTCCAGTCCATGTTCATACCCAGAACGGATTGGCCCTTTGGATCCAAGACCACCATGAAATGGTATTTGTAGTAAGTGGACGTGCTTTTGTAGAACTCTACTGCTCTCGATCCCGCGTTCTTGAAGTAGTCGGAATCGGAGCTGCCGGAGTTGGCTGCGAAAGTCTCCAGCACGTTTATCCACTGTTGTGCCAAGCCCTCATGAAACATCTCCACATGTGTTGTGTTCACGCATTCCACAGTCAGTGGGTTCACTCGCAGCAGCAAAAATTGTTTATCCAGTTGCGCTGCAGCTCACAGTTCAAAGGTTTAGATCAGCAGTTAGTGCAGAGAGAGAATTAAGTAACTCACAATGTGTCAGATATCAGACCCCATTATCAGGCCTTCATCACGAATAGCAGCAGCTGCGACAAGCGGCCTTGACTGCCCACTGACGATATTGGCTACATCTCAATAGAAAGTACATTACATAGTCATGATAAGTAGGAGAAAGACTACGTACATTTGAGCAGCTGGATGGTGTTGGAGTACAGGAACTTCTGGTGGAGAAGGACTGGCGATTGGAAGTATGAGATCGCATTGTCCCTCCAATTCCTTCCCCATGAAGCTTTTGATTCTTGGGTGGTAACGAAGAGGTTGGAAATGAACTCACAATCAGTATTGAGATTGTGACCGGTGTGTAGCGCATGGGGAAAGATATTCACGTGCTCGGATCCGCAGAAAGTACACACATTGTCTTTCTTCAGCTTGAAAGTCCGGCTCAGGTACTTAGGATCGATGGAATCATCGCAGCCTGCGTAGGTGAAGTCTATCAAGTTGTCGTTGGAATCATATTTGTAGACTAGATCGCCTCGGGAGTTGTAAATGACATAAAAGTGAACGAAATCGGTCCAGCTGACTGTCGTTGTAGTGCAAGGGCAGGAGACGACATGATTGCCGGAGACCGGATATTCTGATTCCTTCACATTCAGTCCATATGACGCCAATTCGTTGAAGTGGGTTTTGATTGCATAGTCTTCAAACCCATGCTGAAGGTACACTCGATCCGTCCTTGTGTTAGGCGCGAAAAACAGGAAGAAGTAGGCACAACCTACCGCAATGAGGTGCCCAACTACGAGAATCCATACCAAGACTTTCACGACTGCCCGCCAGAAGCATGCGCAACCAAGCTCCTGCTGATCCTCCACGGATTTCCGACTGCTGATCATTGAGTCCACAAAGCAAAAAAAAAAAAAGTATCTGATCATCAGATAACAATTCGACTTCACCCAACACTCGAGCCAAAGTCGCTCAACAACAGTTTCCACCTGAAAAACTCTACTTTAGACTTTGAGAAAGCTTGTAACGCAACAATGTGCAAGAGGCTGGTCATTATGAAGCATGTCGAGCTTAAGTTTTTGCGAAATCGGCATACAATAATGTGCAAGAAGCAAGTCATGTCGACTTAGGTTTTTTCAGAATTGACATATAAAATGTGCAAGAAATAGGTCATGAAAACAGGTCAACGTAAGTTTTTGCAGAATCAACATACAATAATGTGCAGTCATGAAATTGCGTCCGCTTAAGTTTTTGCAGAATCGACATGGCCCCATACATGTATGGCAACATTGACAACAGAGAGCAGGAAAAGACTTACTCATGCAGATCTGCAGGAACCTGATTCACCAGTGCCGCCAAGTGGTTAGCTACGCGCTCACAATACCCAGCGCCGGGAGTCTTGTACTCCTCTTTCAGCGGCTCCATCAGTTTAAGACTCACGTCCATCTTCTCCGTCAAGACTACAGCAACTCCAGGAGACTAATAAATTAAAAAATCCCCACGCAGCTGGGAACCTGGCCAGCAACAAATCTATAACCACCCAAGACAACAAACAACTTTTAAAATGTTAATAATTAGACATTATAAAAGACTGCGCACAAACAAACAGATCTATTGATCGTGATATGTAAACAAGATTACCACCTGATACAAGCTCAAAAATCTCTACATACAAACAAACAGCGAAAATAGAAGCTCTCGTGACTCCTCACATGGGCACTTTCAGCAGCATAACTGATCTACTAGTAAATACGAAAATGCGACAACAGCTACAATCTTTACTCAAACTTCAAAGTTCATTCTCTACAATCATTTGCGCATCATGTTCTGTGTATGTAGTCTAGGCTCTACTACACCCAGAATTATTTTCGCTTCCAGCTGCCAGAGATTTAGTTGCTTACAAGAGCTAGGTCCGAAGATGACTGATCAACTTCGTGAAGGTGATCGATCTGGTTAGCAAAGGCAACGCCAGCTACTGTCTACTACGGTGCTGCTCTTGCATTGCTTCCCATGGTTTTGGATTTTGGCTGGGGCGAGAAGCGGCTAGTAGCACTGACTCGCAATGTTTTTTTGGGTTTGTATTTGGGGTCAATTTGGTGATATGGCCCAAGTTTTTTTTTTTCTTAAACTTCGATTTTAGCACTTTTAGTTTTTGGCACAAGGATATTGTGTTGAGAATCATTATAGAGTGAGTATAGTAGCTTCAAGGGACTTTGCCCCGCTGGAAACTAGGTGAGATGATTCATCTTAATCTGTTTGTAAAAGGATGCACATTCATCTTATGACATTTTGTTTTTTTTCTATTACCTCCTAAATTGCACATGCATCCCCAAATGACTTTGTGGCCTATCCATAACTTACCCAAATATATATATATATATATATATATATATATATATATATATATATATATATATATATATATATATA
>Ga0116229_10004272_pt1 | contig 23424 bp, 19 predicted proteins | sample S1TSphgellanicum_3_FD_87313 | JGI IMG/M metagenome (GOLD analysis project Ga0116229, IMG submission 87313) | Host-associated microbial communities from peat moss isolated from Minnesota, USA - S1T2_Fc - Sphagnum magellanicum MG | ecosystem: Host-associated > Plants > Peat moss > Unclassified...
CGCAGGCGCTGGCGGCCGAACTCAAGGCCTATGCCGCGGATCTCAAGGATCTCGACAAGGAACTGGCGCTGGCCGACATCGTGATCTCGTGCACGGCGAGCCCTGTGCCGCTGATCACGAAGAGCGCCGCGGAGGCCGCCATCCGGGCGCGCCGCCGCCGGCCGATCTTCATGGTGGATCTGGCGGTACCACGGGATATCGAGCCCGCAGTGGCCGATTTGGAAGACGTGTACCTGTTTTCGATCGACGACCTGCAGCAGCTGATAGACGAGAATCGCCAGCAGCGCGCGGCCGCCGCGGGCGGCGCCCGGCTGCTGATCGAGGAAGAGGTCGCCCGATTTTTGAGCGAGGTGCGCGCCCACGATGCCGCGCCCGCCATCCGGGCGCTGCGGCAACAGGCGGATGCCATCCGCTCGCAGACCCTCGAGCAGGCGCGGCGCCAGCTGGCGTCAGGGAAAACACCCGATGAGGTCATGGAGTACCTGGCGAATACGCTCACCAACCGCCTGCTGCATTCGCCCACGCAGGCGCTGCGCCATGCCGCCGAATTGACGGATTCCGCATTGGCGGACGCCGTCACCCGGCTGCTGATCGAAGAGCGCGACCGTCATTGACATGAAGGACTCCATCCGGCGCAAGCTCGAGAAACTCGACGAACGCTTCGAGGAAATCAGCCGCATGCTTTCCGACCCGGGCGTCATTTCCCGGCAAAATCAATTCCGTGAGTTGTCGATGGAATACGCGAGGCTGGGACCTCTGGTGGATCGTTACCGTCGCTTCCGCATGCTCGAAGGCGACCAAGCGGCCGCCCGCGAGCTGACCAGCGCGCCGGACGCGGCGAGCCAGGCCATGGGCGAGGAGGAGCTCGCCGAGCTGGCGCCGCGCCTCGCGGCCGAAGAACTCGATCTGCAGCGCCTGCTGGTGCCGAAGGATCCGCACGACGACAGCAATATTTTTCTCGAAGTGCGCGCCGGAACCGGCGGCGATGAGGCGGCGCTGTTTGCCGGCGACTTGTTCCGCATGTACACGCGCTACGCCGAATCCAAGGGATGGTCGGTCGAGACCTTGAGCGAGAGCCCGGGCGAGCATGGCGGCTACAAGGAGATCATCAGCCGCATCATCGGCCGCGGCGCCTACTCGCTGCTCAAATTCGAGTCCGGCACGCACCGTGTGCAGCGCGTGCCGGCGACCGAAGCGCAGGGACGCATCCACACCTCGGCGTGCACGGTGGCGATCCTGCCGGAATTGGAGGAAGTCGAAGCGGTGGATCTCAACCCGGCGGATTTGCGCATCGACACGTTTCGCGCCTCGGGCGCCGGCGGCCAGCACGTCAACAAGACGGATTCGGCGATCCGCATCACGCACATCCCGACCGGCGAAGTGGTCGAATGCCAGGACGAACGCTCGCAGCACAAGAACCGTTCGCGGGCCATGTCGCTGCTCAAGGCTCGGCTGCTGGCGGCGGAGCGCGAGAAGCAGCAAAGCCGGCAGGCGCAATCGCGCAAGCTGCAGGTGGGGTCGGGCGATCGATCCGAGCGCATCCGCACCTATAACTTTCCGCAAGGGCGCATCACCGACCATCGCATCAACCTGACGCTCTACAAGCTCGACGATGTCATGAACGGAAATCTCGACGAGTTGATCCGCGCGCTCAACCAGGAGCATCAGGCTGAAGAACTGGCCGGTCAGGTCGAATGAGCACCGTCGCACAAGTCCCAGAAGAGCGGGCCGGCTGGGTCGCCACCGTCGCGCGAGTCTTGCTGGAAGAGTTGGCCGGTCGGTTCGCATGAGCACCATCGCACAAGTGCTGCAAGACGCCGCAACAACGCTGCGGGAGTTGAGCGATTCGCCGCGGCTCGACGCGGAGCTGCTGCTTGGGAAGGTGCTGGGACTGTCGCGCCCCGGCTTGCTGGCGCGCGGCGATGAACCCGTGCCGCAGGGCTGCGCACGCAGCTACTCGGATCTGATCGAACGGCGGTTGCGCGGCGCGCCGGTCGCGTACCTGACCGGCACCCGGGAGTTTTGGTCCCTGCCCTTGCAGGTGACGCCCGCGGTGCTCGTGCCGCGGCCGGAAACTGAAACCTTGGTCGAGCTGGCACTGCGCCATGTGCCGGCGGATCAAACGCGTTCGGTCCTCGATCTCGGCACCGGCAGCGGCGCCGTCGCGCTCGCCATCGCCTCGGAGCGCCCGCGCGCCGCGATCACGGGCGTCGATATCTCCGCCGCCGCCCTGCAAGTTGCGCTGCAGAACGCAAAAACGCTGGGACTGGCGCGCATCGACTGGCGCCTCGGTTCCTGGTTCGAGCCGCTGCAGGGGCGCCGCTTCGATGTCATCGTGGCGAATCCGCCCTATGTGGCCGCCGCGCATCCTGCGCTGCGAGCGCTCGCCGCGGAGCCGGCGATCGCGCTGTGCGACGGCCCGACCGGTCTCGAATCGCTGACGGCGATCGCGGCGGGGGCCGCGCGGTATCTGCACCCAGGCGGCTGGCTGCTGCTGGAGCACGGCAGCGACCAAGCGCCGCAGGTCGCCGGCTTGCTGCGGCGCCATGGCTTCACCCGTGTGAGCTCGCATCCGGATATGTCGGGCAGGCCGCGCGTCACGCTCGGGACCATTCGTTCAACGCCTTAGAATCATCGACTCAACCTCGGAGGAACTCTCATGATCCGCTTCGAAACCACATTGGGCGATTTCACCGTGGAGCTCTTCGAGAAGGAGGCCCCGCAATCCGTCGAGAATTTTCTGCGCTATATCGACGGTGGATTCTTCGACGGCACCATCTTTCACCGCATCGTGCCGGGCTTCGTCATTCAGGGAGGCGGCTTCACCGAGGACATGGCGCAAAAGCGCACCCACCCGCCCGTCAAGAACGAGGCCGACAACGGCCTCAAGAATACGCGCGGCTCGCTCTCCATGGCGCGCACCAACGACATCCACAGTGCCACTTCGCAGTTTTTCGTCAATCTGAAGGACAACGAGTTCCTCGATCATTCGCGCGGCAATTTCGGCTACGCGGTGTTCGCGAAGGTCACCGAGGGGATGGACGTGATCGACAAGATTGCGGCGGTCGAGACCGGCCGGCGGCGCGGCTTCGATGACGTGCCGGTCGAAGCCGTCATCATGAAGAGTGTGCGGCGGATACCTTGAAGGAAGCGGCCATGGGCGCGCGACGGATGCCCGAAGGAAGCGCGGTCATGGTGAGTGCGCGACGGATACCCGCCTAAAGCGTGGCGCCCCCGAAATCATTCGCCGTCCGGACGCTGCGGGCCGTGGCGTGGTTGATCGCGACTTGCGTTCTGGCCTGCGTGATTGTCGTGGCGTCGCTGCGCTGGATCAATCCGCCGTGGAGCGCGTTCATGGCTGAGACTCAAATTCAGGCCTGGTGGAACCATGACACCGGCTACGTGTCGCACCACACCTGGGCCGATTTGCAGCACATTTCGCCCAACCTGGCCCTCGCGGTGGTGGCGTCCGAGGACCAGAAGTTTCCCGAACATTGGGGCTTCGATGTCGAGGCGATCGAACGAGCCTATGCGCTCAACAAGCACAGCCACAAGGTGCGCGGCGCCAGCACCTTGAGCCAGCAGGTGGCCAAGAATCTTTTCCTCTGGTCCGGCCGCAGCTACTTTCGCAAGGCTCTGGAGGCCTGCTTCACCGTGCTCATCGAGGGCCTGTGGCCGAAACGCCGGATCTTGGAGGTGTACCTGAACATCGCCGAGTTCGGCAGCGGCACGTACGGCGCCGAGGCCGCTGCACAGCGATTCTTTCACAAGCCTGCGTCGCGGCTCACGCGCGCCGACGCGGCGGTGCTCGCCGCCGTATTGCCGAACCCGGAGCACTACTCGGCAACCGCGCCCTCGCGCTACGTGCAGCAGCGCCGCGATTGGATCCTGGGTCAGATGCAAGCGCTCGGCGGCGCGGAAATGCTCGGCGAAATCGACGCCTATCCGACCCGCAAACATTAGCACTTGCGCCACCGCTTCCGTCGAAAGGTTTTGCCGCACGATAGACTGGTCGAGCAGATAGACTATGATCAAGACTCTACTGGGGTCATCTTAAGGCGGCTGCCGAAGTTGGTGTGCCATTAAACCGAGCATCTCGAAAAGAGAGAACAGCCGCCGTGAGGCCACCCAGAGCCGTGCCCCTCGCGGAGATGCGCTGCTGTTCGCTCGTAATTTCTTTCGTCACCCCCTCATGCTGGGGTCCATCATTCCAAGTTCCCGATTCTTGATCCGGCAGCTCCTGCAACCCATCGACTGGGAGCGGGCAAGGGTCATCGTCGAATACGGTCCGGGAGTCGGCGGTATCACGGCGGAGATCCTGCGGCGGATGCGGCCGGATGCCATGCTCATCGCCATCGAGATGAACGCCGAATTCGTGCGATTTCTCCAGAAATCGCTGCCGGACAATCGGTTTCGCGTGGTCGAAGACTCGGCCGTCCAGGTGAAGCAGATCCTGCAGCAGTTCGGCCACTCGAAGGCGGACTACATCATCTCCGGCGTTCCGCTCGGCAGCATGTCGAAGCCGCTCTGCGAAACCATCCTGCGCAATACGGTAGAGGTGCTCGAGGCGGGCGGCTCGTTCTACGTCTTCCAATTCACGACGCGGGTGCTGCCGGAACTGAAGCGTTTTTTTGCATTCGTACAGTGCAAGTTCGAGCCGCTGAACATACTGCCCGCCCACTTGTTCTTCTGCCAACGCGGGCGGATTGCTTGATTCACTGACCCCTGCGCCCTCGCGCAGCGGCGCCGCGATTGGATCCTGGGTCAGATGCAAGCGCTCGGCGGCGCGGAAATGCTCGGCGAAAGCGACGCCTATCCGGCCCTCAAACATTGGCGGTTGCACCTTTCCGTTCCACAGAGCGCTGGCGGAACGGAATCCTGATGACGATGAGCGATAGGGCTGAATCAGGTTCTTCGGAGGCGCTTGGAGGATTATGCTCGTCGAATTGCAACGTTGAGGACCGGAATGGCGCTGCGTACCGTCACGATCACAGCTTTCCAGAGGCTGGATTTGTTCCGCGACACCCTCGCGTACCTGGCACAGAACAATCTGGAAGGATGGCGCATTTATGTGCGCATTGAGCCAACCGCTCTTGCCGCGGACTTGGTTGCGGCGGCCAGGACCGTGCTAAAGGGCCATGATGTCAATGTCGCAGTCAATGAAACCCGGCTGGGGGTCAACCGCAATGCCTATGGTGCGGTTGACAGCGCGTTTGCCGACGGGTCCGAGCTGAACTTGTGCCTGGAAGAGGACTTCGCCCTCTCTCCCGACGCAACCGACCTGTCGCTTTGGTATTTGCGCAATCACCGCCCGTCATGGCTGGTTTTGTCGCTCATGGCCGGAATCTGTGGTTCGGCCGGCTTGCTGTCCAATCGACGGTTTCCGGACAGTCTTTTTGAAGGCCGGCTCTTCAATGGGCTGGGTTTTGCCATGCGCAAGGACGAGTGGTATCGCTATGTGAAGCCGGTGTGGCTGCCGCTCCCGCCGCGATTGGAAGGATATGCTGGATGGCGCGAATCCTGGTCCTGGGACTGGCGCGTGTTCGGAATGCTGGCCGCGACGCCGGGCCTGTGTTCGGTGCAGCCGGTACTGGCCCGCGCCAATCACACAGGCCGCGTTGGGGGGACATACGCCACGCCGGAATTCCATGACCAAGCCTTCGGCAAGCTGCCGATCAATCGAAGCAAGGGGATCGACTATCGGCTCGTGCCGCGGGACGAGCTCACCCACGAAGTCGCCTCCCACATCAAGCAGATGGAGGAGCAAACCGCTCATCTTTTCACGTTGGAGAAGCTGTCGCGCGAAGCTCAGCGCAGCGTGCCCGTGATTTTGGGCGGCAGACTTGCTGCATACTCCAAGACGGCAGCGCGCAAGATTCTCAGAGCGCTGCACCTGAGGCCGTGACATGCGAACGCACCCGCGCGCCCGACAGCAGCTCATCGTATATGTTGACGTATGATCTGGACATTTTCTCGGACGTGAACAACTTGCGATAGCGAGCGTATGCGAGCTCACCCATCGACGAAGCCTCCTCGGGGCGCGCCCATAGATGCTCCATCGCTCTTCGCAGTGCGCCGGCATCGCCGCGCGGGACGACCAGGCCGGTTACGCCATCGACGTTGATGAATGTCGTGCCGGTGCCGATCTCGCTGGAGATCATCGGTTTGCCGTACATGGCGCCTTCCAGGAGCGAGATTCCAAACGCCTCGGATCGCAGGTGCGACGGAAAGACGATCGCGTAACTCAATTCAAGCAGCGCGGCCTTGTCCGCCTCGGGCAGAAAGCCGAGAAAGTGAACGTTGTCGAGCCGCAGACGCCTCGCCTGCGTTTTCAGCGTAGATTCAATCGGGCCGGATCCGACAATGACGGCAGGAAACGGAGCGCCTTGCATCGCCTCGAGCAGGATGTGCAGGCCCTTGTAGTACCGCAATACGCCGACGAACAGGAAGAATCTCGGACCCAGCAGATTGCGCCAGTAGGCGATGGTGCCGGATGACGGCGCAATACGACTGTGTTCGTCGATGCCCAACGGGATGATGGAGACTTTTCTCTCGATACCTTTCAGCACGTCGCTGGTCTTCAAGTAGTTCGCGGACGTTGCGACAACCCGATCCACATCGGCCAGGAATCGATTCATGAGCGGCCGATAGAGCGGCAATAGCAGGGTTTGCCGCACGATATCGGAATGGTACGTGACGACGGCCGGCTTCCCGACGCCTGCGGCAAAATGCACCAGGTCCATGAACGGCCACGGGAAATGGTAATGGATCAGGTCCGATTGAGATGCGAGCCGGCGGTAGAGCCCGAATGCGGAGTACGAAAATCCCGTCGACGCCAGTTCGAAGTTGCGGCTGGCGCAGTACCGGCGATAACCGTTGAATGCAAAGGCTTCGGGATTCGGGGCTCTCGACAACGACAGGACGTTGCAGGTGATGCCGAGTTTCGTCGTGCCTCGGGCAATCTGATCGATGCCCTGCTCCACGCCTCCCATGGTATCAGGCAGTGCGGTCTTGAAAAAATGCAGCACACGCATGTCGGTCAGGCCTCGATCAGTTGCTCGATTGCGGAGGTGAAACGAGCCTTGGAGAACTCGCTTGCGCGGCTCTCGCACGCAGCTCTCATTCCCAAAGCCACCTGCGGCGTCATCCGTCTGACGGCATCTGCGATGTGGTCCGGACGGGGATTGCGAGCCAGGAGGATCCCGTTGTGTCCGGGAATGATGGTTTCCCGAAGACCGCCTTCGTCGACGCCGATGACAGGCTTGCCGGCAGCCAGGGCTTCAACCGCGGACATGCCGAATTCCTCGTCTCGAGGTACGTAAATCACTGCAATCGCATTTCCCACCAGCTGTGCCAGGCGACCATCGTCCACCCAGTCCAGGAAATCTATGTTCTTGGCGTCGTTGGCCATTGCCCGCAACGCATGCGACTGCGTCCCACCCGACGCAACGACCAGGAATTTGCCCGGCATCGACAAGAAAGCACGCACGACGCGGTCGATCCGCTTGTTGGGTTCCAACCTGCCCACGGACAGGTAGTAGCCGCTTTGGCCGAGGAAACGAAACTGGGCGGTGTCGATCGGTGGATAGATGACCCGGGCCTTGATACCCGTGTGCTCGAACAACAGTCTCCGGGCGTGTACCGAGTTCACGATCACGCAGTCCATGCGCCGGATGGCGCGCAGGTAGGCCCGGCGGTAGGCGGCGATGGCCAGGCGCAACAGCGGCCGCGCCGCCGCTGGCACGCGATACAGGTATTCCGCCTGCCTGTCGAATGCGAAGCGTGGCGGCGTATGGCAGTAATAAATCCGGTTGCCGTGCCGTTGGCGCCTGACGGCCAGCGGTGCATAGATGCCGCTGTAAATCACGCACTCGATACCGGGCGGAAATGGGCGGAAGAGCCCAAAGGACAGGATGGCGCGTAACACCCGCGGCAGGCACACGACGGACCGCCCGAGAAACCGGGGATAGACGGTGGTGAACCTGCCGCTTCCGACGAACATCTTCGACGCATAGGAAACTCCGAGGTCGAAGTTGTGCAGATGCTGCGCCAGAGTGATGATGAGACGCTCGGCGCCGCCCCGGACCTGCAGATAGTCATGCAGGATCAAACCGAGCACAGGTCTGCCTTTCATATACTGAAGCAACGTTTGCAGTGCGACCAACCGGCTTGAGCAAGCCGGTCGGCCAGCAGCGAGTCCGAAGCGAGCCGGATCACGGCGGCCGTGAATTCGGCAGGGCTCTCGGCGTGCAGATAATGCAGGCCGGCCGTAACGCCCAAGCCGCGTACCCCGTGAGCCGTGGCGACGACCGGACGCCGGTGTGCGAAGGCCTCCAGAACCTTGAGCTTGGTGCCGCCGCCGGCCCACAACGGCACCAGCACCGCATGTGCGGAGCCGTACCAGGCGTCGAGACTGGCGGCGCTCGTAATCAGTTCGACACCCGCTGCACGGGCCAACAGCTTTTTCAGTTCCTCCGGCGGATGCATTCCGATCACTTTGAATCGCCAGTCGTCCCGGAGAGAATTCTTGCGCAGCAATGGCAATACGCGACTGATCAGGAACCGGATCGCCTCTTCGTTCGGTGGATAATCCAGCGTTCCGACGAACACCATCTCGAAAGGGCGGAGCGGTGCCGCGGGTGCGATCTGATCGGGCACGCGGACCCGATTCGGGCGATGACGGATGCAATGCGCAATGGTCGGCGGCAAGTGTCCGACATCGTTCTCGGCCGCCAGATACACCACATCGTAGACACGCTTCAGACCGCGTCCGGCAAGGAAGTATTGAACCGCCTTGCTCAGGCCGGTTATCGCATGACGATACCGGCCCATGCGTCGCGAAGCGCCGGCGACACTCAAGCGCGTCGCTGCTTCCAGGTCGTCCATGTCGAGCTCGAGCGATGCACCGGGATAGCGGGCCGACACGAGGTGCGCGATCTCATGCAGATATAGACGAAAGACGATGATGCGTGTGACCGCTGCATCGCCCAGTTGAGTCGCCAGATGTTGAGAAGATGAGGGAGCCGGCCACCACCAGTCACTCACGAAGCGCCGGGATAGTGATGCCAGCAACGGCAGCGCCAAGCCGAGCGAACGCCGCCATCCATCGGTGACCATCGCACCGCTGATGGAAAAGACGCTTGCCGCCGGATAATCGACGGGTGCCGCGAATGGCGGCCCGCCGACGACCAGTACATGGACCGGGAGGTCGCGGGTCAGCTCCTGCAGCCAATCCCAGGCACGCAGCGCGCGCCCCGAACCACCCGGCCACGGTAGCACGGGCGTCAGCAACAAGGCGACGGAATCAGGAGAAGTCATACGCGGCGGATCGCTCTGCGACTTCGTCAACCTTGCCGTCATGTATTCGCACCACGCGGTCGGCAAATCCGAGGTTATTGGTGCGATGAGTGATGTACACCACGGTCATTGCCGGACGCTCGCATCGCAACGCCGTGAAAAGCTTGTTCTCGGTCGTCTCGTCGAGACCTGAAGTGGCTTCATCCAGCAGCAGCAGATCGGGACATCGGTACAGCGCCCGTGCCAAAGCGAGGCGCTGCCGTTGTCCGCCCGACAATCGGACTGCGTCGGCACCGGCCTGCTGCATCTTGCCGCGGGGCAACGCATCCACGGTCTCCTTCAGGCACGCGATCCTGAGCGCATCGTCGACCCTGTCCGGGTCACCTTCATCGAAACCGTACACGACGTTTTGCATTATCGTGTCGTCCAGCAACGCTACATTTTGCGGCAGATAGGCCACGGTGGGACCGATCGCCCCGTCCGACCTCGACCAATAGTGAACGACCCGCCCCTTCTGCGGCCGATGGACGCCGCATAGCAATTCCATCAATGTGCTCTTGCCCGCACCGGACGCCCCGATGACACCCACCCATGATGCACGCTCGATCCGCAGATCGGCACCATTCAGCAGCGGCGGCAGCTCCGGTGTATGACCGAAGGTGACCTTTTCCAGGCAGAATCCCGGCGCATCCGATGCGCTCGAGGCGACGGCGATCCTGTCGATGCGCGCGATCCTTGCGTGCGCGTGTTCCTGCAGCACCAGTTCCACGTTGTAGAGCGCTCCGATGAGAGCGGCGCGTGCGCTCAAAATGTTCATCATTGCCGGAAGAATCGAGCGTGCAACGACGGCGTAGAAAATGAGCTGCGGCAGAATCTCGAGCATTGGATTCTTCAGAAGCATCCAAATGGAAACGGCGAGCAGCAGGATTCCCAGGACGGAGAAGTCGACGATCAGACGGGGCAGCACCGGATAGAAGTTCAGCCTGGCGTTGGCTTTGGCGACCTCGCGAACGTTCGCCTCCAGACGATCGAGGAAGAACCGCTCCAGGCCGAAAACGCGGATTTCACGAAACGAGGCGAAGGTCTCCGTCATGCCGATGTTCCAATGACGCAGGGCATCTTCTCGAATGATCGAGGCATGCTTTTGCTTGCGGCCGAGAACCCTCTGGGTCAGGGAGTTCAGCGCGAGGAAGCCGATGGCGAGCGGTATCGACGCGCGCGGATATTGCCATGCCATCAAAGTAGCCAGGAAAATCAGCGTCAGCGATGCGGACAGCAATGTCAGGCAGTGATTGCTGGAAGAGGAGGCTTCTATTGCGGTGTGTGTGCAACGGCGCAGGTAATGCGCCCGGTTCTCGCTTCTGAAAGTGCTCCAGTCCAGATGAATATAGTCGTCCAACAGCCGGTCCAGGGCGTTGCGCTGGATCCGCTGATTGAAGTGTGCGCTGTACCAGAAAAAGACTCCTTGTATGGACAGTTTGAGGGAGATCAGCAAGAACAGCGTCAGACTGAGCGTCGGCAACAACGGCAAGCGCAGATAATTGACGGCGGACTGGATCTCGACGGGGCATTTATCGCTCAGACAGCCGACATACGGGATGACCGCCGCTGCAACCAGGGTCTCCAATGCGGAAACTCCGGATGCCCAGATCGAGATCAGGTACAGCTGGCGCTTGTCGGCTGCGGAAAAGAATCGCGACAGATCTCGATACAGCCGGACGACGCTGAATTCGCCGAACGGCCTGAAGCGGAAAGCAGTCATCGGTAGCGCGACCCTGGCTCGCGGTGTAGCGGATGGCGCAGCAGCGATTTGAAGTTCTGCCAGCCGTAGGCGGCGCGATTCGCGGACAGGCCGGGCGGCAGGAAGCGCCGGGCATGTTTCGCATAGGTCGAGCCGGCGAAACGAACGTAGTCCATGGTCAGCCGGTTGCCGTGGAAATGGCTGAAGTCCACGCGCCGGGGGTCGATCCAAAGGTGGTTCCACAAGTGCAGGCTATAGGCGTCGTCGGGCAGGATCACATGGCGCAGGAACAGGTCGGCGATCCCCTGCGGTGTCCAATCCAAGGCATAAAACGATGTCATGGGTTCGACATCCAGCAGCCACGGTAATTGCCGGCTCAGACGGTATGGCAGCAACGTCGAGTGGTTGCTCCATTGGCCGTCGAACGCAGTCTGCAGCCGGTCGAGCCAGATGCCGCAGAATTCCGAGCCCGGTCGAGATCCCAGCCAGGCATTGCACAGAGATCCGTCCTGGTTGGCCTGCGGAGGTACTGTTTCCCTGCCGATGATGAAATGTCGGGAGCGCCAGCTCGACGGGACGGGACGCAGAAACAGGGTATCGATGTCGGCGTAGAAGCCGCCTTCGTCATGCAGTATGCGCAGGCGTGCAAAGTCGGACATGTGCGCATAACGAAACGCGGCGATCCGCGGATCAGCATAGTCGTAGTCGGCAACGAAACGTTCCAGCGCTATGTGCCGCAGCTGTAGCTTCGGCTTGATCCGCTCCCACCATTCGCCGTACGGCTCGAAGTGATGGTGGAAGAACACCGCATCGGGCCTGTTCACCTGCAGGCACGATTCCAGGCACAGGTAGTACATCAGATGGAATGGCTCGGTCTGCCTCTTCAAGCCGAACACGAAATGAAACACATTGGGTATCGCCGCGGCACCGGTCATTGGAGCGTCCGGAGCATGGTATCGAGCAGGGTCCGGCGCGAGAAACTGCCGGCGATGGACTCCGCCAGGCGCCGCCCCCCCTGGCGCACCGTTTGCTGATCGTCGAACGCGGAGCGCAGCTTCCGGACCGCATCCGGTATCGATGGATTCGCCCAGCGCGATGTCGCGGGGTAGCTCGCGGCAAATGCCGGCTCATGCACGGGTACCAGTTCAAAATCGACCAGCATCGCATCCCGCTCATTGAGGTAATCCATTTGGCCGCCGTGTCCGGTCATCAGGACGGGATTGCCCAGGCTCGCGGCTTCGAAGGCTCCGAGTCCCCAACCCTCGGCACGCGCCAGCGAGATGAAGCAGTCGCCGACCTCGTGCAGCGCGAGCATTTCACCGTCGGTCAATCGGTCTTCCGCGATGACCGCAACCGGGGCAGCCGATGGAAAAGATTGGGTGATTGCCGCGGCTGTCTGCACCGGAGAGGGATGCCGGCGGCGAAAACCATGGCGCCAGCCACGTTGCCAGCTCGTAAAATCCCGCTCGTTGGTCTTGATTACCAGCAAAACCGGATCGCGGGAATGGAAGGCGCGGCAATACGCCTCGAGGGCCAGATAGGGCGCTTTCCGGTGAGACCAGGCACCGATCGTATAGAAAATGAAAGGGCGGTCCGAGGGTATTCGCAGCCGCGCCAGCAGACCGGCCCGGTCGGCGTGATCGGCGGTTTTCCCTAAATTGGATTGCGAAAGGTGCGGAACCACATGAACCGGAACCGTGACTCCGCAGCGGCGAAAAACATCCTTGTTCCAGCGGCAGGGCACGATCACCGCATCCAACTGATTGAGAATGCGCGGCCAGTGCGCGGGGAGCGTCTCCAATTCCCAGACCGTGTATCCGACAATCCGCCGCGCCGCGCCGCGTTCCCGCTCGGCCAGCGCGGGGAAATATTCCGGTACCGTGTGCAGCAGCACGGTGTCGTATTCCATGCTGCTGTTGCAGACACGCCGCAGTGGTTCGTCCGGCCAGCTGATGTGCGGCCGCTCCGTATAGCCCGCGATATCGGGCAGCATCGGCGTCCAGGTTATTTCGACGCCCGCATGGGTCAGCGCTTCGACATACGCCTTGGCTGCGATCCCGTAGCCGCTGTTGTCAGCCCAGGATATGTACTTCAGCCCCCGCATCCAAGTTACGCAAACTTATAGGCGAGGAATCCGCGCAACAATCCCAACACGCGCGCGAGATACGCCACGCTCTGCCAGCCGTCGAGGGACGCCGTATGCAGCGCCGCCCTGACCAGGGTACGCATCCCCCAGTTCAGAATATGCATTTCGGGATTCTTTGCGATCAATGCGCCGTCGCCGATCGCGTACGAATGATAGCGCAACACTGCCGCGCGATCCCACGGTGGAATCTTTGTCGGATGCCTCATCTGTATGGCGGGATTGTAGAAAGCCTGGCCCGGCGTCATTCGTTTGAACAGGCGGTTCATCAACTCCACGCCTTCAGCCGCCGGATAGGGGGCGCCGGGACCGAAGCGTTGATCGAATCCGCCGACCAGGAAAAAGCTGCTGCGGCGGACGAACAACGTGGCTTCGGTCAGGCAGGCGAACATGGTCCAACGATCGTATCGGAAGGGTTCTTTCCTCCAGCGCAGGATGTTGGGAAGACCGTCGGGATCGACCGTCTGTCCGGTGATCACCTGGACAGCGGGATCCGCCGCCGAGGATTGCACTTCGCGAAGCGCATTCGGGAGCAACTCGCAGTCGTCGTCCGGGAATCCGAGCCACGATCCGCGGGCGAGCATTGCACCCAGGTTTCGTGCCCGGCTCGCGCCCTGAAAACTCGTATGTTTGTAGATGATGCGCAAGCGGCATGCGAAACCCGCGGCTGTTGCGGCCAGGGCATTGGTCGGATTCTGATCGACGATGATGATTTCGAAGGCGGGCGGCTCTTGCTGCCGGCAAAGACTTTCCAGGCAATGTACGAGGTCGCCCGAATCGTTCAGAGTCGCAATGACCAGTGAAATGAGAACCGTTGCTTCATCTGAGCCGGCATCGGCCCGCCGCTCCACCATCGAAGCGCCGTGGTTTTCCGAAGCCAGCAGCCTGAGCTCGAGAGGACTTTCCATATGCGGACTCCAATCCTCTGATAGCGCCAAATGCGCCTGGCACAAAGCCGGAACGCTCCCCGAGTGCACGCTACTGCGCAGATTGCGCCGTCGTCAGTGCGGTAGCGCACTGAGCAAGCAAGGATTTCATCTGGGCTGCCACCATGCTCGCCTACGCCGGGCAGGTCGCCCACTGTCACATGACTGTACTCACGGCCTAACACGAAGTCGAGAACAATCGCGCCGCATTGGGGCGGCTGCAAGCGAGAGCTGCGCGCCATGCGGATTGCGCCGTCGTCAGTGCGGTATCGCCCTTAATAAGCAACGATTTCATCCGGGCTGCTCCGACACCGCGATGCGCCTGCCCCCTACATCTCGATTGCCGGAGGTGCAGATATGTGTTGCTGGTTGCCTCACGCCGCGGTGCCCGTTTCATGTGGATCGTCAAGATAGCCCTGCAACGCCCCTACACGTTCATCATGCTGGCGTTGCTGATCGTTTTCCTGGGCGTTTTCGCGATCCTGAAGACCCCCGCAGATATCTTCCCGAACATCAACATTCCCATTACCGCGGTGATCTGGCGCTGCTCCGTCACCATTCAGATGCGGCGGCTGAATGCCTCGGTGCTGCTGGTCAAGGCCTTGGGCGGAGGCTGGCGTGCGCAGCACGCGGCAGCGGCGGATGATGTGCGTCCCTGAAGCCGCTGCGTGCTCAAAGCCTTGGGCGGATTCCGGCGTGCGCAGCACGCGGCGGCGGGCGGTAATGTCCATTCCTGAGTCGCTGCGGCTGCTCCGACGCCGACTGCATGATTCGCTCGAGTATCGCTGGAATTTCGAAGACCGCGCGATTCTGAATACGCGCGACGTTGGCGCGGTAGTCACCGAGGCGCGCGGTCAATGCCGCGACCGCAGCGCGAATCCCCGTGAACGAGTCGAGGACCAGCCCGGCGGCGTTTTCCTCGACCCAAAAAGTGTTGTAGCGCTCCTGGGGCATGGTCCAGGCGTTGCGCGTCACGATCACCGGGAGCCGCTGTTGAATGGCCTCGCTGAGGCTGCCCGGGCCCGGTTTGCCGATGAAGAAATCGCCGAGCTGCATGAAGTGGCGGATGTGGTTGGAAAATCCGCTCACCACGCGCGGCGCGCGCGCGCTCATGGAACGTAATTCATCGGCGAGCACTTCATTGTGGCCGCACACCAGGATCAGCTGCGTGTCGTCGAGGCGCCTGGCGATGCGGCGCATCGCCGTCGATCCATGACCGCCGAACATCACGATCCCCGTCGGCCGGTCTGGATCGAGCCCGAGCTTGCGTCGTTCGGCGCGCGCATCGAGCTTCAAGGGCTGGTAGAAATCCGGGCGGATTATCATGCCCGACGTCGCGTGAATGTGGCGCTCGTCGTAGCCCGCCTCGCGAGCCTGCGCCAGCGCCTTGCCGGTGCCGCAGATCAGGTGCTGCGCTTGACCGGGTTCGATCCAGAAGTGCGGCGGCGAGTCCGCCATGTCCGTGAGAAGGGTCACGAAGGGCACGTTCGGCCGTGCTGCCTCGAGCGCCTGGTACATGACGCGGTTGAAATTCGGGACCAGCGACACCACGAGGTCCGGCGCGCTGCCCTGCCAGTGGCGCCGCAGCTGCGCGAGCAAGGTTTTATGGCCGAGGCGTATCAACGCCTGCAGCACCTTGAGTTCCTGGCCTAGACCCAAGGTCCAGCCGCGCGCCAAGCGCGCGTTGTAATAATGCTCCGGCTTCATTCCCGTGGTCTTGCCGAACACGTCCCGCGGGTCGAGCACTTCGAACAGATTGACCAACCGCACCTGCCAAGGTAGGCCAAGCTCGCCGATGACGGTCTGCAGCGCCAGGGCCGCGGCGCGATGACCGCCGCCGGCGTTGATGTAAACCAGATCGATGGATTTCGTCATCGCGGCAGTCTGCGCGGGGACTGTGACCGGACGTTGACATGCGCCCCCGACGCGCCGTCTGGTAGCCTTGGTGGATGAGAATGCCACGCCGTGACCGGTCCCGCTGGCTGCCGGCCCTGGCCCTGTTGACAGCCGCGTGCGCGGCTGCCGCCGATGCGCCCCGGGCCGCCGCCGACGTACCCCATACCTCTGCTGACGCCCCCCGCGCCGGCGACGGGCCGCGCGGCGCCCCCGACGCGCACCCTGCCGCCACCCCGCCCTCGTCCGCCCCCACCCACTTGAGTCATGGCCGATTCAATGAGCTGATCGTCTACCAGCCGGCCGGCCCGCCCTCGAGTTTCGCCCTGCTGCTCTCAGGCGATGACGGTTTGAACTCGGCGGTGGACGGGCTGGCCCGGCAACTCGCGAGCGGCGGCGCGATGGTTGCCGCCATCGACTGGCCGTCGTTCAAGGCCAAACTCGAAGCCGACGGCGATCAATGCGAATTCCCGGACGGCGACTTGGAAAATTTGAGCCATTTCGTGCAGGCCTACTTTCACAATCCCACCTACCAATCGCCCGTGCTCGTCGGCGTGGGCGCGGGCGCCACCTTGAGCTACGCCGTGCTCGCGCAGGCGCCGCAAAACACCTTTGCCGCCGCGCTGACGCTTGGCTTCTGCCCCACGCTGGAATTGCAGAAGCCGCTCTGCAAAGGCTCCGGGCTCGAGTCCGTCGTGGCGGGCGGTGGGCGCGAGTTGCTGCCGATCCAGAGTCTCGGCAATCCGTGGTTGAACCTGGCGGGCGCGAGCGGACCTAAGTGCCCCGCGGGCATTGCGCAGAAGTTCGTCTCGCAGGTGAAGGGTGCGGCGATGGTCACGCTGCCGGCCGTGGGTGTGCCGCAGTACACGGCCGGGTACGACCGCCTGGCCGCCCACGGCCCCACCAGCCGCATCGCACCGCCGCCGGCGGGCTTGAGCGATCTGCCGGTGGTTGAAGTGCCGGCGCAAACCGCGGCCGCGTCCGGCGATGCCTTCGCCATCATCATGTCCGGCGATGGGGGCTGGGCCGGACTCGACCAGGACGTCGCCGCCGCGCTCACCGCCCAAGGGATTCCAGTGGTCGGTCTCGATTCACTGCGCTACTACTGGACGGCACGAACCCCGGATGGCGTGGCGGCGGATACCGACCGCATGATCCGCTACTACCTGGCGCAATTCGGCAAGCGGCGCGTGCTGCTGATCGGCTACTCACAGGGCGCGGACGTGTTGCCTTTCGCGGTGAATCGGCTGCCGGCAGCCACTCGCGCGCACGTGGCCCTGGTCGTCGTCATGGGGATGTCCGAGCATGCGCTGTTCGAATTTCATCTGACCAGCTGGGTGTCCAACGACAATTCGGGTCCGGCGACTTTGCCGGAGGTGGACCGGATCACGGGCCTGCCGTCGCTGTGCATTTACGGGGCCGACGAGAAGGACTCGCTCTGCCCGAAGCTCGACCCGAAACGCTTTCACGTGGTGGAACTCAAGGGCGGGCACCATTTCGACGGCGACTACGCCGGCCTGGCGCGCACGATTCTCACGGCCGCCCATTGAACCTAAGCTGAGTCCTCTGGCGTTGAGTTAAGCAGCGTCGACCGCGACGTCAGCCACGGCGCCGGCATCCTCACCGGCATCGGCACCCGCGGCGGCGGACGCGGGCTCATAGCCGAGATTCGGCGCAAGCCAGCGCTCCGCTTCCGCCATGCTCCAGCCCTTGCGCTCGGCATAGCTCGACACCTGGTCCCGGTCGATCTGGCCGACACCGAAGTAGTGCGCCTCGGGATGCGAAAAATAATATCCGCTCACCGCCGCCGTCGGCAGCATGGCGAACGATTCGGTCAGGCGGATCCCGGCATGGCGTTCCGCATCGAGCAGTTGCCAGAGGGTCGCCTTTTCGGTGTGTTCCGGGCAGGCCGGATATCCCGGCGCCGGACGGATCCCGCGGTACTTCTCATCGATCAATGCGGCCGCGTCGAGCTGTTCCTCGGGGGAATATCCCCACAGCTCGCGCCGTACCTGCACATGCATGCGTTCGGCCAAGGCCTCCGCCAGGCGATCGGCCAGTGCTTTGAGCATGATGCTGCTGTAGTCATCGTGAGCGGCTTCGAAACGGGCAACGTGCGCGTCGATGCCGATGCCGGCGGTGACGGCAAAGGCTCCGAGGTAGTCGGCGCGGCCGCTGCCCTCGGGCGCGATGAAGTCCGCGAGGCACAATTGCGGCTGGCCCTGCGGTTTGGATTTCTGCTGCCGCAGACAATGCACCGTCGCCTGCTCGGACTGCCGCGTGTCGTCGGTGAACACCACGATGTCATCGGCGCGGCCGTTCGCCGCGAAGAACCCCACCACCGCCCGGGCCCGCAGCCACTTCTCCTCCACCAGCTGCCGCAGCATGCGCGTCGCATCCGCGTACAGGTTGGTGGCCGCAGCGCCGATGACCGGGTCCTGCAGAATGTCGGGAAACTTTCCGGCAAATTCCCAGGCATTGAAGAACGGCATCCAGTCGATGTACGGCAGCAATTCCTGCAGCGGGTAATCGTCGAAAGCGCGCACACCCAGGAAGCTGGGGCGGGGCGGCGCATAGCCCGACCAGTCGAGGTCGAGCCGCTTCGAGCGCGCCTGCTTGAGCGACAGGTGCGGCGCCTTGGCGCTCTTGTTGCGATGTTGCTCGCGACGCCGCTCGTGTTCGGCTTTGATGTGGGCGAGATAGGCGTCGCGCGTCTCCGGGGTGACCAGCTGCTGGCACACGCCGACGGCCCGCGACGCGTCCTTGACGTAGATCACCGCGCCCTGGTACTGCGGATCGATCTTGACCGCGGTGTGCGCCGGCGAGGTCGTGGCGCCGCCGATCAACAGCGGCTGTTTGTATCCGAGGCGCTGCATCTCCTTGGCCACGTGCACCATTTCATCGAGCGAGGGCGTGATCAATCCGGAGAGGCCGATCAGATTTGCGCCCTCGCGGGTCGCCGCCTGCAGGATCTTCTCGCAGGACGCCATGACCCCCAGGTCCACCACCTCGAAGTTATTGCATTGAAGCACCACGCCGACTATGTTCTTGCCGATGTCGTGCACATCGCCCTTGACGGTGGCGATCACGATCTTGCCGTTCGAACTGCGGGCACCGTCCTTTTCCCGCTCGATGTACGGCACCAACACCGACACGGCCTTCTTCATGACGCGCGCCGATTTGACCACTTGCGGCAGGAACATCTTTCCGGCGCCGAACAGGTCGCCGACCACGTTCATGCCGTCCATCAGCGGCCCCTCGATCACATCGAGCGGCCGCTTCGCCTCGAGCCGTGCCGCTTCGGTGTCTTCCAGCACGAACTCATCGATGCCCTTCACCAGCGCGTGCTGCAGGCGCTTTGCGACCGGCCAATTTCGCCATTCCAGATCGTCCGCGCGCCGTGGGCCGCCGCCGGACTTGAACGTCTGCGCGATCTCGAGCAGCTGCTCGGTCGCGTCGGCGCGGCGCGCGAGAATCACATCCTCACAGCGTTCGCGCAGCTCAGCAGGTATGTCCTCGTAGATGGCGAGCTGACCGGCGTTGACGATGCCCATGCTCATCCCGGCACGGATGGCGTGATACAGGAACACCGAATGCATGGCTTCGCGCACCGGATCGTTGCCGCGGAACGAAAACGACACGTTGCTCACGCCGCCGCTGATCTGCACCGCGGGCATGCGCTGTTTGATGGCCGCGGTGGCTTCGATGAAATCGAGGCTGTAGCGGTTGTGCTCCTCGATCCCGGTCGCCACGGCGAAAATATTCGGATCGAAGATGATGTCCTCGGGCGGAAAGCCGATGCGCTGCGTCAGCAGGGCGTAGGCGCGCTCGCAAATCGCGACCTTCCTTTCGATGGTATCGGCCTGCCCGAGTTCGTCGAACGCCATGACCACCACCGCGGCGCCGTAGCGCATGACCTTGGCGGCCTGCGCGAGGAAGGCTGCTTCTCCTTCCTTGAGGCTGATGGAATTGACGATCGACTTGCCTTGTACGCACTTCAGTCCCGCCTCGATCACCGACCACTTCGAGGAATCGATCATGATGGCCACGCGGGAGATGTCGGGCTCGGCCGCGATCAGGCTCAGGAACTTGGCCATGGCCGCCTGCGAATCGAGCATGCCCTCGTCCATGTTGACGTCGATGATCTGCGCGCCGTTGGCCACTTGCTGGCGCGCGATGTCGACCGCGGCGGCATAGTCACCGGCCTCGATCAGCTTGCGGAATTTGGCTGAACCGGTGACGTTGGTGCGCTCGCCGACATTGACGAACAGGCTGCGTGGGCCGATGTTGAGCGGCTCGAGTCCGCTCAGGCGACAGGCCGGTTCGATGACCGGCAGCCGCCGCGGCGGCTGCCCGGCGACGGCGTGCGCCATCAAGCGGATGTGTTCCGGCGTGGTGCCGCAGCACCCGCCCACAAGATTCACGAAGCCGCTGGCGGCGAACTCGCCGAGGATGGCGGCGGTTTGTTGCGCTGTCTCTTCATATTCGCCAAACGCATTCGGCAATCCCGCGTTGGGATAGGCGCAGACGTAGCTGTCGGCGATGCGCGCCATTTCCGCGACATACGGCCGCAATTGTTCCCCGCCGAGCGCGCAATTGAGCCCCACCACGGCGGGCCTCGCGTGGCGGATGGAATTCCAAAATGCCTCGGTCGTCTGTCCCGACAAGGTGCGTCCCGAGGCATCGCTGATCGTGCCCGAGACGATCAGCGGCAGCCTCGCACCCGCCTCGTCGAACACCGCCTGCACGGCGAACAGCGCTGCCTTGGCGTTCAAGGTGTCGAACACCGTCTCGATCAAGATCACGTCGACTCCGCCCTCGATGAGCGCGCGCGCGGCCTCCGAGTACGCCTCGACCAGCTCGTCGAAACTGACGTTGCGAAACCCGGGATCGTTGACGTCAGGCGACAACGACGCGGTACGGCTGGTCGGGCCGAGAGCACCGGCGACGAATCGCGGCCTGCCGTCGGCGGCGGCCACCTCGTCCGCCACCCGTCGCGCGAGTCGCGCGGCACTCAAGTTCAGTTCGCCCACCAACGACTGCATGCCGTAATCCGCCTGCGACACGGCGGTGGAGTTGAACGTATTGGTGGAAATGACGTCGGCGCCCGCGAGCAGGTATTCGCGATGAATGCCGGCGATGATGTCCGGCTGCGTGATCGACAGCAGGTCGTTGTTGCCGCGGAGATCTTTGCCCCAGTCCGCAAACCGCTCGCCGCGGAACTGTTGCTCGGAGAGGGCGTGGCGCTGGATCATGGTGCCCATGGCGCCGTCGAGAATGACGATGCGTTGTGCCAGCAGTTCGAGGAATGTCTTCCCAGACGCGCGTTGCGGCAAGCCCGGCGCGCCTTGCGGTAAACCCTGCACCGTCACGCGACTCGCGCTTCGCTGAGTTGAGGTCGCAAACCCAACGCATGGCAGATGGCGTAGGTCAGTTCAGCGCGATTCAGCGTGTAGAAGTGAAATTCATCGACACCGTGCTCGCGCAGGCGCTGCACCTGTTCGATCGCAACGCTCGCGGCTATCATGCGCCGCGTCTCGGCATCGTCGTCCAGCCCGTCGAATTGCCGGCGCAGCCAGGCCGGTACGGACGCCCCGCATCGCTCGGCAAAGCGCAGCAACTGGGGAAACCGCGTGATCGGCAGTATTCCGGGCACGATGTCGGCACCAATGCCCGCGGCCGCGGCCCGGTCCCGATAACGCAGAAACACGTCGGTGTCGAAAAAGAACTGCGTGATCGCACGGCGGGCGCCGGCATCCACCTTGCGCTTGAGGTTCAGAATGTCGGCATCGACGCTGCCGGTCTCCGGATGTCCTTCCGGAAACGCCGCCACCGACAGCTCGAATGCCCCGACCCCAGAGAGGCCGGCGACCAGATCGGAGGCGTACGCAAACCCGCCCTCGCAGGGCCTGTAGCGTCCGTCGGCGGTCAGATCGGCGGCCGCGGCATCGCCGCGCAGCGCCACCAAGTGCCGGATCCCTTGCTCCCAGTAATCGCGCGCAATGCCGAGCACGTCGGCGCGCGGCGCGCCGACGCAGGTCAAATGCGGCGCCACCGTCAGTTCGGTCTCGCGCAGGATTCGCAGCACGCAGTCGTGCGTACGGCTGCGCGTCGAGCCGTCGGCGCCGTAGGTCACCGAGACGAACCTCGGCCGCAGCGGCGCAAGACGTTGCACAGACTCCCAGAGCTGCCGGCCCGCGGACTCGTCATGCGGCGGAAAGAACTCGAATGATACGGTTACTGGTTTCGACACGGCGTTCCCCGGCGGATGGCCTCTAGTGACAGGATGCAACACCCTGCACTATGATAAAAGGTCATAATTCTCATATATAGATTGAATTCCGTTCATGTCATCGTCGGCCTTGGAGCTGCGGCATCTGGAAACCCTGTTGGCGCTGGCCGAGTGCGGCAGCCTCTCCAAGGCGGCGGCGCGTCTGTTTCTGACCCAATCCGCGCTGTCGCACCAGCTGCGGGCGCTCGAGAGCCACTTCGGCGCCGCGCTGGTGGAAAAGAACGTGCGGCCGCTGCGCTTCACGGCCATCGGCCAGCGGCTGCTGCTGCTGGCGCGCGCGGTGCTGCCGCAGGTTGCCGAGGCCGGCAGAGACGTCGCGCGCCTGGCGCAGGGTCACGCGGGACCACTGCGTGTTGCAGTGCAGTGCCACAACTGCTTCGATTGGCTGATGCCGGCCATGGACGCCTACCGGTCGCTCTGGCCTGAAGTGGAGCTCGACATTATATCGGGTTTCGTCGTCGACCCCCTGCCGCTGCTGGATCGCGGCGAAGCCGAAATTGCCATCGTCCACGACCCGCAGGAGCAGCGCGCCAACGTCGTGTTCAGCCCGCTGTTTCGCTACCAAAGCGTCGCACTCATGAGCCCCCGGCATCGATTGGCCGCCAAGCCCTGGCTGGACGCCGCCGATTTCGCCGCCGAAACACTCATCACCTACCCCGTGCCGGACGAGATGCTGGACGTGATGAAGCATTGCCTGATACCGGCCGGGGTGAATCCCAAGCGCCGCACGGCCGAGTTGACCGTGGCGATCTTGCAGCTGGTCGCGAGTGGCCGCGGCATCGCGGCGTTGCCGTCCTGGACGGTGGGCAACTACATCGAGCGCGGCTACGTGGTCTCGAGGCCCATTGGTCCCCAGGGCCTTCGTTGTGAGCTCTACGCCGCGACCAGCGAGGCCTGCGCCGCGGCCACATACATCAGAGAGTTCATCGCCCTCACCCGCGCCCAGAGCCTGACTGAACTCGCGGGAGTGTCGGCTCTGTAAGGGGCGGGTGGTCGGTTGCGGATCTGGCGGCGCGTAGCCGTCGGGTCGGTCAGTTACGTCCAATTTTCGGCGAGTAGCCGTCGGTCAGCGTCTTCAAAAACGCCACGATGTCCAGAACCTCCCGGTCGGACAGCGCCGGCGGATCGCCGC
>Ga0116229_10004276_pt1 | contig 23421 bp, 18 predicted proteins | sample S1TSphgellanicum_3_FD_87313 | JGI IMG/M metagenome (GOLD analysis project Ga0116229, IMG submission 87313) | Host-associated microbial communities from peat moss isolated from Minnesota, USA - S1T2_Fc - Sphagnum magellanicum MG | ecosystem: Host-associated > Plants > Peat moss > Unclassified...
AGAAAAAATTACTCTTCCCTCCTGGTGGAGATATATCTACTCCCCCCCCCCCCCCCCCCCCCCCCTTTTAATATGCTTTCACCCTTAATTTTGTATGGAAAGTTTTATGTAGTTTGTTTGAAAATAAACCACACAAAAAATCATAATCAATTTTGAACAAAAAATAAAAATAAAAATAAAATTTATGAAGACAAATAATTCTTTTCAAAACTTTCAAAATATAAATCACTAAAAGAAAAGTCTTAGTTTTGTATCTATAGTATGGTTGACAAATGTTAAGGGCACCCAATAATATCTTGAGTTTTGTATCAAAGGAAGTAGAAGCAAAGGTGAAATACACACCTTGCAATTTTGAAATCACGAATAGTTAAGGACAAAAAATTATGCCAATATTCAAATAGACTATTGTCTTTTTGAAATGAAAGTATGTGAAGCAAGTTCAAAGAAAAAATCAAGATTCAAAGATGTGAAACAAATATTATGTCAAGGACAAATTCCATTTTCAAAGACAATTACACTTCAGAAACAAAATTACATGAGTCCCTAATGGAAAAGATGATTTCAATAATGTGTTTTCTCCAAAATTACTCCACATAAAAAAATCAACATACAATGACTCTCCAAACCCTCCTTCTTTAAACATTAACCCTTAATGTTTTAAATAGGTCAAAGGTAGGAAAAAGGTCACAAATGGTGATCCCACTAGAATTAGATAAAAACCCTTAAAATTTGTTTAGAATTAACAAAAAATCTTATCCTACTTCTAGAAACTTAATTTGTAACCTGAAGTAAGCAATTAATTTGTTAGTTCTAAAAACTACAATAATTTTGGCATTACATTTTTGGTAACAAAGGATTTTGGTACAAAAACATTTTTTAGTAAAAAGAAGATTTTGATAAAAGAAAAAAAGGTTTCGATAATTATAAGGTGTCTCCAAAAGTACCTAAAATTTATTCTAGCCCTTAACATGAGAACATTTATTAGATTGTATAGATTTTGGAACTTTAATTATATTAATAATATTTGATAATTTGATGTCACTAACATTGCATTAAATTTTTTTTGAAGAATGTAACAATGTTTTTTTTCCTTGAACTTTTTGGTCAAAAACACAAGTTTAAAACATGTATTGGTTTTTCTATCAAGAAATAATTTTTTAAGGAACCTTTAAAAGTATTTCAATTAATTATTATTTTATGTAATTGATTGTGTAGGTATAACCTAGTTATGAATTTTCAAAGTTTAGGAACATGATTCCTAAAGAGGCCATGATAATTAGGAATCCAAATTTGTTGCAATTTTCACCTTTTTTTTATTCCAACAAAATTTAATGGCCATATATTAGTGCTTGCAATTGATAAACATGAGAAAAAAATCTATAGTGATGGAAACATCTAAAGAAAAAGGTTCAAAAAAATCATTTGGCCAATTTTGATTCCTTAATCATTCTTTGAAGTGGTTCATAGTGGTACCGCCCAAGGATGGGTTTGCCCATTTGGCAACAATGGAATGTTCTACATCCACAAGTTTTCCTAATGCAATTATTTCATTGGTTTAAAATAAGGTATTATACCTCTTCTTGCTTGAGTTTTTGGATTAGTCACAATTATTGGATTAATGTAATAAATGATACATTTCATTATTTGTGATTATCACCATTAACTTCCTTGTTATCATTGACAAAATATAACCCCCAAATAATGAATTATTATTATTTATTTTCCATTTATTTCTTTGAATATGCAATCTTTCAAGATTAAATTTCATCCTTTCCTTTTCATTTCTTGGCATTCTACTTCCTTTTATTTGTTGAATTGGTATTTTTGTAGATTTTTCTTGGATTGGGTTTTCATCCATTTCAACTTCATTTATGAAAATCTCAAGTATTGGTTTATTTCCATTTTCATTAGATTGCTCCATCCTTCACAATACAGAATATGCCAAGTACATTGGAAAAGCCCAAACAAATGTATATATTATATCACATTAAATTCTAACAAACATATTAAAAAATCCTACAAGATGAAAGCATGCCAACATCTATAAACATTTACAAAGCATAAAATCACTCATTTCTCCCTTTCCTCTCCAACATAATGTAACAAAGTTGTGCAATGAGAATTAAATGTAAGATATCCAAAATTGATGTAAATATTAAATAGATGTAAATCCTACACAAAAATTAATTAGTTTAAAAATAATAAATAGTAAGGAAAAGAAAATGTAACAATAAAAAATCCCAAAAAAACAATAAAACCTCATAAAAACAAAAATTCCAAAAAATAGAGAGGAAAAAAAAAGGGGGAGCAAAAATATTGATGAAACAAACTAAAACCTTAAAAAATGAAGTTAACAAAAAAAATGTACATTTCCAAGTTTGGAGCTTGGAAGTTGGAACTGAATTTCAATGTTGAAAGTCAAACTTCTTACGATTTGACACCTACACAAGCTAACAAATTGGGGGGGAGGAAGGGGGGAATACATGCAATAGACCAACAAGCAAAGCTAGGAGCTAGGAAGGAAATGCTATAGTGTCACATTTGCCCAAGCAAACAAAGGTGGTGGGAAGTGCATGCAATAGATCAATGAGTAGAGCTAGGAGCCAAGGAAAAAATGTTATGATCCCACATTTGCACAAGCAAACAAGGGTGGGGGGGATACATGTGATAAATCAACGAATAGAGTTAGGAGCTAAAAAGGAAATGCACAAGCACCTCAAGGAGTATTGCCAACACTACCATGAAAGAAATGCATGAGGAGAGTCATGAGTTGAGTAAGAAAAGAAAAACATTTCAATAGCTTCAATGCACACAAATCCTCAAAATAACTTCAAAACACTTGAATGATGGAAAAAAATGGGGCCCAAGTGAAAGCTTGGACCCTTTTTTATTTATGTGAAAACAAGTTTTCCATGTCCATTAGAAATGTCCATTAAATGTTAGTCACCCCAATTCTCTGAACCTAAAATCTAAAAACATTGGATTCCTTTAGAAGTTGAAAGACCCATCACAAAAAAGACATTAGGTATAAAAGTGTATGATCTTTTTTTGATCATTTTGTAAAGTTTTTGTCACACAAAAAAATCTTTATTTGTTTTTACTTGTGTTGGAGCTTGTACTAGATTTTTGGTTGGACAAAAGATACATTTTAGTAAGTTTTTATTTTGAATTGCTTTTACCAAGGTTTTGAGTGCATATAAAAATCTATTTTACTATTTTATTATTTCAATTGCTTGTACCCATGTTTTAATTGCACACTTGTGCCTTTTTTTGTTTCTATTTATGATTAATTGCCTTTTGAATTTTGTAAAATTTTCAAGCAAAGAAAAAATTGTATTAATTTATAATTTTGGTCATTTGTATCCAATTTTCAATGCTAGAAAAATCCATTTTGATTTATTTTTAGCTTCATTCATTTTTACCAATAATTTTTTGTCACACATAGAATTTCATTTCATTTTTATTTGATTTTGTCCACGTGTTATTTTTCAATTGGATATTATTTTATTGTTTTTCTTGGTGGGGGGTGTGTGTGGTAGTATTTGTACTAAGTTTTTGATTATGCATGAAATTACCTCTTACTTATTTGTTTACTTTTGATCACTTGTATTTACTTTTAAATTGGAGACTAGATTCAATTTTTCATTCAAGTTCAATTTCAATACCTTGTATAAAAATATTTTGGTAAATCATTAATATTATCCATATTCACTTATGGTCCTTATATAGACCTTTGGTTGATTCAATACATGTAAAATGTTTTAATCTATTCATTTTCAATCACTTCTTTTTGTGAATCGCATAATTGCCTTCAAAATACATTTATGGTATAAGCATTTAAATTGTTTGCTTTGTTGTCCAAAATATCTTTGTAGCACCTATGTCAACTTGTAGTTTAAGCATCATTACTTGGTTAGTAGTCCAGAAATACAACTAGGATCTCATTATTTGTATTGGTGCATTGACATTACATTTGGTGATTGGTTATTGCTTGAACTATTAAAGTTTATGAATTGGGTCTTGATTCTTGTTTGTCTTCACCCATGTTGAAATGTTTAGTCCATGTTAACAATGTTTAAAACATAAACAATTTGTAATGTAGGTGAAAATAAACCATTATTCACTAATGGTGACATACTTCCAAATTTTAGTTGATGGTAAGGCAATTTTGGAGAAAGGGGAGATTTATATAATGTGTTAATTACTTGTGTTTGTTCCTTAGGGTTAATGGCAAAAAAAAACTAGAAAATATCTTCTTAATCTGCATGTAGTTCGTTCCATTTCCCCCTTTGAAATTGTACAAGCAACATTTTTTTTATTGTTGTTTATCGATGTTGCTAAAGCTTGCAATTGTTGGCCTAAGGTGTTTCAAAATAAAAATCCAGATGTTGAACCTATGAATGATGTGTTGGCACATCATAATTTATTGTAGATGAAATGGAAGCACAAAAAGATTACTAGAATATTGAAGAGATAAGGACTACAAAAATTAGTACATGATGCACATTCTTATTTTGCATGTTTAGTGATATACTCTTTGATTTGAAATCAATTATCTTTATGCTTTAAAGGTTGTAGAATGCCACAATAATTGAGAATTGTTCTATTTAGATTTGTGGTATGCACAAATGGCTCTACTGGTAGTAATGCCCATTATATTTGATAATTCTCATTAGTCAAAAGCCTTGGATTATAAACTGACATGTTTGTTCACATTAAACCAGATATATTTGTTGTTAACTTTCCTCCAAGGATTTTTAAAATCAAGTTTGCATTGTGTACATCTAACTATGCATTTTGACCAGGTTGATTTGGAATTATGGTAAAAAATGAATGCAAAGTATTTGGAATTAAAGCATAGAAAGCTCATGAAAAGGCACTTACCTTGGTGACAAAAAAGAAATTTCATCAGTAACAACTCTTAACAAGCAAACAAAGAGAATGAATAACATTTGGTGCAAAATGAAAGTGATTTTACCATGTGCATCTAGAACTTACGATACATATCCATGGATATTAAATTTTCATTTTTGGGTATGTATTACAAACCTTATTGTCTAGAACAAAAAAAAGTGACAAAGTTTCCCTATATTTAAATTTCATGTGACAATCTCCATCACTATCATTACATCTAAAATACAAAATGATGGAAGTTGTTGCAACTATTTGAAGATCACTTAATAGGAACTATATATATATATATATATATATGATTGAAATTGCAAACTAAAATAAAGATACAACAAGTAGTTTGCAAATTCTTATGATCAAAGGACATTTCAATAAATGTGATTACAAGAATTATTCTTGCAAACCAACACCATACATACCATCATATTTTATGAAAACATTCATATATACAATTTATATATATCATGAATGCATAATCTTGTTCATAATTCAATACCACAATGGATGGAAATGATCAAATACACCATGGCATTAGGGTCCTCAAGTAAGCGAATCATACTACATAATTATCATTATAATTGAATTGTCGTTTAGAATGCATGCCAATTATCATCTTATGTAAGTCATAGTCATTTGTTGATGCATGTGGATATCCTAATGTTGAAAGCAAATTGGATGTATTTATGGGTTTGGTCATGTGAATTGATGTGTTTGTTCCAATCCTTCATGTGGCAAATAACTTCAATGAAAAAAGTGGTATCAAGTTAGGAATTCTTTCAGTCACTCATGATCATGTAATTTCCTTTTCCTGATATTCCTCCTTTCATGTTAAAATCTTTCATATCTCAAATTTGCGTGTCTCTTAAAGGCTTTATGGTCCACTCATCACATTTGCCTTTTGTTTGGTATTCATTGATCCTAAAATTGGAGGCTTTGTTGCCTTGATAATGAAAGCTTATGCCAATGTGCAATCTTAGTGGGATTGTTTGTTGGAATGGTTTCATCTGCCATTGTGTGCTTAACAAATTCTAAATCATTTTCCTTCCAATCTTGGGGTTCCCACATATAGCAATAACCTACAAACATTATTTCTTCCCTTCTTATTGTGAGTTGTGTTTATTCAAAATTCCTACTTTGACTTGTGAAAGGTTTTCCATCATTTAATTTTTTGATCCATTAATTTCATGGCTTTCTTGTGGTTATGTAATTTCTTGTCAATGCTCTTGAACATTTTGGCTAGAATTTTGGATGGGTAGCATATTCTGTTCACATGCATCATGCATAGGTTTTACTCATGGACAAAAGAAAGTGGAAGCAATAAAATTTGAGAATTGGAGTGCCACCAACTGGTGTTTTTGTGTGCAATAGGGTTTGATTCAATTTTGACCATGCAATGTCAAGGTTGATCTCAAATGCCAAAAAGAGTACTTTAAACTTTGATAGAAAATGTGTTACAAACTCTATAGCCTTGTGAAATAGGTCTGGGTAGAAAGCAAGACTATACTATTTGTGTTCCTTTGTAGCCAAACAACAATCTATGGCAGGAGGTCAGCTTGGGTCCCCAAATTGTGAAAGTGTAGTTTTAAATTCATTCAGCAGCCCTCATTTTGACATAAATGAAAATTTGAAAACTCCAAAAGACAATAACCCTGATGAGCCCTTTTTCAATTTCACAGGCTTCAATATCCCCATGCCCACGTTCAACATATTGACTCCACTTCCCCCTATCAATTCAGGTAGGTCAGAAAGGGTTGAAGGTGTTTCTGAACAAGATTTTAGTGCTCTTCTATTTGACACTAAGTGTAATGATTCGCAAGGTGTATGTGCGGATGATACTCTGAATGGTGAGCTGATTGCATTTGATGAAATTGATGCAGACATTGCTAAGGATTCATTTGCTATTTTTAATGGAACACATGACCCTTTTATTCTTAATCCACCTGCTTCGCCATTGAGGATAAATGTTCCATCAAGTTACCCCCCTTCACAAAGTAGTAGGATCTATCCCATGTACTTCTCCCCTACAGCCATGTTTGCACCAAGATCATACATAGGTGCAGAGGCCGAAGGGCTTATGGAAGTAGAAGACCGAGCACCAGTGAATGTGGAGCATGGAGCATCAACATCTGGAGGGTCAAACCCCATGTCCGGTGTCACTGGCGCTGTGGATTGGGGGGGCATGCCACAAGAGGGCACACTAATTCAACCTAACCTTGTCCAACCTCATACACAGCAATTGCAATGTGACTCTTGTCAAATTTTGCGGCGCATCATCCATTCCAATGGTGCATCTCCTTATGTTATATTTCCTGTCCCAACCTTGCTATTGCAATTCTGCAAAAATCAGTAATTGTCTTCTTTTCTTCATTCCCTTACACAACATAATACCCAAAATGTGATAATATTAGAAGCTTTAATTCACCTTTGGGAGTTATCCATGTGCGCAATTATTATGTTAAGAGTCTTGTGAATGTCATAAATCCAATTGGCAAACAAATATGCTTTTGAAGAATTAATTTTAGTGACATTTGCAACACCAAGAATATAATCATGTAAATAGAATATGTATTGAAATACTATCACCATGACCTGTATATATGATTTGCATGACCTTCAATGAAAGAGTATGAGTGGAAGTTTTTGTTTCAAGATGACATTTGAAATTTCACACAACTTGCTGGGAAATTGTGATGAATAAAATGATAAGGCTGGACATTAGCCAAAAATCATGTGTACATTCAAAGTTATGAAGTTCCTTACCATCATTATCAATGATCCTGTTTAAGTTTAATTTGTGACAAAGGTGTAATTTGTCATTTTGCAACATTACCATGTTTGCCATCCATTTATTCTATTCATGAACCAAGTATATGTCACCAAAATTCAATGTGATGTTGAAGTCCACATCTTCCTATGTAGGGATCCAAGACACAAAACTGGAAATCCATGGATGTGATGGCCAAAGCTATCATGCAGTTTTGCAGACTCGTTTTTGCATTGATGATGGTTTTCCAGCATCTTTTGAGCAACAAATGGTTGAGTAAGTCTTGAGTGATTCAATACTCAAAATCTTATTACACTGAAATCTGATTGAATAATTTTAGATACTAATATGTACTATGTCTTTGAAGTAGTTTTATGTTTGATTTGCAATTACAAGAGTACATCCATTCGTATATGCAGATGACATTCCAAACTCAGTCATTCAAAAGATTGAATTCACTTACTATGTATGAAAAATTTGAAACATAAGAGGATTCTTAAATTCTTTTCCTGTAGCCTAAAATATCACATTCCATGCAATAAAGCTGGTGATGCAATTAGGTTGCAAACACATTCATTTTGTACACAACTAAAACTATTTTGAAAAAAGTTGCATTTATTGAAAATCTGCAGGGCACACTGATATAATATGTTTCCAAACCTCTTCTTGTTAGGTTCTGGAATGAATTTGTTTGACAATCATTTATTGTTAAATTTGCCAAGGATATGTTCAAATCATGTTAGGCAGAAAACATTATTAATTAAAATGGAAAAGATGATATCATTTTTTGCATTTCTATTCACTCAAACATTACAATTCTGAAATTTGTTTCATGTACAGAACATGATTTATTTATATTATAATTTGTCTTGTCACAAATTTTGGAACAATAGTAAAACCTAGTAACAAATAACTTAGAAGTTGTTGCACGATAAGTTGTATATGTGTGCGAATTGCATCTGTTGCAGGTTTCCAGTTGGAAACGCAGAATATGTGAAGCAATTTCTGTTGCAGTATAGTCTTTTAAGAAGAAAGGAAGGATTTGTGCTTCGACATGATTCTCTATGCACGGGTGGAGATGGACGCCTTACTAGCATGAGCGTGGCATCAGAAGGGATGATGAATACACTAGCTAGGCGTATGCCTAAGCATATGGGCAGTCACATTATGTTGCCAGAGCTTCTTTGCACTTCATCAGGTGACAAGAATTTTTGACCTGGACTTTGCTATTAGCAATTGTATTACCACAATGTGGTGATGTTATCAGTCTTTTTTGGGAGATTTTATTTGTTGTGATATATGATTAAAAAGTCTACAATAAGTATAGGTGAAATGCAATGACTAAACAATTCATTTGCAAATAATGCTTCATTAATATTTTGAGACTAAAAGTAAATATAAAAATGCATATATGAGATGTAGGTTCAGATTATTCAAATAGTGGATGTGCATACGGGAAAGTTGGATGTGGACCGCACAAAGTGCATCGTGGGGGTAGTGTGGATAGCACTGACCATCCAGATGCGAATGTTGTGGCACCTGTGAAACCCCCTAAAAGCAACGCTGCTGCACAGGTGCACAACCAACCTTTCACACCATGTCCTCAAATGTCGTAGAAATGGGCAAACCCCAGTGTTGTGCCGGCCAAGCTTGCAAGGGAGCCCAGTAGGGCAAACTTGCAGGTGCACCCGACACAACGGTTGAAGGTGCATCCAATCTCTACCATAAAGGATTTTGCTTCATTATGTTTTTGAGAAAGATGATTATCTTAAATTATGGCCCGTAACAAGTACATAATTATCATGTCAAATTATCGATAGGAGATAGGGATATGTGTAATTAATGATGACCTCAGATAAGATTTTTGACAATTTAAGGAACTCTATAAAATTAGATAATATTTTCTCAAAATTCTTTACATGTGAAGTAAAGCCCCATGACAAGGGCATTCCTGAAATAAGGGACCTAGGACAATGTGATAGTCAAGTCAGATCCCACAATTTGGGAATACTCCCCTCCCGTCAGCTTACCCATTGTAAAGCATCCAGTGAGCATTATCATGAATTTAAGAATATGTAGATCACAAGGTGTAGGAGGGGGAGGATCTTCAACATACTCCTCTAAAGCGAGAGAGATCTTACACCTATAAGTAGGCATGATTTCCTTCTCACTCTAAAGGAGTAGACGAAAGAACCCTCCTCTTTTATAATAGGGATATGCATGGGTATAAGGTCTCCACTAAATACACTATGAAATTTCTCCAAGTGTTTTACATGTTCCAATAACACTATGTGTAATGTAAAACCCTAAGGTGGGGGGGCATTTTGGAATAAGTGTAAGTGAAAGCCTTGGTAGAAAGGCATTTACACCTTAGCTCGGAGGGTGGGGTTTGAGATTTAAGGTTTAGGACCCTGCTCTCGAGGCTTTACCAAGTACCTTTTGTAATAAATGAGGTAGGTTTGCACAACATGCCCTCCTACTTGTATAGAGGGAATTAAAGAACATAATTTCCCTCTGAATATGTGGGAGGGTCTACCACACAACCCTGCCTCATCCTAGGGCTTTTTTCATCCATAAAGGTTAAGCACAGAGGTTTTTGTAGGTTTAGGATGAGGATTAGTTGAGTTCAGCCCTGAATCTTACAAATGTCCCTCACTGATGGGCTTTACCTATTGTAAAGCACTAGATGAAGGCTGTAATGAACCTAAACATATATAGAATGCAAGGTGTAGAAAGGGGAGGCTTCTTACACCTACTCCGTAGGAAGGATCTTACACTTATGACTAGGCACAATTTCTTTTCCAATTCAAAGGAGGAGGCATAATAACTTCCTCTTTTCAAGGAGGGATATTGATTCATGTAAAGTGCGCTCCAAATGCACTTAGGAACTTTCTCCAATTAGTTATGGTTAATATAATATTACATTTGTATGAGCTTGAGAAAAGAATAATACAACACTTTTACCCATTTTACAAGGTCCAATATATGCTCCCAAAAAAACTTATGTGGCCACTATCATTATCACAATTATTTTCTTTTAGAAAAATGAGAGGTGGTGCTCATTTCCATCAGCAATTTTTTTTTAATAAGAAGTAATATTACATAGTCTATAAGGGCCATTATTCACTAACAGAAGGATATAATTCCTCATATTAGCTGAAAAGAGGAAGAAAAGGAGAGGCCAAGTTTGTTGCCTAAATCTGACATTGTCACTATTAGAAGGCTATTGCCTCTATTTCTTTGTTGGAGGAGGTCACTTTCTAACCGTCATAATGGAGGCTATGCAATTGTCCAACCCCTCCTCAAGGTTTGATCCAGAGGTACCCTGTGTTGTTTTTCACAAAACAAATGAAATGATAAAGCCTAATGTAGTTGGGTTGGTTAAAATAAGTAACGTCTAGGATTTGGTGGCGATTTCTGACCACAACCCAATTGTTTATCTTTCAGCCCATTGGATTAATATTGTTATGTTATACATTAAAGTAGTGAATTTATCATGTTTTCACGGAAACTAATTTCATTCGGACTCCATTGAAATGCAGAGGGAAAGAACAGGGAAGCTAAAAATGACAGATTTGGCACAACATTTTCATTTGCCCATAAATGCAGCTGCCAAGGAACTTGGTATTTGCCCCACAGTTCTTAAAAAAATATGTCGACGGAATGGCATGCGTCGATGGCCCCATCGAAAGGTTGAATATTCTTCAATTTTCAAGGTCACATATGTGTAATATCATGTCCTACATTCATTAGTGTTATTTTTATTTGACATAAATAAATGGATCATTATTATGTTGTAAATAATGTGGAATTCTAAATTGAATTTATCAATCAATTTGAACTTTAGATTAGGCGGCAATATTGTGGTAAAAGATATTGATGATGGTTCAGGCCACTTATTAAAATGGAGTTGTGAATGCTTGTACACACACACAAATGTACAAAAATCCACATTTCATATACAAGCATGTTGTTTAGAAACTTGTAATCTATGTAGTTATTTGAAAACATAATGCAAACACTCCAACATTGTTGCCATGGACATTAACACTAAGTTACAGATGTGTTTGCATCTATTTCAAAGGCTTTTTGAGTTATTTGGAAGCCAATCATGTCATAATTAGCTTTGCATGGGCAAGCTTAGTTTCCATGGGGTGCATCAAGTTTAATTTCAATTGAATGATCCAAACATATATATGATTAATAATGTTTCTATATCTTCAATGTGGATGCCAAACCATCAAAAATATTTCTAACAAAACAAATGGGGATTCAATGATAAGTTCACAAATGAAACACAAAAGCAATGTGGTATATTGAAATTGCTAGATTGACAAGAGAACTTTAATGTCTTTGGTTTGACGACTACATGTGAATACAATGTGGATAGATTAAAAGCATAGAACGCATTATTGCAACATTGGAGCAAACAATAGCAGAAGGTGTTGGGCATGGTGATGAAGGCATTCGCATGGAGATTGCAATGCTTCGCAATGAACGTGCTCAACTTTGTGCAGGTCTCTTGGGTGAAACGTGACCCTTGTAATAATTTATTTGTTATGTGCATCCTTGAAGGCCATAAGTATATCAAACTTGTGCACTTTATTATGTAAACATTAAGTAGGATGATAATCATAACTTCCCTCACCAACTTAGACACCACTTAATGTCAAGTGCAATTCTTATGCCATTCACTTCTCAATCCCATTCATAGTTTATTATGATTTTGTTCTTGATGTAAATCCCTTGTGGGCTTCAATTGCAATAGTTTCATCATAATACATGTGTGAAACATTCTTTATTTGATATATCCTCTATTTTAAGAGTTATATTAGGGTGAATAGTGGAACAAATATGTTTTAAAGATACAATTTTCAAAGTCGATGTTGAGATTACCATAGCTATGTTGTCAAGCTTGCTTGCAATGCAAATTTTGAATGGAGTTACAAGCTAAAGATGCCATCTAGTAACATCATGTTCTACTTAATCTTTTGCCATTTCAATTGTCATGAGTATGCCCTTGATCCACCATGAACTTGTGAACTTTAAGTACAATATCAAGGTTCCAAACAATAGGGGTTATTATGTTTCTTTTTTCAATATTGTCAAATTTCAAGCAAATAGACATCATTCCAAATTGTGGATGTGTTCTTGGGATGATGAAAGTTATTGAGAAAGTGACCTTCTTAGAAGCTTATGGCATTTTCATGTAAGGTCAAATGATTGTCTAGGATTATGCATAAGACAAGATATATTTTCCCACAATATATAGATTGACAGTATGTGAAACTTGAAGCAACTTTACAACAAAAAAATCATATTAATGATTAGTTAGTTTAGTTGTTAATTTATACTAGACAAGGTGAAGTTCGCCTAAAGAGTTGTCCAATGTATGTTTATGGGATTCTGCCATCTGAATGGTTTTTGGTTGATCTGGCCATTGGGATTATGTTGAAATTGAACAAGTACTAACGTAATGGATGTTACACATTATGCAAAGTTTAGTCTTTCTATGCCACATCTTCAAAATTTATCAAAGTTGTTACCTCATACTTGTGATGTGTTATCCAAGAATGGTGGCTTAGAAAAACATAAATTTATTACGATATAGTTTTCACATATGCAATGAAGCTTATTGCTTTTGGATTGTAATGTCATGCATGTCAATTTGAAATTAAGACTACCCACCATATTGCATGTTAAATTAATAAAAACTTCTTGTCATAAGTTGATTGCAGATTAAAATGACATTTGCCATTCATAAGACAACATTTGAAACAATAACACATTTTTGAAGCTTTACTCACATTTTTTTCTTGTCTCATTAATCAAACCTTAGGTTTAAACCAAACATATAGTGAATTCAGGTTTGAAATTTTGTAATCATATAAGTGCCTCCAAGCAAGTAGGCATTACTATGAAACCATATATGTGTGTGTGTGTGTGTGTGTGTGAATTATACCCATGCTTTAAACACACATGGCCGTGGCTATCGTTTACATTTATTTTGAAATGTGTATAATCCTAGTTATGGCTTACATTCTCGTCAAAATGTGCCTAACCCCTCATGTTCCTTTTGGAACCCTAGCTATGGTTTACATTCTCGTCAAAATGTGCCTAGCTTGTCATGTTTTTTTCAAAACCTTGGTTATAGTTTATGTTCTTATCAGAATGTGCTTGGCCTTTCATGTTCTTTTTGAAACATTAACTATGGTTTACATTTTCATTAGAATGTGTTTGGTCCCTTATGTTCCTTTCAGAACTTCAAGGCTATGGTTACATTCTCATCAGAATGTGCTTGACCCTCATGTTCTTTTTGAAACCCTAGTTATGGCTTACATTCCTTTTGAAATGCACTTGGCCCCAACTATGGTTAACATCTTCTTCAAAATGCACCTTGCAAGCCCATAATAACATATTTGATGTTTTTTCTAAAACACTGACCAAAGTCCAATGTGCCTTTTAAATAATGGAAAATTTGTTTTAATTCAATCCAATGTGATTCTTCAATATTCGCCATAAACTAGCTCACAACCCCTATTTCTTGTGCACTATCAATTCTTGTGCATACCATTGCATACATGAGACTTCCAATAACATTTTGAAACAAGGTAACCTATATTGTTTCCAAGTTTGCATCACTCTAAGGACCACATCCTTTGAAAGCTTGCAATTGGTTATAAAGGGAGTTCATGTTGGCTTACATTCAACCATTCCAAATTGTTTCAATATACTTCCAATATATTGAAATAAAGATTTGGTTTAAATAAAACATTTAGTCTTGTCAAACAAGATTTATTTGTATCCCCAAACAATATTAAATTTCACCTAAATCTACCATTTCAAATTTCTTTGAAAGATTACCCTTTGTCTCTTTCAACAAAGTCAACTCATTAGAGGCCAAAATTAGACCATCAACATACAAAGTTATGATCACATAAAAAAATTCTTGAGTTTTTAAAAAATAAACATTATGGTTAGTAAAGTCCCTTTCAAACTTTTGAAATAAAAAATATGCATTAATTTTATGGTTCCATTCATGAGGAGATTGTTTCAAACCATACAAAAAAAATTTAAGCTTACATACCATATTATCTTTAACCTTGACAAGAAATCCCTATGGTTGTATATAATTTTCATTTGAAAGAGCTTCATTCAACAAAATAGTTTTAACATCCATTTTATGAACCTTGAAATCTTCAATGGCTTCAATACAAGCATAGCTTGATTTGATTCCATTCGTGTAATAGGAGAAAAATTTTCATTGAAATCCTTACCTGGGTAGATGCACAATCGAATGTTTCACTATTGTGACAAAACGATGTTTTTTTTTAGGTACCCTTTATTCAAATGCATATGGTGATGAATATATCCATAGATTTATTAATTGGGACCTGGATTTAGACTAAAAATTTCATTATGAAGAGAATTATGTGATTATTTATTAGTAAAAAACTCATTTGTTAGTAGTATTGGACTTTTGAAGTCGAAAAATATGGATTAGTCGTTTGATTGGACCATCACAAAATGGAAAATTTTATATTGATTCACATTCCAAATTTTTTATTGGGATTCAATATATGATGGAATACAAGATGATAAATTCATATGAAGAATCTTTTATTTGAAAATCTTAACCATTTGATAGTTAAGATTTTGAATGGTTAAAATTTGACCATATTTTCATAAGTCCATATAAATTGCAATTTTTGTTTGTTTTTCAAAAAATTTGTTCCAAAAGCATATGTTTTAAAAAGTTTCAAATGAGGCATTATTCTTGAAAACTTTGTGGCTTTTCCTTTTAGGATTTCCAAATTAAAAAATGACATCAGCTACATTAAATACAAGTTTTCACATAAATTTGAGAAAGTTTGTAGGTGATTGAACATGTATTATTCAAAGTTTAAAATAATAACATTTAAAAAAAAAAAAACATGTCTATTTGAAAAATCTTGCATGGAATTATATGGAGTGTAATTTCTGTTGATATTGAAACATTCAATCATGCATTCACCCACCTTCAACTTGTGTAAATCCCTTGGCTACCAAATGAACCTTGTGCCTTACCACAAAGCCATCGATAATACAATCACATATTAGAAAAAGAATAAATATCCAAGTTTTATCATCTTATAAATATTGAAATTTAAAATCCAAGACCTTTTTCCAATATTATGAATCTTCACCATTCAAAACTTCCACAAAAAATGGGATTAATTAACATCAAAAAAAAAAAAATGGAAGATTCACATCTGCCTCAACCATTGTTGGATTTTCTTACCCCTATCGAAGATATTTTTTATCCTCCATTTTTTATTTTTTATTTAAAATCACTTATTCTAATCCAAAATCTAACTTTGAAACCATTGTTTCCTCGTTAAAGTTTCTAGATTCATCAAAGATAACATGATTAACTAATGATAACATATTGGCTTATAGGTTGTATAATTTACACCCCTTAATCTCTTCACAATAGCTAATGAATATGCATTTGACACCATTAAACTCTAACTTTGTCTTTGGCGCACTAGCAAATGCAACACAAATAAAAACATGCAAATGATTTATGGAAGGTTGTATCCACACTAAAACTTATTTGATGTCATGTTGGAAATTGCCATGGTAGGGATTTGATTATGGATATATGTTATAGTTGCCACTGCTTCTACCTAGTGTCACAACCCTAGTTTTAGGCTCACAACCAAGGCAAAGAGGTCGCAAGGGTGCGAGCCAAAAAGAAGCCCAGGAATCGCATCACATACTCTCGGGAGTGTAAGAAAGTGTGAAGGAGTATGAGGGAGTGAGCCCTCACACTCCCAACGCAACTCCCACTTTGGGAGATGTAGTCCCGAGGGACTTCCAAAACTTTAGAGAGAGATTTCAGAGGCCAAAACTCAATGGCTTGTGACTTTATTTATATCATTGGAAAGCTCTTAGAATGTAGATGTCTAAAATGAGTTTGCATTGCTCATTTGGACATCTAAAACACAAGTTATGGCCAAAAGAAAGGTCGGAAATCAAATTATCAATTTGACTCGCGACCAGAAAAATCAAAAATTGACCCGATTTACTTGGCTGTAAAGGGCATGCGACATATTGTTGAAAAGCTCTCGATGAAAGCTATAACTTTGTTTCAAACCGCATTTCGATCCAAGGCCTGCTCGCAAAGTTATGGGGTTCCAAAGTTGCTGGAATCCCAACTGGCGCGATTTTGGGATTCCCACTCGGGAGTCCTGGGAGAGAAAAGCCATTTGGATGTGGGCTCCATGGCCAGCCATAGAGTACACTATAAGGGAGAAGGTGGTGGCTTTCCCCAAGTTCGGGCCGTGGTGAATCTAGCGTGTCTGTGTTACCTGTGGCTTGTCCTAGCACCAAAGGTGCTCCAACTATCCACTAACCACTTTATGTGGGTTATGTGCAGGCTTGTGTGAATGAGTGAAGCTTGTTAACTTTTTTTAATCCCATCCTAGAGCTCCAACACGCCCCTCTACCCCTCAAAGTGTTGTGAGCTAGGGAGTGTGCTTCGACTCCTCCCTCTTCCGTTGTCTTCTATTTGGACTCACATTTGAGTCCTTCAAGGAATTGGGAGTGCATCACCTAAAATCTATTAGTTAACATCATATGTTATAACATACATTACACATTTTGAACAAATGTTCGATTCTTCTTTTCAGCTACACCATTTTGCTTTAACATGTCTATTTCACAATGTCATTCTCCTTGTACAATGCATTGAAATTTGTAAAGTTATATTCCCCACCTCCATCACATTTGATTACTTTGATATTCTTTCCAATCTAATTTTCTACCAAAACTTTGAAAACCTTAAGGTTGTCAATGTCGCAACCCTAACATTGGGTTCACAATTAAGTGTGAAGTGCAAAAGCCCATGAGGCCGAAAATGTGTTTAGGTGTGAAACACAGTTTCACAAATGGGGGGGAGTGTGAAGGATGAAACCCAATGACTCCCAAGTGCACTTCCATTTTGGAAGTTATAGTCGTTCGAAGGTTGCAAATGTTCAAAGCCTTGGTTGGAATAACAAACAAACACCAAATTGAGCACCTACGACACCATTAGCGAGGTCTTGAAGTGTAAATGCCCCAATTATCTTCTTCTTTTGTTGTTTCGTTCTAAGACCTACCTTTGCGTTTCTTAAGGAGTTTGGGGGCGCATCACTTGGTATTAGAGCTTTTGTAAGAGCTTTTGTAAGAGCTTGATCCATTGACCATGCAATTTGATGGCACCCAAGAGGAATCGCAAGTCGATTAAAGAAGTCGTGGTGACAAAACCCACCTAAACCCTAGGTGTTCTGCCCGAAACCAGTATGGAAAAGTAAAAGGATTATGAAAAAAAGAGGATTGTGATGATCGAAAAAGTGAAGATGAGCAACACTCCACAATTCTTTTCACACCAAAACAATTAAAAGTTTTATTGAAAATGAATAAGCCCAATTTTGTTGGGCTAGTAGAGGCCCTCAAAGGAGGGGATCATATAAAGTGTAACATTCAAACCCATTAAACCTGGGAATTTTGACGAGGTCTAAGATTGAAAGGTAGTAGATGTTTGGCTTGCGAAAATGGAGGACTACTTTCATGTTGCTAAAGTTGGGCGACATTTAGTCGTGGAACTTGTTTAGTCCTATTAAAAGGGTTATGCTTTAACATGGTGGAATATAGTTAGGCAAGAGGAAGGGAAAACCCATGGCTACACATGGGAATTCTTCAAGGAATGCATTAAATTGGAATTCATTCCAAAGAATTCTAACTACATTTCAAGGTGCAAACTTCATGAGTTTGTGAACTTGACGAATGATAATTTGCACCAATATGTGATGGGGTACACTGAATTCATGGTTGAGATTCGACATATGCATGAGTTAGACCGAATGTGCCATTTTGTGATGAGGCTTCTGACTTGGGCCAAACGCAAGCTTGAAGAGAATTAGCCTGCCTCATTATCTGAGGCCATCACAAAAGTGGAAGGTTTCTTGGATGTGGGATGAAGTGAAAAGTCTAGGGTCAAAAAGGAAAACAAATTCCCCCATAAAAAGGTATGCCATGAAGGGGAATGGAACCATGGGCAAGACATTTCAAAAGGGGAAAAGCCTACACAATTTCAAGGTTCGGGTTTCAAACCCAAAGGAAATTTTGTCAAGAAAGGGGTTCATTTAAAAGGGAGCCAACCCAAGGGGGACATTAATGGGAAGCACAAAGGAACATGTTTCAATTGCAACGAAGTGGGACACTATTCCAAGGATTGCCCTAAGCCCAAATTGGGCAATGTGGGTTCTAAGGTAATTGCCTTTATTGCTAACTTAGTCCAAGGTGAGTGCAATCGCCTTATGTTCTTAAAAGGAAAGGTTTTTAAGCAAGAGGTGTTATGTCTTTTGAAAACAGGTGCTTCCCATAATTTTGTAATTCGAAATAGTGTTGAAAAAAAGGAATTCTAGTTGGAAGAATTTAAGGCACCCATTAAGGTGCACTTTGTGGATGGGGTTCCCCATCCGATCACATTACAAGCAAAAGATGTGCCTTTTCAACTAGGGAATTGGAAAGGAAAGGTGGATTTGTTGGTTTCCACCTTAGGGGGAATGGAATGCATTTTGGGAATGGAATTCATCACCCATAACAATGTGCTCATAGAAAGGCACAACAGGCTAATGAGAATTCCCATCCAAAAATGGGATCATTTGGATTACGACACATGAAGTGCCTAATGTGGGTGGGTCAACCATCCACTTAATGATAAACAAAATTTGAAAAAAAAATGCATGGGAGGTTGTGGTATGTTATGTGTGACGTTTGTGTTGGACAAGTTTGAGCCCAAAGAGGCTACCAACTTGGTGAGTCCTCTTAAATGTGTTAAGCAAATGTTGGATGAATTCCCAAATGTGATGTCCAAAGAGCTACCCGATGAATTACCCCCGAGAAAACAAGTTGACCATGCAATCAAGGTGATGGTGGGAATGGCATTTCCCACCAAGGCACCATATGGAATGAGCCATGAAGAGTTGAAGGAATTTAAGGTTCAACTTGAAAACTCATCACAAAGGGTTACATCAAACCTAGCAAGTGACCATGTGGGGCACCCGTCCTCTTTGTTCATAAGAAGGATGGGACATTGAAGATGTGTGGATTATAAAGCCCTCAATAAGGTGACAATGAAGAATCGATACCCATTATCTCGAATTGACAATTTGTTTGATCGACTCTTAGGAGTTAAGGTGTTTAGTAAAATTGACTTATGTTCGAAATATTACCCAACTCGAATTGCGAAAGGGGATGAAGAAAAGATCGTTTGCCACACAAGGTATGGTTCATACAAGTTATTGGTGATGTTTTTTGGATTCACTAATGCACCTACCACATTTTGCACATTCATGAACAACATCTTTCAGGAATGGCTTGATGATTTTGTGGTCGTATACATAGATGACATTTTGGTCTATAACAATTATATGGAGGAACATGTGGAGCATCTTTGAAAGGTGTTCCAAAGGTTGAAAGAAAACATGTTGTATGTTAAGTTTGAGAAGTGTTAATTCGAGGTGATAGAAGTGGATTTCTTTAGACATAGAATCGCCCAAAAAGGCTTGAAAATAGATGATCGCAAGGTGAAGGCAATTTTGGATTGGGAGCCACCTAGGTCGGTTCCTACTTTAAGTTCATTCCTAGGATTAACTTCCTATTATCGCAAGTTCATCAAGAACTTTGCTAAGTAGCCACACCTTTTATAAACCTTTTGAAGAAGTCATCCGAAATTTATGAATGGGATGAAGCATGTAATGAAACCTTTGAAACCTTGGAAGGCATTTTGGTCAAAGCACTTGTGTTGAAGTTGTTCGACTTTGACAAGGATTTTGAGATCTATTTTGATGCCTCTGACTTTACAATTGGAAGAATTTTAGTGCAAGATGGAAAGTTAGTGTTATTCGAAAATCAAAAAGTTGGGCGAAATGAAGCGAAGGTGGCCAATTCATGAAAAGGAAATGTGGGTCATGATACATTGCTTTAAGACTTGGGGCCATTACATAGGCTCCAAGGATGTGGCTATGTGGACTGACAATGTCACCTTAAAATACTGCACAATTCAACCAAAGTTGTCATCGAAATAAGTGAGATGGCAAGACACATTGGCTTCATTCAACGTGAACATTTAACAGAAGCTTAGGAAAGATAGTGTGGTGCCCAATGCACTAAATTGAAAACACCAACTTAATGTGGTGTATGTGGGGCAAACAAAACTTCAAAAGGAAGTTTGATTAATGAGTTGTTGTGATGAATTTTCCAAGGAAATAAAACAAAACATTAAAAAAGGAATCAAATCACATTTCCATTTACATGATGGATTGTTGTGGTATAAGCAAAATCGGCTTTATGTTCCAAAAGGGAGGCTTAAGGATGTGATTTTGAAGGAGTGTCATGATGGGCCCCTTATGGGCCATGGTGGTGCAAAGTGCACCATAATATTTTTCTAAAAGACCTATTATTGGCCTAATTTGAAAGATGGTGCGGAGGAATATGTGAAGACTTGCTTGACTTGCTAACAAAATAGAACATTTAATAAGAAACAAACAAGATTGTTGCGACTGTTACTGATTCCTAAAAGGTCATGGGAAAATGTGTCCATGGATTTCATGGTAAGTTTGCCACCATCAAGGGGATTTGATGTGATCATGGTGGTGGTGGATCGATTTAGCAAGATGGCACACTTCATTCCCACCAAGGGAAGTGCCACGGCCCAATAGACAGGAAGGTTATTTTTCACGCACATGTTTAAGCATCATGGCCTCCCTAAGGACATTATGTCGGATCGAGATCCCAAGTTCACAAATAAGTTTTGGCGAGCTTCGTGGAAGCACATGGGGTCGGAATTCAAGATGAGCACCTCATTCCGACCCCAAACGGATGGGCAAACAGAGAAGGTGAATTTAGTTATCCAAAAATTCTTAAAGAATTATGTGGCAATAGATCAACAAGATTTGGTGGACCATTTGGAATTGCTCGAGTTTTGCTACAACAATTTAAAGCACTTGGCAAAAAGGGCCACACCTTTTCAATTCAATTCACGATTGGTGACAAGCAAGTCACCAATCGTGCCTATGATTTGGGCCACAAATGGGCAACCCTTGATTGATGCAAGTGAGGAAGTGCCAATGGCCATCATTAGAAGAAAAACATGTATTTTCGACTGCTCTTTGCGACTAAATTTTAGTCACAAGAGACATTTTGCAACTAAAATCCTTTTAGTCGCCTAAGACAAGTTGCATGTGAAAACTAATCGCAAATGACAAAAAGTATTATATGAAAGAAAAAGTCAACAAATACATTTCATCCTTTGACTCCATTCTATACGTATTATCACATGCGACTAATATGCAACTATTTTGGTCACAATTGAAGGCAAATCATGTGTTGCCACGTGTTTTAATATATGATGATGATTATTATTATTATTATTATGAAATAATCTAAGACATTCAATTCAAAGACTTGGATGATCTTATATTATGCCATGTGGCATTTTAAAATTTAATTTAATAAAAATATTAATTAGGTTGGTAGGTACATAAATAGGTGCCTACAATCCTTACCTACCTACCTACCTACCTACTTAGGTAAAAAAAAAAAAAGGTAGGTTTTACCTTCTTAAGCTAAATACCTACTCATATAGGTAGGTACTTAAGTAGGTAAGTACATAGACTGACCTAGATGGGTAGGTCAAACTAGGTACTTACCTAGCTAAAATAGATAAGTAGGTTGGGGAGGTATGTACTTTAGAATTGTGCATTATTTGTTTTTTTGTTTTGGGTTGAGCCTTTTAATTAGTTCATCCCATGTGCACAAACTTTTTAATGTGAAATTGCATAGGCACACCCCTTTGTTTATATAGTGTTCAAAATAGGAATGGAGAATAAACAATATGTGATAAGTTTTGAGGTTGCAACTTCTTTACAAACTAAGTCGTAATTCCAAAACTTTCTCCATCCCTTACCTCTAGGGTTTTTAGATATTTAAACAATTCAAGTACTAAATAATTAAATAATCATTTAATTCATAATGATGAAATTTACATATATTTAAATTATAAACTATACACTACAAATATTCAGTATTCATCATTAATTATTTAAATAAGTAATACCTTCTTCATATTTGACAAACTAGCTATCTAGTTACTCACAAGTTATTAATATATAACTCATAAATAATAAAATATTTAAAAATATTTAATTATTTTTCAGAATCTGATTGAGTTATATATAATATAATTAATATGAAATTAATTTAATGACTATAATTTAAAATTAAATATTTTAAATGCTTATTTAAAAATTATATATCATGAATTGACAATTGTTATTAGAAAGTAAATTTTTACAAAAAGTTTTGAAAAATTATTATTCAACTAATTACATTATTTATGGAATAATAAAATTTATTGTTGTATAAATTATTATAAGTCAAAAAAATAAATTCTCTAGGTAATTATTAACTATAAATATAATAATTTGTTAAACATAACATCAATTTTCATAATTACCGTAAAATTACTATTAAATATTTATCATAGATGATTAATCACATAATTTTTTAAAGATAATATTATTGTATAATAATTCGTGAAATTAAAATCAGTAAAATAATTATTCTAACTACACTATAATTTTTCCAAAATTTTAATTCAGGTTTGAAGTTATAAATTAAAGAGTGTGAATAATTATGTTCAATTAGAAAATAATTAT
>Ga0116229_10004277_pt1 | contig 23421 bp, 15 predicted proteins | sample S1TSphgellanicum_3_FD_87313 | JGI IMG/M metagenome (GOLD analysis project Ga0116229, IMG submission 87313) | Host-associated microbial communities from peat moss isolated from Minnesota, USA - S1T2_Fc - Sphagnum magellanicum MG | ecosystem: Host-associated > Plants > Peat moss > Unclassified...
AATTAGAATTAGAATTAGAATTAGAATAATTAGTAAAGATAATCAATAAATTATCATATAATTTCAGAAATTATTGTTATTTAACACTACTATAATTTTTTAATTATATTTTTTCTTATTTAATATTTATTATACTAGGTCATTTAATACTTTCAAAAACTTAAATAAAAATATGAAAAAAATAGTCAAATAACTAGCCTAACCTAACTACTAACTACAATATTATTATTAATGTTATTGTTGTAATTGTAGTCAATTACTAATTATTGCTACATTATAATATTTATTGTAATCAAAATGTCATTTAAAAATTATTATTGAATATTTATAGTTGAGTTAATTCTTTTTTATATGAAATGTTAATAAAAATTTATAATGAATTTGGAATTTACAAAAATATTTAGTGATAATTAATTGTTTAATAAATGATTATATTTAATTTCTGATTTAAAAATAAATAAACTAATCATCATATTATTTAATAAATGATGATAATATGTTTAATTTTTTAATTATACAACTATACAATTAAAAATAGTTGATGAATAATTACTAAATAATTAAGGTAAGTAGCTAGACTTAATTTAGGTAGATTATTAGTTTAGGTTTAAGCCTAACTAAGCTTAGACCAACTTGTACAATTAAATTACAACTATTTGAATTGCAATTCAATTATAATTGGATTATAACTAAGGTAGACATGCCTATCACCAAATGGTACTCTATCATTGAACATTTTCAAGTTTTCCCTCATTTAAAAACCAAATTGAACGTTTTTTGTGTCATTGGAAACATTAAACAGAGAATTACAAATGTTCTTTGAACCTCAAAAACAAAGGAACAAAGAAAAAAACACATGAAGAGAAAATGTGATATTTTGTTTCAAAGTTTATCTTTAGATGCCCCTTATTTCCAACAACTATATCTTGTTCATTTCTCACTCATTTTGAACGATTTCAAAAGCTACGAATGGGTTGTCTCAAAATATATAAAACTTTTTTAAAGTGAAAAGACAAAAAAAATGGTTGAAAAATTTAAGCTTCAAAATTATACCAAACACTTATGAAAAAAAACCAAAACACAACCCCCTTCACTTTGAAATGGCATATCTTGCTCATTTTCCATTAGATTGGAACGTTTTTTTATAAATTTGGATGTGCCAAGTGGGGGACTATAAAATTGTTTAAAGTTCCAAAAGCAACAGACCATGGACAAGAAAGTTATATTGATTCATCGTTAAGTGTTTAAGATAGGCATGTCTACCCTAGGTTACAACTAAAATCTTTATCCCATATTGTTTGGCTTCCATTCTATGAATCCAAATTATATAAAAGAGTGCACTAGGATTGTTGAAAGTCACAATAAACATGAAAATGTAATAACCATTTGGGATGAACCAATAAAAAAGGTTCAACCCTAAAGGTTAAACCAAATGGAATAGGATTTCATTTATTAATTGCCATGTGGTTTAGGTTTAGGCCTAACATAGGTGCCTAGGTCTAGCCTTAAGTTAAGCCTAAATTAAATGGCCTATGTTTAAGTTTAGCCTAAGTGTCTAAGTTTAGACCTAACCTATACTTAGACACCGTGTGGCTAAACTTATTAATGTGGATGTGCAATGTGTCATTTAACTATTTGTTGAACATGCCACCTGCCATTTAATTATTCATTGATTTCACATTTTATGAATGTGCCATGTGTCAAATGTCAGTGTGCCACATGTCACTAAACCACTGGTCAAATGTTCAATTTACATAATTGCAACATATGCAAAATGTTCAACTTACATGATTGCAACCTAGTTGAAATTGTAATTATATTTTTGGTTGATGTCATGCCTAGTTAATAGATGAAGTTCATCCATCAGTTGAATGTAGTTGACAACATCCCTCAACTAAATTGGTAGAGCAATTTTCAACTAAATTGGCAAGCAGTGGCATGTAGTGGTTAATATTGTGGTGTTGACACATGGCATACATTTGTTACTATAATTTCACTCTCAACTTGTACTTATTAACATTACCGATTAGCAGTTGCAAAAAATAAATTGTAATTATATGTGTAGTTTTCGACTTGTTTTATAGTTGAATAGTAGTTTAAAACATAGTTGCAAAAGAAGGGGTTTTCTACTAGTGTTTGATGGACTACTTACACAAATAGGAATTTACCCCAGTTTTAGTAAATGTTCCTTCAAATGCCATACAAACACATTTTCGATCTTATGCAAATATAGTTGCATGTGTTTGGTTATTAACTCATCTTACCACACTTGCATTTTGTTTGTCCTCAGCTCACTTCCTCATACTATTACATCCCCACCTTCGATTGTCACATCCTACAATTACACATCTTTGGTGTTATTGATGTGGACATACCATTGATGATTTGGGCATCCACTTGTTTCAATGTTCATGTGGGAATGAGCACATAACAACACAAAATATTTTTTGAAATATTGTCACAACTATTGTTTTGGAAAGTGGAGCACATGTACAGACAAAGGTTTCCCACATTTTCCCCCACCACATTCAATGATGAATTAATATTCTTATCAATAATGACAAATTTCAAACCTTAATGGATGTTGTCATAACTAATCCAACTTGCCCACATATGGTACTGCATGCAATGATAGTTGCCACTCAAGAGAAGACATGTTCCTACATGAAGCATGCACTAGGAATTTACTTCATTCCCCTTGCCATAAAGACTTATGGTTGTCTTCATACTCATTTTGTTTCAGTTTTTACTACTTCTGTGCAAGCCATTATAACATGTCATCAACAATCCTCTTTAGTTCACATGATGCTTATTTCTTATTATCGACAACATGTCTCCATAGCCCTCCAACGTGCACATGCCATTGCAATTCTCAAATGTGCTACCATGCTTGGGAAACATTCCACACATTGCAACTAGTGCACCTTCATCACTATCTTATTTATGGTAGATGATGCATTTTTAATATATGATCATCTATTTTATTTGTGTATATATTACTAGTGTCTTTATTGTTATGTTATTCAATGGCTTGTGTTTTTGTGTTTTTATTTGCCTTGTATTTATTGTGGATAGGCCCCATCCCTATATATATATAGGGTTTCTCTTTTTGATAGATAAGAAAAAAGGTAGAGCAAGTGAAAAGAGGACATAGAAAATATATGCCTTACAAACAAATTTCTTTAAGAAAGATTTTATTTGGATAAGTAGAGGAATTAGGAAAGAAAAGGGAATTATCTTACTAAAAGCTTGCACATCATCTAGATTTGGAAAAAAAAATTAAACATAAGGGAAAGGAGGTTGTGAAAAAGTGGTGTACTTCAAAAATAGGATGTTTGTTTCATGTTGAAAGTTACAAGTTTGCTTATGTAGTTTTTCTTTGTTTAATTTTAATTAAACCTGGAAGAAAGTTGTTGTTGGTAGTTTTGGAACTAGGCAAAAAACTTATAAGAAAAACATTTTATAATTATGGACAAATAGGTTAAAAGACATGAAAAATCCATTTTCATGGTTCAAAGTTGGTGCAAAAGTAATTTTGATTAAGTATTCATTGCAACAAACCTTTTGGAATCTCAATGGGTTTAGAAAGGAAAAATCTTGAACTATTAAACAAATAGATAATTGGTAGATGATTGAAGTTTTGTTATTCTATTTAACACAACATGTACTCAAAAATATAAAAGGATATATAACTTCTACAAGAATATATACAAGGCCCAAAAGGAGGTGCATGGTCAAATAAAGTTGAAATGCATCATTTTGGATTCAATGCCAAAGATGTTCACTCTAACAATGAATCTCAAGCTAACACAACGCATCTCTAGTGAAGAGTTGCATGTTGTTGCCAAATCCATGGCAAGGGGCCAAATGGAGTAGTCTTGGAGTTTTAAATCTTATTCTAGGAAATAATAAGATAATACTTGCAAAATGGTTAATGCAACACTTGAGGTGGGTCACTTCCCCAAGAGGATGAACAAAGGGCTAATAACATTACTGTTTAAATAATGAAACAAAGAAAATATCAATAATTGGAGACCAATTACTCTTTAAACATGGCTTACAAATTTCATGTTAAAGCTTTGCAAGTAAGGCTCCAACCAATGTTCATGGAAGTGGTGGACACGAATTAGGTTGCCTTCCTATTACACTAATACATTTTGGAGCTTCTTGTCCATGAAACCATGGATTGGGCCAAACGTACCAACCAATCAATGGTACTTTTAAAATTAGACTTTGGCAAAGCTTATGACAAAGTAATTTGAGAATTTTTATTTCTTGTTTTGGAAAGGATGGGGATGGATTGCAAATTCACCAATATGGTTCAAGTGTTGTTTAACAATGCAAAAACATATGTTTGTTTCAATGGAAACATCACCAAACTTTTCAAACTTGACCGGGGAATTAAGTAAGGCTACTCATTGGCACCTTAATTATTCATCTTGGTTGTAGAAGTGTTCAACTTCATGGTCAAGGAGGCAATAAGGTTAGGGGATGTAAGAGGCATCTTGTTGCATGGAAGTAAGAAACAACAAACAATTTTTAAGTACATTGATGACACAACATTATCAATTAAAAGTGAAGAGAATAACATGCAAAATGTTATCAATCTATTGGAGTTGTTCTTGCACATTAGTGGGCTTGAGTTAAATTGCATGGATAAGTCCATAGCCTATTAATGTCGTACAACAAACAAAGAACTACCTAATTGGGCTGCAAAAAATAAATAGAAATGGGCTAAGGATGTGAATTATTAAAGTTATTGAGTGTTATGTTCGGCTTGGACCTAGATGTTAATAATGTTGATGAATTGTTGAATGAAAAGCTACAAAAAACATTCAGATTTTAGAGTTTTTTCCATATGCTTTTAACATGAAAAGCAATGATCATCCATTTGATTTTAACTTTTATGTTGTGGGTTTTCATTATAGTATGGGGAGGATCCACAAAAACTATCAAAAAATGTAAAACATTGTTGACAAACTTTCAATGGTCAATAAGGAGCACCACGTTCGGGCTAAGGTCAACTAAATAGACAGTTGCATCTAAAAAACAATAGGTGATCTGGGATTAATAAACCCAGAAGATGCGTTGATGACATTAATGTGTAAATGGGTGCTACTAGCCATGGAATATAGTGATTATAGTTTAAAGATTATAATAAGGTACAAGTTAATTAGGTGTAAACCATTTCGACATGGGAGTTGGCTATTAGATCTTCACTAGGCCATGGTTAAAGGTTAGATGTTTCCACCAAGATTTAGAATATGGGGGCACATCATGTGAGCTTGGAAAAGAATGGTGGGGGAATTCAAGTCCAACTTCCCTTAGTTTTGAATCCATAAAAAATATCAAGTTATGGTGGAGGTCACTTTTAGGGGGGTTAAATTTAAAGTTTCCATCTAAAGAGCTCAAGTTCTACACAAGGAGGGGTTAAAAGTGTTAGGTCCAATGATCTATGGCAAATGAAAGACAATAGATTCTACACATGGGAGGAGGCCAAAACCAAGTTTAACATGGTGGAAGGGGAACAATGCATTTGGGAGAGAATTTTTGAGAACATTCCTACAGTATGGACAAGAGCGCTTATTTCCCCTACTAGACAAACCAAGAGTGGGTAATGGCTTGGAGTTATCAAAGAAATATTACAAACCCGCTAGTGGTATTTGTGCTTTTAGAAACTTCCAACCTCCCCTAAATTTAAGTGGGTTTACTAGGATAATGTTACCCAAGGAATGTCATGCCTTTGAAGTAAGTACCCACTCAAGGTTCTTACAGCCATAACACAAATAAATGAAATTTTATGGAACCTTTAAAAGGGTAAGAATTTGTACCAAACCAAAATAGGAGGGGGCGGGGGGGGATAGCAAGATGTTCCATGGACCTCTTGAAAAACTCTAATTCAACCTTGTTGTACGGAGATGGGTTAACTAGGAAATGCTAACAAGGTACATAACCAAACATGGAAGGAAAAATGTTTAAACCTATTAAAAAATTTGTTTGCAACATTCCTGTGTTGTGAAAGTTTGACATTCCATCAAACTTCCAAATGTGATGGAGGATATTTGGATGAAACATTATGTTTGAAAGGAATTTGGTTCCTTGTGGTCATTATGGCATCAAACTCTAACAATTAATTCATGGAGAACCAAAATAAACTAGAGTGTGCAAATGGATTATTTAGTTTGTGAGTTTGGAATATTTGAAACAACTTTGCATAGGTTCTAGCAATGTGTAAAGGTGAATATGGCATGGGAAATCACCTTCACCTTCTTGTTTCATCGTAGCTCATTTCCTAATACTAACTGCAGGTGGAAGGTTCTTAATATTAAATAATTTTTGTTCAATAAATGGGTATTTCATAATTTATAGAAGTTTGACTACCTCTAGTCCTTACTGAAGGGTATTACCTTCTGGTACATCTAGATTGATTGTAATGATCTTTATTAATGCTACCCAAGTCTGAATTTTTTTTTCAATTGTGCAAAAATGACTATAAGAAAAGATTACATGAGTAATAAAAAACCATGAATAGCTTACCAAAAAATGTGTTGATTTGATAATTGAAAGTAGCAACATCAATTCTTACCAGCTACAATCTTAAGATTGTAGCTTGCAATTTTTTAATAAATTTGTGTAATTTAAATATTCACTTCAACAAAAGTCTTGAGATTTCAATGTTTGTTTTATCACATGTTCATTTAGTTTGTAGTTTCAATGTTTTTTTATCACTAGAATTAAAATGTTTAGATCAAAACATTTTTTTATGGTGCACAACACATTTAGCAAGGGTTCTTAATGCTTTTAGGAGAGTTATGTAGCAAGAGAATCTACCATCAAATTGACCAATAGATGACCTTGAATATCTTGTACACAAAAGTCAACCTATCTAAAACTTACTTTTAACCCCCCATCCTTAGACCATGTATGTTTTACACATAAGAAATTAAACAACTTGCTTCTATTTAGTCAATTATGTTATTTCATCCTTCTCAAAACTTAAGCAATAGTGCCAACCTACAATTTTCCACAAGTCCATCAAGAGCCAACTATTCTAATAAAAAGACACACAAGTTCCTATTTTCAATCACTTATAAAGACAAATTCAAGCCCAATTTAGGACACTCACCAGTCATGAATGCAGGTTGATGTGAACAAGGCTGAATAATATCTAGAAGTAACCGTGTAGGTATGCCAAAACACTTCAAAATTTGTTCATGTGCATGCTAGTTGATCAGTATTGTATATTGAGTTGTGTAGCAACCCAATATGCTTATGGTGATTGCTTTCTAGTTGAAGTCACATATGAGAATAACTTGGAAATTTCCCTAAAAACAAAAATTAGTCTATAGTTTAAAACCATGCACAAATGCTTTCATAGTGACAAGAGTAGATTGGCACATGGTTTCAATCAAATTTCACTAGCAATGCACTTGATGGGGGTGAATTATCTTTCTACATATTTGGTTAATGCTAGCTTTTAGTCCAATAATCTAACGTCTTCCAAGGCCTCCAAAATGACTTATGTTACTTCTTGGGTGAGCTCATATGTGGCATAGTTGCCCTTCACATCATGACAAATAGGTGACATAGAAAAATTTGAAACCAAAATCAAATGTGAAAACATAAAGGCATGATGTTTATCATCACGAAATGTGTAAAATCAACTCCTTATAGCCAATCTTTAATACCAAAAACCATGCACCACCACATCTTTTGTCCACACATTGCCATCTTCATCATTGTCATCTTCATCATTGAAGGAAGTGTCTATGGTATAGGAACCTTTATTGACAAGTAAGAACCAAAATGGTTCATCAATTGAAGTAGGTACTACTACATTATCACATGGACATAGATTCTCAATAATCCATTCACTATCAATACCAGCCTCTATTTCTTCATTTGAATCATATGTCACAACCTTAACCTTGGGTTCGTGACCAAGGCAAGGGCTTGCAAAGGTGCGGGCCAAGAATGAAGATTGGGAATCACATTTCATGCTCCCAAGAGTGTAGGAGAAAGTGTTAGGGAATGAACCCACATGCTCCCAAGTGGGCTCCCACTTTGGGAGTTAGAGTCCCGATGGACTCCCGAATCTTCAAATATCAATTGCAAAGGTCAAAACTCATTGGATTAAAGAGTGCCTTATACCATTGGAAAGCTCTTGAGACATAAATTTTTGAAATGGGCTCTTATGACCCATTTGGGGTACTTAAAATATAATTTATGGCTAAAAGAAGGGTCGGGAGTCAAATTGCCAATTTGATTCTCGACCACTAAAAGTCAAGAATCGCCTTAATTTATTTTTGAGCAAATGGCGTGCCACATATCGTTGGAAAGCTCTTGAAAAGGGCTACAACTTTGCGTGAGACCTCACCTCAATCGGAGGTCTTCACAAAAAGTTATGGGCTTCCAAAGTCTCAGAAGTCCCAATTTTGGGAATTTCGAGACTCCCAACTTGGGAGTCCCAAAACAAAATGACATTTGGGTGTAGGCCCTATGATCAGGCATAGAGAATATTATAAAAGGGAAGGTGGTGACTTCCCCCAAGTTCGGGCCGTGGTGAGTCTTGTGAGTCCATGTTTGCTTGTGGCTCGTCCGTGCACCAAAAATGCTTCAACTATGCACTAACCAACTTGTTGTTTTGTTTATATAGGTTTGTGTGAATAATTGACCCGCTTGCCACTCATCCTAGTCCCGATTTTAGAGCTCTAGCACGCCCCTCTACCCCCAAAGTGCTACAAGTCAAGGAACATACCCCAACTCCTTATCCTTATGTTATTTTCACCTTAGATTCGTAGTTGAGTCTATCAAGGAGCTTGGGGGTGCGTAATCATACATCATCTCTCATACCTTTAGATTTTTTTTGGGCCTCAACTATGTCAAAGTCCATTCAAGAACACACTCCTTATTCACAAATCACTTTTAGGGTTGCCATCAATGTAGTTAACACAGAAGTAAGCAATTGATAGTATTGGCAAAGAGTTGGATCTTTAGCAGACAAAGATTGTACTTGGTGTTTAAAATCACTCCCCTACATTGTCAAACAATCTAATTGTCTACTCTTGTCAACATTTCCCACCTTGATTTCATGGAAAAACTTGTTTATATGTTGTTTAGCCTTTGGATGAGCAACATGGTATTTGTTAGCTTCTGACCTTAAATATACAACCACTTTAGCTGCATTTTGAATTTTCTTCCCTACAAGTTTGATCTATTCCTTCCTAACTTCCCGTTTCAACAATGTCCTAGCTCCACCAACCTCCCCTTTCCCATGTTTAGTGGCAAAGAAATTCCAAACCAACTAGTAACCCTTTGGATTACCATTAGAAGTAGTAAGACTTGGATATCTTGATACAAAATACCATGCCCTCATTCTTTTAAAACTGACCTGAACAACCATTTGTCCAAACAACGTGATTGTTCACATTGCATGTTACATTTTATAAATGGTTCCAATGAAACATGAATGCATGTTGGACATATAAAATGTCATGGCTTGTGTCATCAGAAATGAAATAATGGACTTGCTTGATGATGTTAGGCTCTACATCAATAAGGTCAAATGTAGGGGTGTTGATAGGAAATGTGCACAAGAATACTCACTTGAAAATTATGCCAATGCATACTTTGAATCTCATTCTGAATATTTAGAATGTAATTCTTGAATAAATCAACACACGAGAGCATTGTGTCATGTGCAAGATTTTCCAAACACTTTTAAAATTGAAGATCCTGCCATCTATGAACATAGTTATGAAGGATAAATTCTTTCAAACATGGAGTTAGATATTGCAATAATTCTTGAGGTTGGGTTTCATGGTACTCAACTTTTTGCGCTTTCTTGTCCATCCCATCATCTATCTTTCCAACCACTTCATAGTCAATGTTTTTCCAATTTATTAGCTTATCACATTGCAACTCCCTTGGACATATTTTTAAATTTTTGACCCCACACTTTAAATAATTGCCTTGAAGGCAACTTTTCACATGCCAAAAAGACAAAGCAAGTTTGGAACATAGGACTAATGTCCACAAAGTAGTTAAGTTAGTAAATATAGCTAGGGTTGTAGAGCACATGGCTATTGAACAATTAACATCTTGTTGGCCACATTCAACATGGCATATTTCGTTACATTTGTAGTCACATGCATCATCGATCCCTTTCCCAATGCTTTACATATCATTGATAACAAGTGTGAGCTCCTTCAATTCCATGTGGTAGCGGCAATAACAAGTGTTCCAAAGCTTTAATCGATGTACAAACCATGGTTTCAAGGATTGAAATAATGTGAGCAAGATGGGAACTTCAAGATGTGTAGTCTTGAAGATTGTGAAAAATTCCAATTGCACACATGCACAATATGTGGTCCAATTTAAGTGAACTCTGTCAACCCATGAACAAAACATATAAAGTTAAGTTATTGATTCTCAAAGACCATCACCAACTACCAACAATTTGCAATTGTCTAACATTTATTCATGAACAAAATCTTGTTGGTATTAATAGCACAACATAGAACAAAACCAATTTATATCAAAAACCATGGATTCACTTGCCATTAAGTAATACAATTCATCAATTGAATCATATTCAAAATTGAGTCTCAATGCAATTCTGATTCAATTAAATCTTAATCTAACAATAATCAATTCAACTTTGAGAATTCAATGAAAGGGAAGAGAAAGGACTAGTTGTTCAAGCCCAACATACTTCAATTTCCAAGTTAAAGCCTTAGAGCAAATTGACATTTGCAAATGACTTAGCTACTAAGTTGGATTAGACCTCAAATCCTGTGGACTTTCATAAGGAAACCAATTAAAAGTAAAAAATTGTTTAAGCCATTGGATAATTAACATTCAATTCATTAGCTAACCTACAACAAAACTGATTCATAGAATATTGCATAAATGGCATCTAAGACCTTAAGTTTTCATTGGATCACCCTAAACTGCTAATACAAAACAACAATTCAAAAAAGGTTTATAATATATCACACAATTTCAGCAGTCTAGCACATGGGCCAATTCAATTAAAATTGTCATATAATTCATTGTCAAGCAAATCACCAAAAAGAATGGTGATTTTGGACCTCAAACCAAGGATTGCGTTGCTAACAAAGGATTGCCATTCAAAAGTTAGCAATTTAAGTGTTGATTTCAACACTCCTTTAAGGTCCTAGCAGTAGTAAGCATAAACACTACTTTCACAAGGACAAAATAATTGACATAACAACCTATAACCACTGTTTCATCATCCAAGCACAAGCACCACTTGAGGAAGGACAAAAGGACTTCCAAGCAATGTTTAACTAGTACTCCATCACCCAAGCACAAACACTACATGAGTCATGACAAAAGGACTTACTAAACACCTCTAACCATTACTTCATCACCTAAGCATAAACACTACTTGAGCCATGACAAAAGGATTCACTATGGAACCTCTAACCATTACTTCATCACCCAAGCACAAACACTCCTTGTAATTGTGAAAATGAATTATCATTAACATCTCATTTACACTATTGAAGAACTTGTCAAGTCCTTTGCAGTCATTATGTCAACAAACATGGTAACCTTCATAACATTATTGCTTAGTTTTGTGCAATTCAATGCTTTTAGGGTAAGCATTATAACAATAATCAAATATCCAAAATGAAGTAGGAACATACTTGTGAAACTTGCAAATAGTGCACTGCATGTTTTTCATGCACTTTGACATCAATTCAACATTTCACCACATCCTTCCGATTTGGAAAAATTGTTGTTTGATCAATCCAAAACTACACAACAAAATCTCTCATGGATTGTGGCAAGGAGTCAAAATGTCTAGCCTTAGCCCTTTTTCCTATAACCTAGAAAACATCCCTCATGGTATCCAATTGTACTCACTTTTCTAGGGTTTTTCGAATGTTGCACTTATCCATGCTAAATAATTTTACAACACCCCCAAGTTGCTAGCAATGGATGAACTAGATGTTAGCATACATATAATTTCCATAACAACTAATTGGGACTTGTGTTGACCTGTTCGATGTTCAATAATGCTTGACTTCATGTTTGAAACTACATCATTGTTATGCTTCACATGCTACATATCTACAAAATAATTAGCAAGCATGCCCTGAACCAACGAATGGGAAAGGAACTTCTCAATGACAATCTGTTAAGCACTATGTTCTAATTCCTAACATGCTCAAAAGCAAACAATGCTAATTTTCTTGAAAGATCTACAATGACTTTCTAAGTTTTGCATTTGAAAGTGTGAAAAGATTTGGAGGCCATAACCTTAGAACTAAGAACTCGAGCGTCTTGAACCGTACCTTCTTCTATGTGAGCTATTTTTTGAAATTTGTGTTGCTTCACACGTTCACACATCTTATCCCTTTTATTCTCTTCATACCAAGCTCAATATGTTTCCACCTTCGGATTAAATTCATTTTCCAGATCTTCTTCATTGTTTACATCACTCAGCTCCAAATAATTTACGGTCCTCATTGGTTTATGCTATGAGTATGCATGATGGGGCTAAGTGTTCTACAACCAACAATAATCAAAATTTGAAAATCAATTATAAATGTGTGAAGGAACAAATGATTTAACCTATAAATTTTAACACTTGATACACCAACTAAGAATTTCACAAAATGTTGGTCAACCTTGGCAAATGGTTCTTTTCTACAATTGTTCCATTCTTCGTCAAGTTTCCTTGTAGGAGGTTTTGTTAACCCTATTGACACCTAGGTATTATTAGTGATTTTCGTCTATAATTCACTTTAAAACTCGATCTAGAAGGTGGTAATGTTTGCAATCTTGATCTAAAACTCAATCCAAAAATTGGTAATGTTTGTAATTTCGATCCAGAACTCGATCTAAAAGGTAATGTATGTGATACTTTTTCAAGTGACTTCTTTGCAGAGTGCACATGAAAACAACAACAACCAGTTGTTCTTACATTCAACACCTAATGTACGATCTTCTTGTCATAGGTTAACAAAATTTGTGAACACCTTACACCACTATCACTTTGCATGTGCTCTTTAGTTTCCACGAAGATGGGTTTTGACGGACTTCCAAGATGTGTGTAGAAGAAATCATTATCGGAATCAACATCTTTTTCTTCTAATGAGTGAGCTATGCACTTGATAGTTGCCCACACAACATTATGGACTTTGTTGATCTCTCTCTTAGTGGGTGGCTTGCTTCGAGACATTTTCCATCACTACAACATTGAGTGCACAAAATGTTCAAAATCTACTCAAGTGTGATTCTCGCTTGAATTGGTTGAGCTTGACATTAAAGGAGTACACATCCTTCAACCCTAATGTGGATGGTTGTGATATGTGGATCAATTCCTTGATCTCTAGTATTTCTAATCATTCCAACTTTTCATTCGTGAGACTTTTCAATCAAGTCTAGATTTTTTCAATTCGAATTTCAAAACCCATATATAATTAATAACTATTTAAATAATATAATATATCATAAATACTACTTTAAATAATATATGGAGATTTCACACACATTTTGAACCATTAAGTTTAAATTTTAGATCTTTTTCAAAAGACTTCTACACATTTAAAATTTACATTTGAACAAATTGTATTCTTTTTAGTGGCCATTTAATCTATATATTTCCATCAAAATTACTAATATATTTCTAAATAATAAACCTAACCCAATAAAATCAGTAAATATATTATGTAACACTCCAAGAATTGTATAATCCAACACCAACATCTAAACCTTGATTTTTAGGATAAAAAGGAGTTGTTACAATGCTAAACTAGTGCATAGTTTGAGTCCTTTTCCATAGGTGGAAATCTATGAAATTTAGGTATGTTATAATTTTTAAAAAAAAATACATATCATTACATAATTTTTTTTCTTAATTTCAATTTTGATGAAAAAACATGTAATTTAAGCAATTGTTACACCTGCAGTGTGGGTCCTAATACAAGACTTCGCCCCTTGAAGGATTTTGGTTTCTTTTAGAGGATTTTCTTGATGATTATATTTTTGCATGGTGAAATATTTGAGTTTCCATAATTCTTCTTTCGCCTAAAGGTACTTTTTAATGTAAATGTCAAGGCCATAGTCTGACACACCACTTGATATATATGTATGCTGAGTGCCCTACCTAACCTCAAAAAGAAAATCTTTCAAAGGTTCAATGCACTTGGATGGTTTTTCAACCCTGTGGGTTGGGATTTCTTTACACAGCTGGAGGTCTTTTTTTCAAGGTTTTGGGTTTTTGATCTGTTTCCAAGGTGGGAAGGTGAGTTACATCTCTTTATGTAACTAGGTTTCTTTGCAGGTCTAGGTGTAGAGCAGTGTTGTCCTGTTCTTGATCTCAAAAAGAACCTTCGATCTCTGTTTTTTCTGGGAAACACAACAGACTTAAAGCTAACAAGCTGTTGGCACCCTCAAGTCAAGCTCAGTGGGGGCGGGGGGGGCGGTGGGGCGGTGGGTAGGCAAGAGTTTCACCTACACACCATTTGGTTAGAGGATCTTTTGTGGTCTTAGAGTTCCAGAATGGATGATATCAATGGGCCATCGTTTTTGGCGTCTGACTTTTAAAACATTCTTTGATGGAACCTCTGGTTCAATGCTGAGATCCTTTGAATTGTAAAATGTCTAATTCTGGGCATGATGCGGGTCCTCACACCAAAACTTAAGGGGAAGAAAAAAAAAACAACTTGAAAACAAATAATATGCTTACTAAACACAGAAAAAACAAATTCAAAAAAAATGATCTGCTTGAAAAATGAAAACACTAAAAAAACAAAATGAAACCCTAAAAGCTTGAAATGGAACTGAAATCAATTTTATTTGAAAAAGTCAATTTGGTTTGTCTTGGAACTGGAACCTGGGTATGATTCCAAAAATTTGAAGGGATAAAACAGAGGTAAGGGCACGATTCCCACCCACTTCCAATGATAAAATCCTAATCATCCAGTTCCTGATGCACCCGGATCCAGAACTAGGACCCAGTTCTTATTAGATTTTTGGAACCAAACTGGAGCTGTGTCCATCAAGGTACCAACACTAAAGTAGACCGATCATTATGATGGGCCAATCAGAAACACTGAGCAGGACTCGGATCAAATTTATTACACTCTGTTTTTCAGCTGCGCAGCACCAAGATTTACCACCACTGCATGCTGTGCAATTATGCTGAGCCAGACTATTTTCCTAGCCAAACCGGAATATTTTGACTTTTCTTCATCCAATTTTACTAGGCAGGATCACATACTGAGTACCGTTGGAGATGCTCTTAAATCGACAATGGGTCCTGATTAGAAACAGTACAAAAGTACGGTTCACCTTTTTGCCCTTTCACAAGATGGATTTTTATCTTTTTGAATGGATGGATGATGAAAAAAAAAGATGGATGATGCCCAGACATAAATTTCGAATCTTGTTATGCATGTTTTGGGCGTGTAATAAGTAAACAAACACTAAGAGACTTAATATGTCGTCTTGTGTCCATTACACACCCAAAGTGTGTGTATAAGAAGATACAAAATTTGTGTCTGGGCAGCTCCAAGATGTGTCGTGGCAGTTGGGGAAAAAAGGAAGCAGACAGTACTTTTGTATTGTTTGCAATAAGGACCCATTGCTGATTTAGTGTCCTCCCAAAGTGAATGGGGTGCCAAAAAACAGAAGCTGTGAGTCCCCTCCCCTCTCCAACATAAAATGACACAATTAAGTGAAGGTACAAGAATGTAGATTTGTCATTCTTGCCAATTCTTCCCCGAGAATTGACCCTATCCTAATTTTGCCATTGAAAACAACCTGATTTTTGCAGAATAGGTTTTAAGTGCCTATGCTACTTTAGGATGGGACTCCAATGCACCTAGCCTTGGTCTGGGCTGTTAGTTCTCTCTTTTCAGAAACATAACAATTAAGTTTAGGGTAATACCATCATAGTGGGGCTGCTCAGAGTGGAGCCTGGGTGCTTATTTAGGGAACACCCAGCTCTGAGTGTGTTACCCAGCAGAAACATTCTCATGTGTTCCCCCTGATAGCTTGTGGGCATCCACTGGGTATCGTGTGAAAAAAATTAGAAAGAAAAAAAATGAAAGAAGAGGCATTTCGAAACTCGAAATGCCACCCTTTTGAAATGTCAAAACATCTGCAGAGGAAAAATTCCCTTGAATAAGGAAATTACAATTACACAAGGAAATTTCTGCAGGTGCTTTACTACTGGAAAACTATGTGCATAGGCATCATAATTGGAAAATGCATAAGTTACTTGCATCTCTCAAGTGATGTATTTGAAGGTTATGGTAACAAGGTAGCCTAGTGTAATTTAGACACATGGTTTTTTCCCCATTTCACCATCACTTACCCTCATCTTCCATCTAGGAGATTTTGGTGTAACATTTTTTTACAGTCATATCCTTTTCTCAGAGACCTATGAAAGCAACTTGTGAAAGCAACCTAATTACATAGATAAATCCTATTCATATTTACTAGCTCTGAACCATCTCTAAACCAACGTTAGTGTGCTTGAGGATTTCGACAAGTTCAAGTCGAAGTTGTAAGGTCTTTGGACTAAAAGTTTTAAATTCCGTTGAAACTATCTTTGGAACCTAATCAAAGAATTGGCCTCTCTTCAAAAATTGAATTAGGGTTAAAACATTAATTGAATTTAGGTTAAATGTCTAAAATTGAATCATTTGTTACAACATTTTTTCTCAAAAGATTGTATTTAAGGCAAAATCTTTGATTAAATTTTTCATCAATGCAAAAGTTTGGACATGATCTTTTAGGATTGTTGAGATGACCAAAGAAAGGTTTGTATTTCCATCCCTTGTGTCATGTAATACTTGCATTGCATCTTTTGATCTTTAGTTGTCAAGGAGACATGTTGGCATTTTCATTTTTATCATGCATTTCTTGAATGACAAATGGGAGTTTTGTCATGTAACTATTAATTTTTTGGAGACTATAGACACATCTAGAAGTGTCATGATTATACAAGTGACTAATCCACTTGTAAAGCACATGTTCAATGTTCATGTTTTTCCATATGGCAAAGATGAAAGGAGTAATATTTCCACCATGACTTTCGTATTAACCGCCATTGTGTTTTGTGAAGTTTTGGGGTTGTCCTTTTGTAGGGGCTTATTGGGGTCATACAATGTTCAAGTGTTGGCAATATGCCATAGATGATTCCAAGGTATGTGTTGCTTGACCTTAATTTCAATAAAAGAAACATAGTTAGTTTTGTTAAAAAACCATCACTTGAATGAAAAAAGTGGCAAGGGATGGTAATAATGGCAGAAGGCATATGAACTTGCGAGAATGCCTCCATGCAAACTCAAGACTTTTATAAAAACTCATTTTATTTAAAAATCATTCTATTCCAAGAGACTTTTGAGTTCAAGCATGTAATTATCATTTGTTTCCAAAGCCAACAATCATTGGCCTTACATGTAAGGTCATGTGCCAAGTTTTCAAGTTTGGTCAATAACCCAAGTTGTTGCCAATGCCCTCATACAACCCATGGTTCAACAATGTGTGTTGAACCAAAGTAAAAGACATTGGTTGTTTTTTAATGTCCTTGTTGCCACCATATCATTTGTATGTCAATTCCAAACAATTGTTTGGCATTTGATGCAAGTGGAACCCATGATTTTGATGGAGAGCTTCAAATCTTTTGACAAAACATGCAAAAACAAGTGGCACATCTTAAACCTTTTCCATTCATTTATGGTCCCTTTCCAAAAGGCCAAAACTCACAACATGTTGGCATTGATGTTGAACCCCCATTACAAAGGCTTGGGGTTCATTCAATATGTTGACAAAGAAAGAGCCCAACGAATTGTAAGTGAGTATGACCATCAAATAATGTTTCCATTCCTTGTTTGTGCATATAATTTTTCAATCCAAGTGACACAGGTGCCCAAGTTCTTAACTTTATTCCCCAAATTTTGGAACCATAAGTATGTATGACCTCTTGGAAACTAAAAAATAAATGGCATTGTCAATGGTGAAAGAACAATCCTTAAACCTTAAACCCTAAATCCTAGCCTTGGGCTTGCGACCAAGGTAAAGGCTTGTAAGGGTGCGGGCCAAGAGGGAAGCCCAGGGGTCACATCTCATGCTCCCGGGAGTGTAGGAGAACGTGAGGGAATGAACCCTCACACTCCCAAGTGAGCTCCCACTTTGGGAGTTGGAGTCCTGATGGACTCCCGAATCTTCAAAGAGCGATTGCAGGGGTCAAAACCCATTAGATTGAATAGTTCCTTATAACATTGAAATCTCTTGGAACGTAGATGTCAAAAATGAGCTCACATGAGCCATTTGGACATTTAAAACACAAGTTATGGCCAAAAGAGGGGTCGGAAGTCAAATTGGCAATTTGACTCCTGACCACTAAAAGTCGGGAATTTCTCCGATTTCCTTGCGTGCAGGTGGCGTGCCACATACCGTTGGAAAGCTCTTGACGAGGAATACAACTTTGCTTCATACCTCATCTCAATCGGAGGTCTTCACACAAAGTTATGGGCCCCTAAAGTTACGAGAGTCCCAACTTTGAGAATTTCGGGACTCCCACTCGGGAGTCCCGAAACAAAATGCCATTTGGGTGTTAGTCCCATGGCCAAGCACAAAGTATACTATAAGGGGAAAGGTGGTGGCTTCCCCAAGTTTGAGTCATGTTGAGTCTGTGTTTGCCCGTGGCTCGTCTGTGCACCAAAGTGCTCCAAGTACGCACTAACCAACTTATTGTTTAGTTTGTGTAGGTCCGTGTGAGTAATTGAATTTCTTGTCAATCTTTCTAGCCTCATCTTAAAGCTTCAGCACACCCTTTTACCCTCGAAGTGCTGCGAACCAAGGAACGTGCCCCAACTTTTGTTCTTTCCGTTGTCTTCACTTTTGGACTCACATTTGAGTCCATCAAGGAGCTTGGGGTGTGTCATTGATGTTGAACCCCCACTACAAAGGCTTGGGGTTCATTCAATATGTTGACAAAGAAAGAGCTCAATGAATTGCAAGTGAATATGACCATCAAGTAATGTTTCCATTCCTTATTTGTGCATATAATTTTTTCAATCCAAGTGATGCAGGTGCCCAAGCCCTTAACTTTATTCCCCAAAGTCTAGAACCACAAGTATGTATAACCTCTTGGAAACTAAAAAATAAATGGCATTGTCAATGTTGAAAGAACAATCAAATCATTTCAAAATAAAAAAGTGATAAAATAATAATGCGAAGATTTGTTAACATGGTGGAATTACATGAACAATAGTTTTATTATGTTTGGTTGTACCTTAACAAATTTTGCGGATTGTGGGCTTCCATTATGAAGCTAAGAAGATTTTCAACATTGTAGGTATATGCATGAACCTTTGACACTCTTGATTGGGCATTGAAAATCTTGAGATGTTTATAAGCATCTACAAGGACTAATCAAATGATACCTATGTTGGTGCTCATAAATCCATGAAACAATTCATGGAAATTGAAAATGACATGGGGAAGAAAATGAAGAATTAATTGATAAAATTGAACTCTTTTAGTTAAAGGAAACATTATAGGTAAAATTTTCAATTTCTTGCATTTTTGGGGTTGAAATATGGTTTCTTTGGGGTTTGAATAAAGTTATTGGGGGTTTTTAAATAGGGTTTTTTGGGCTGAAATAAGATTTTCTTAGGGGTTTAAAATAAAGATTTTAAAGGTTTGAAATAAAGATTTTTGGGGGACTAGACTAGGATTTATTTTGGGATTTGAAATAGGGTAGAATGAGGGGTCTTCAAGGGTGACAATAGGCCATTCAAGGTGGTAGCTAAAGTTTTGGAAACCCTAGACATGGAACCACATGGCAATGAAAAAAAAAAGGTTTTAATTCTTGAAAGAAATTTTGTGTAAATTAAGGTTTAAAATTAAACTAATTTTTCCCAATATAAAAACTAATCAAAGATGGCAACCCCAATAGTGGCATAGAGCACTAGATCATTAGTTGGCACAAAAAGATATGCCACTAATGATAGGATGCATGTTTCAATGAAAGGCCATAACAATAGCGCTTTCATGATGCCAACAAAATTGGTATTTAACTATGTTCAAGCATTATATTTGATACAAAGGGGTTCTTGAATTTAGCCATAGAAAACATGTGGGATTAATCCAATATATGAAGCTATAGGAGATTTTATCACATAATGCCAATGTTGAATACTTGTAGTGATATGGCTTGAATGGTCACATTGATGTAACAACTTTCAAGCAATGTGTGCATGTTGTGAACTATAAAGATATCCAACTTGACATCTTGCACTTATTGAATGGGGACACTACTTCCATCTAGAATGTTAACCCTATCTACAAGTTTCATTTAAAGTTAGCTTCAATTTCTTTTAGTTTTGCAAAACATATTATTCTACATGTCAAGTCATGGTATAATGTTCACAACTCATGTCCACTTTGATGCTTAAAGTTAACATCTCATTTTCAAGTTGGATGCATTGGCTAGTACCATTGGGAATTAGCACATAGTTTAATTTAGAAGCTCCAATGTCCTAAAGTATGCATTTGACTACTTGTCACATAATTTAGTATATTTTTGAAGGGATCCAAAAACTCTATTTCCTTTTTGTTTCCAAATCTTTTAAACCCCCAAACTATGCAAATAGCCATGAAAATTGTTGATGTACCTTTCATGTGTGTTAATTTTTGCACTTTTATAACTTTTTTGTTGAACTTGCAATGTTGGAATGTTCGTTCTTTAAAGATATTAAAAAGTTGAAACAAACTATAAATTAAGATGTCTTCCATAAAATGTATTAATGATTCATGAAGCTTTTGTAATGTGTCACAAATTATTGCAATCATTGTCTAAAAAACTCAACCTTTTTGCTCTATGGCATTGAAGGTGGCCTTGTTAGGTTTATTGTGCAATTTAGGGACAACAAATGAAAAAGAAAAATTCATATTCCACATAAAGATTATAAGGAGTTATTTTAGACTTTGTTAGGAAACTTGAAATGATAGGTCAAAACCTGTAATTAGGAGCCAAACGGATTAGTTTGGAAAAGGACTACAAATCCTTTTTCCCAAAACAAACTTTTACATGCAAATGAATTTTTGAATGAATTTTTTTGTAAATTGTAAAAAATATTTAAATGTTCGCCAATGCATCACTTTAAAAAAAAATTCATTATTGAATATATTTGAAAATTTAAAGTGTACAAATTCCTTACAGATTTAATGTTTCATCTTGAAAAATGATCAAAATTTTAAGTCATCACTAAAAATTAAAATTTCAAATTTTTTAATTTGATTATACTTTAAGCTATAACTTTTTTTCATACATCATGTACATTATAACCCATTTATATGTGGTAAATCTTGAAGCTTTGAAATTCTAAGCAATTTTGAAACATTCTTTGAATTTTTAAAATTTTAGAATTCCACATTTTTAAAAGTATGAGTGTTTTTTGAATTTGGCTAATATGTTTTTATCATCAATATTTTTTTCAATGAAAATTCTTTTATTATATGAATCCTTTTGATAGTCCTTTGCAAAATTGACTCCATATGACATAGTAGGTGTACATTTTCAAATGTCCTAAACTAAAACCAAAACTTGAAATCAGATCAAATGAATTTTTATTTTAAGTTCCTTGACATTCATATGAGGGAAAAAGACTAACTTGCCATGATTACTATGGTTTTAAATGGTAATAAAATAAATAAATGTTTGATGTTTATGTCTAACATTCGATGCCTTTTCAAATGGTTTTCACAAAGCATTCCGTAGCAACCATTAGGTCTTATTCTCCTTTTTCTATCAACTAATTCTCATGTTGAATTGGCTATGCAACAAAGGTGCCAATCTATTAAATCGACAAGCCTTGTTGAACTTGTAACATGTGTCCAATATATCATACGAGAGTTAACAGCTAGTTGTTAACACCTTGATCTCCCTCCTAGCCATCGGTTACAAGGTTGCACCATAGCAATACCCTTCACCTTACCCATCAGATAAACCACATGAAGACTAAAAAATGATATTGAATTGGACTGGACTACTCCCTTGTTACACGCCTGAATTGAAGCAAACAAACCTTCAATGTGACTATGCACAGGAGCTTGCATTGAGCACAACACTGAACCTATTTTGAGTTGTGTGAACCTTCAACACAACAAGGCTTGGGAGTATAGTTCAAAGCAATTGTGATGCAGGCTTATGCTCATTAACAGCCATCAGCAGGCTTTTACTATGTACACTCAATGCCCATCATGAGCTGCTTGCAGCAACCATCCATGATGAATGCTTATTGCTACTGTGCAGAGTCTTGCACTGAACTCTTCCGTGGATGCTTGCACTCTTGTGTGATCCTGTTGCACTCAACAACAAGATTCCTTTTGAGTGCATAAAAGCACCACGCCAACTTTCTGTGAAACATGCTGACAATGATTCTTGAAATGCCCATTGAAGATCATCCTCACCACCCTGGGTCATGCCCAAATTGGAGTTCGATTCACCAAAAGGGTGATTGCCATAAAAACACCAAATTCACCTTTAAAGCTTCTTCAACTCAAGAAGCAAACCGAGTTCCATGTCCAACTACAGTTCAAACACTAACAACTCCTTTCCAGCACAATTAAAAACAAATTGAATACATCACTGTAAACCAAGCATGATCTTTGGTGTTACAAACTGAACACACCTACATCTGCAGAAATCCAAGCCCAAAACAAAGAATGCAAAACAAAAATTTTGGCATCATGCCTCCTATAACTCATGCATGTTATAAAATCTCATAACACCAAAGATAGAAGCTCCAGAAACACTTCTTAGTAAATTCAACTACCGAAGCATGTGTTAACTGGAGGGAAAATTATTGAGCCAAAACTTCACCAAAAGCTGACCTTCTGTAGCACAATCAAGCTACCCAACACAGATTCAGCTTTCATGGCATCCTTGTGTTTGCTCACTTCAGACAGGAAAGGGAGTGGCAGTGGAAAAAAGGCTGCAAGTCCTTCACATACATGGAAAAGCCATTTGCTGCAACAACAGCTGGTTGGATATTTTGCAAACTGATAAAATACATGGTTGGAAGGTAGGAATGATTTACCAAGTCATCGAGAGAGTTGGTGGAGTTAACCTTTCCAAAAGAGCTGCATTGGGTAGCCCAGTTTTTTCACCCAAGAGAGAATCCTTTTGCTGCCTGACAGTTTCACAAACTTCACCAAATGGGCAGGACTTGCAAGGATATATGTGTATATATATAAATATATATATATACATTCTCTTCCTGGATGACAACTGAACCAAACTCAAACTCATGGATATATTTCCTTCCACAAGATGCTGATAACCAAACTCATACTCATGTACATTCACTGAAGCAATATACTGCAGTGCCTGCACAATTCCTTATCAGCAACACTTTCTCTATG
>Ga0116229_10004281_pt1 | contig 23411 bp, 25 predicted proteins | sample S1TSphgellanicum_3_FD_87313 | JGI IMG/M metagenome (GOLD analysis project Ga0116229, IMG submission 87313) | Host-associated microbial communities from peat moss isolated from Minnesota, USA - S1T2_Fc - Sphagnum magellanicum MG | ecosystem: Host-associated > Plants > Peat moss > Unclassified...
CGGGGCAAGCACCGATCTGAGCACGGACTCGGCGATGCCGGTCGAAGGATGACGCGGTGTCGCGCCCCGGGGACCGACCCCTTCGGGGACGATCCTCCGGGAACATATCAGGATGACATACAAGGCTCAGGATGACATGACTACGTCGTGTCGGTCGTACGACGTCGCGTAAGACGAACTACTCGGCATCGCATTGCGGGTGGCCGCAGATGCAATTGTCCTCGTACTCTTCATCGCTGCCGTCGCGGGAGGCACATTCGTCGCTGCAATAGGCGGCACCCGAGGTGCCGCCCGTGACGGTGCACTTGCATTCCTCGTATTCGCAGGGCTGGGTCATCGTACTCATGGCTCTCGCTTACCCTCGTTTCGGCACGTTGATCGGATTACGGCGAGTTGATCAGGGTGAAACCGGTGAGTTGTTCGTTCGGGCTGTTGGGGGCGACCGCTCCGGCGGGTTTGGTGTAGTTGATCGTCTGCGCTTGCGAGGTGTTGATCTCGAGGCTGTACGAGGTGTCGGTCGCGCCGCCGGTCCCCATCGAATCGACCGGGACGCCGTTCGCGTCCGTCACGATGAAGTTGATGTACCAGTTGACCTGAGCCGCGTTCGTTGCGAGCGCAACAGGCGTCGGCGAACCCGCCGCCGCCGGCGATCCGGCCGGCGACGCCGAACCGGACGCGACGGGCGATGCGGAGGCGCCCGGCGAGCTTCCGGGTGCGGCCGATCCGCTCACGCTCGGCTGATCGAGCAACTGACGCTCGAACTGCACCGAGAACTGATTGCCCTGACCGTTCGAATTCGGAGTGAAGGTGAGTGACTGGGTCGGGATGATGACGTTGTAGGTTTGCAGACCCGAGGTCGTGCCCGGATTCAAATAATATTGCAGCAGCTGCGCGATCGGATTTTGGATGCCGATGGTACCCGTCGGAGAGGCGAAGAGCAGCGAGTACGAATAATTCTGGAAGCCGTTCGAGTACGCTTGCGGGAAGGGCTCGCCGCCGGTGCCGCTCGTGTTGAAAACGATCAAGTATTTATAATCGTTGAAATCTAAGGTTCCGGCGATGTTCACGCGAATGAGCATCGTCCCCGAGGCAATCGAACCGCCACCCGGCGTGTTCAAGCCCGTCACCTGACGACCGCAAGCGGCCACCACCATCGCAATCACGAGCACGGCCAATCCGAGCCGACGATTCATCTACACCTCACTCACGGTACGCGCTGTTGCCGTAACGACGGTTTGCGCCTTCGCGTTACATGCTGCCTTCCCCAAGTTTGGCCTCGTCTGGCTCGCTCCGCTCGCGCTCGCCGGACTCTTCGCCCTCTGGAGTGAGTTGCCGCCGCGCGCCGCGCTGCTCGCCGGGTATGCCGCCGGGATCGTGTTCTTCGCCTTCGACTTCGCGTGGTTCGGCGAGACGGCGGGGAAGCTGCTCGGGCCGTTCGCGTTCGTGCTCGATCTGGGACCGGCCGTCGTCGAAGCGCTCGCGTTCTCGCTGACCGCCTTCGTCGTATCGATCGCCGCACGGCGCTGCCCGCCATGGCTCGCGGTCCTCACCGGCGCCGCGACGTTCACGGCCGCCGAATGGGCGCGCTCGAGCGGTCTGCTCGGCGTCCCGATGTATCAGATCGGCGCGCCGCTGATCGAGACACCGCTGGTCCCGCTGGCTGCCGCCGGCGGCGTGTATCTCTTGACGTTCGTCTGCGCGCTCTTCGGCGCCGCACTCGGCTCGCTGCTGCGCGAGGGGACGTGGCGGCAAGCCGCGGTTTACGCGGCGGGCATCACCGCGGCCACCGCGCTCGCGTGGCTGACCTGGCCCGCGCGCACGATCGCGCCCGGTCCCGCGATCCCGGTCGCGGCCGTCCAGGGGAACATCACGCAAGACTTCAAGTGGACGCCCGCCGCACTGGATCTCGCGGTCACGCGCTACACGTCGATGACCGAGGCGCTGCGGCCCGCGCACCCGCTCTTCGTGCTCTGGCCCGAGACGGTGATCACGACCGACATCGCCGCCGACCCGCAATTGCAGTCGCGCTTCGCCCAGCTCGCGCGGTCGCTCGATACGACGCTCGCCGTCGGCAGCATCACCGAGATCGGAGCCGACCGCAACGTGCTCGCGTTCTACGTTCCGAGCGCCGGCGTGGAGTCGGCGGTCGCGTATTATGCGAAGCGCCAACTCGTGCCGTTCGCCGAATTCTTGCCCGGCCCGAGCTGGCTGCGGCGACTTCCCTTCGCCGGGCTCGCGTCCGCCTACGTGCCGGGGACCGGCGATCCGGTGATTCGCGTCAGCGGGCTCGCCGTCGCGCCGCTGATCTGCTGGGAATCCGCCTTCGGCGACCTCGCGCAGTCGTCCGCCGCCGGCGGGGCGCAATTTTACGCCGTCGCGACGGATGACGCGTGGTTCGGCACCTCCGACGGGCCGTACGCGCACGCGCAGCTCACGACGCTGCGTGCCGTCGAAACCGGCCGCTGGATCGTGCGCGCCGCGGCGACCGGGATCTCGGGGATCGTCGGGCCGGACGGCCGCTGGCGCGAGCGGACCGCGCTCGAAACGCAAGCCTCCGTCGTCGGCACGATCGGACCGCCCCAGCCCGGGCTCTACGCGCGCTTGGGGCCGCTGCCGTTCGGACTGAGCTTCGCGCTCATCGCCGTCGCCGGCCTCGCCGCCGGGAGACGTCGATCGTGAGCCGCGCACCGTGGCGGCGCATCATAGCGATCGCCGTGGCCGCGTTCGCCGCCTGGGTCGCCTGGGGCATCTGGCACGCCGACGGGCCGGTCCTCAACGTCGGCACGACGACGGTGAGCCAACTCGACCGCGGCCACGCCGAAGGGCGGCGCATCAACGCGCGGGCGTGGTCGCTCGACTACGGCAAAATCATCGAGGCTCCCGACGGCACGACCGCGACGCTCTACGACGTGCGGCACGGCGAGATTTTCCGCAACGGCAAACCGTACGTCTCCGTCCGCGCCGACAGCATCGTCGTGAACACGCTCAGCAACGATTTCTCCGCCAGCGGCCACGTGGTGCTCACGGAGAACGACGGCAAACACCAGCGGCAATTCCGCTCCGAGCGCGCGCTCTACAGCGGCGTGCCGCAGGTCCTCACCCTGCCGTCGCCCGTGCATATCGAGAGCGACGGGATGACCGCGAGCTTCGACCACGCCGTGGTGAATTTGAAGACCGGCTCGATGCAACTCGGCCGGATCGATGCGATCGGCTGACGAACCGGCACGCATGCGTACGATCGCCCTCGCCCTCATCGCGCTCGCGCTCGTCGCCGCCGTTCCGGCGCACGCCGAGGAAGACGCCAAGAAGCCGCCGCCGACCCCCTCGCCTTGGCTCGTCGGCCGGCTTGGGGTCTCGACGCCGGAGCAAGACGCGATGCAAGGGATCGCGTTCCGCCCCTTCATCCCGACCCGCGAGTACAAAGATGTCGCGCTGCTGGCACCGTTCCGCGGCAAAGACGTGCGCGCGTATCGCGGGATCGGTTACGAGTACGAGGCTCGCGGACGGCTCTTCGTGCTCACGCAGTGGCCCGCCAACGGCGGATCCATCGACGGTTTTCCCGCGCTACCGGCCGCCGATCCCGATTGCCGCAACGTCCGCGCGTTTCCGATCGCGGGGAGCGGGATCGTCTGGAGCACGCCGCGCGGCATCGTGGCCACGCTGCGTCCCGACGGCGAGAGCGATGCAAAGGCGTTAGTGGCGGAGTGGCATCGTCTCGTCCGTCGCGGCGCGTGCCGTTAGGACGACGGTTCGTCGCCCTCTTTGGCGGCGGCGTTCTTCTTCGCTTCGGCGATCAGCGCTTTGACTTTCTGACCGCCCTTGTGACCGATCTGCTCGTAGAAGTCCGGGCCGTACTTTTCCTTGACGACCTTACCGCCTTTTTGGCCGATCGATTCGTAGAACTCGGCGCCATGACGCTCGCGCGTCGCCTGACCGCCCTTACGTCCGATCTCTTCGTAGAAGCTGGAACCGTAGCGGTCACGCACGGTATCCCCGCCCTTTTTTCCCGCTTCCCGAACGGACATCTCGCCTTCGACGCCCTCCGGTTTCGGATCTTTGGGCGCCTTCGGTGTCGACTTTTTTCCCGCCATGACCTACTTGGTGGTCTGTTCCGACGTACGCTTGACCTTCTGGCCGCCCTTTTGGCCGATCTCTTCGTAGAACGTGGCGCCGTATTTGGATTTCGTCGCCTCGCCGCCTTTGCGGCCGATGGCTTCGTAGAATTCGCTGCCGTACTTCGCCTTCACGCGATCGCCGCCGCGTTTACCGGCTTCGCGCACGCTCATGCCGCCGCTGCTGGCCGGAGCTTCGTTCGTCGTCGTCTTGTCTTTGGTGTCCATGGTCGGAATAATACCCCCAGAGTGGAGCTGTCGGCTCTCGTTTACCGTACCCGGCGACAGCTAGGTTAAACGCCCTGATTGATACGATTTTCACCTCCGCCCGAATCTACGATGGCTTGGGCGGAGGCCCGTTCACTACTGATCTCGCCGTCGTCGACGGACGTATCGCGCTCATCGGCGATCTGTCGCAACGGGATGCCCGGGAGATCGTATTCTGCGCGGGCCGCGCGTTGGCCCCGGGCTTCATTGATGTTCATTCCCACTCCGACGAGCTTTGGCTCGCCGAATCCGGCGGATTCGGAAAAATTTCTCAGGGTGTAACCACGGAGATTGCTGGGAACTGCGGGACGTCGGTCGCGCCGCTACACGGCGCAGCGCGTGAAACAAAGGCGCGCGACGCGGCACGCTACGGGATCGAAGTCGAATGGACGACGTTCGACGATTTCTTCGCACTCGTGGAAAACCACGGTATCGCGCTCAACGTCGCATCGCTCGTGGGGCTCGGCACAACGCGGGCATGCGTTGCGGGCGGCGTGGATCGCCGGCTCGATGAAACCGAGCTCGCGCGGCAACACACGCTGGTACGTGAGGCGATCGAGCACGGCGCACTCGGCGTCTCGAGCGGACTCATCTACGAACCCTCGCGCTACGCGGACCTCGCAGAGCTCGTCGGCTGTGCCGCCACCGCGCGCGCCGCGGGCGCAGGGCGCTACGTCTCGCATCTGCGCGACGAAGGCGACGCGCTGCTCGACGCCGTCGCCGAAGCGATCGCAATCGGCGAGGCCGCCGGCGTCGCGGTGCAATGCTCGCATCACAAAGCCGCGGGCAAACGCAATTGGGGCAAAGTGCATCAAAGCCTCGCGCTGCTCGACGCGTCGATCGGGCGTGGGCTCGAAGCCGGCGTCGACGTGTATCCGTACATCGCGTCGTGGACGGACCTCGCCACGATCTTACCGGCATCCATTCGCAGCGGCGGGGCGGCCGCGACGCTCGCGCGTTTGAACGACCCCGAGATCGCCGCTTCGTGTGCGCTCGCGCTGACGCTCGCGCGCGATCCCGCGCTCGGCGTACCGAACGAAACGTGGCACGACATCTTGGTCACCGACGTGCGTTCGGAGCGTAACGCGCATCTCGCCGGGCTGCGGCTCGACGAGATCGCCGAGCGCTGGCGACTCTCGCCCGCGCGCGCCGCGATCCGCCTCTTGGTCGAAGAAGAACTCGAGGTGGAATGCGCGTTCTTCACGATGAACGAGGACGACGTGGCGACCGTGATGAGCGCCGGGTTTGCGTCGATCGGCAGCGACGCGTCGGCGCGCGCGTTCGCCGGCATCACGGCGCGCGGCGTGCCGCACCCGCGCACGTACGGCACGTTTCCGCGCGTGTTCGGACGCTTCGTCCGCGGCCGGCGCACGCTTGCGATCGAAGAAGCGGTGCGCCGCATGACGTCGCTTGCGGCGCGGCAGTTCGGGCTGCGCGATCGCGGAACGATTGCGCCCGGCGCGTGGGCGGATCTGGTCGTCTTCGATCCCGCGACGATCGCCGATCGCGCGACGTACGCCGACCCGTTCGTTCAAGCGACGGGGATCGGTCACGTCTACGTGAACGGGGTTGCGGTGCTGCGCGACGGCAACCCCACGACCGCGCGGCCGGGCCGCGTCCTGCGGGGCGGCGGATGAATCTCGCCGAGCTCGACGACACGCGCCGCGCCGCGCTCTTCGAGGGCGCAGCGACGCTGCGACTCGCGCGCGGCGAGACGGCCTATGCCGCGGGCGATGGATGCGAGCGCGTGTTCCTCGTCGTCGAAGGGCGAATCAAGATCGTGCGCAGCTCGGCCGACGGCGGCGAATCGATCGTCGGGCTGCGCGCGCCGGGCGAGATCTTCGGCGAGATCGGCTGGATGCGACCGGGCGGCGTTCGCGCGACGAGCGCCGTTGCGATCGAATCGTCGATCGCGCGTTCGCTCGATGTCGCGCGCTTCGCCAAACGCATCGCCGCCGATCCCGTCATCGCGCGCGCGTTCGCGCGCGGCCTCGCGCGGCGCCTGAGCGCCCTCGAACACGAGTTGACGGAGCTCGCCGGCAAAAGCGTGCCGGGGCGGCTGGTGGATTTGCTCGGACGGCTCGCGCGCGAACACGGCGTCGCCGAATCCGACGGTGCGCTACGCATCGGCCTTGCACTCACGCATCAGGATCTTGCCGACCTCATCGGGACCAGCCGCGAGACGTTGACCAAAGAACTCGGCGTGCTCGCCGACGTCGGTCTTCTGCGCGTCGCGCACCGCACGGTGACGCTCGTCCAGCCGCAAGCCTTCCCGTTCGTGCGCCGGCGTGACGCGAGCTGAGTTCGGCGCGGCGTTGCTGGCGCTCGCAACGCCGCGCCCGCGCGCGCGGATCACGGCCGAGATCGGCATCAAGCCCGCCGCGCCCGACTTGCTCGTGCCATTCACGGTGTCGATCGCGCTGCGCAACAGCGCGCACGCGATGTTGCCGGTCGACTTCCCGACGACCGAGCTGTACCGGATCGACGTCCTGCGCGACGGCGCGCTCGTCTGGACGAGCACCCGCGCCAAGCCGCTGGCCATCGCCCGGCGGATCGAGGTTCCACCGGGCCGGATGCCGCTGGTGTTTTACGACGTCGACAGCCTGACCGCCGACCGGCACGCCTTCGCGCCCGGCGCGTACCTCGTGCGCGTGACGATGCTGGGCGCGACGCTCACGAGCGCGTACGAGCAGACGGTAACGTTCCCGCCGCCGTTGACGGTCGCCCAGGCGCTTGCGAGTAACGGTGCCGTAACGGTAGCGGGGATGCCGGGGATCGAGGCGGGGAAACCCCTGCTCACCGATGCGACCGGAACGCTGCCGATGTCGCGGCCGCTCGGACTGCGCCCGGAGGGGATCTTTCTCGTTCGCGGCACGCTCGATCGCAGCGCCGCAACGCCCGTATTCGCGGTTACGCGGTTCGCCCCGGCCGCGCTACCGGGCGGACTCTCACCGGTGCCATCCTGAGAATCTTCCGCACCGAAAATACCTACGACGAAGCCTCACAAAGGGAGCGGGCGCGCCGATACAATTCAGAGGGGAAAAACGTGACGCTGCGCTCTTGGATTCGCGCCCGTTTTTGATTGTGGACGATCGACCATATGAAGCAATTCTCCGCAGGCACGACGAGTGCGGCGCGAACGGGTTACGTCGAACGTCCGATGGGCGCCGCGACGGGAGATGGATCTGATGGAGTGGTGCGCGACATAGCGCGAACATCGTCTGCCGCCAGTACCGACGTGCGGACCCGGCTGCTGTTGCCGACGATTCTCTTCGCCATCGTCCTGCTCACGGTCATCATGCTGCTGGCCATCGACTCGCAGACCACCTTCCTCGAGCGCCAGCGTCTCGAAACCTCGCAGCACGAAGACAGCGTACGCACGATTTTTCTCGGCCGCCTCGAACAAACGCAAGAGTACGTCGATGCGCTGCGCCGCAGTTCGCTCATCGAGTCGGCGGTTGCAAATCGATCGGGGCAGCGACTGGCAGACGTGCTGACCGCGTACCCGCGGCGTTCGATTACGGCGATCGCGCTCTACGCCGGCGGAAAACGGATCTATTCCGATAACCGGACCGGCACGGCGAGCGCGGCGTTCGGGGCCTTCGACGCGATGGCGCAACATGTCAGCGTCGATCGCGGCGAGCTGTCCGGTTTTTTTCCCGCGGGTTCGCAGGTCATGCTGCTCAGTGCGGCTCCGATTCGGGCCGCAAACGGAACGCTCGGCATCATCATCGCCGGGTTGACGATCGATCGGCGGTTTCTGGACGGGGTCGCGACGGCCGCGAGCGCCGACCTCGCCTTCTATTACCGCGGAAAGGTCGTTGCGACGTCGCTGCCCGGCGGTGGCGTTCAGATCCCATCGGCCTATCGGCAGACCGCGCTCGTGCCGGATCACGACCTGCTCGAGAGTTCGCGCACGTCGTTCGTCCTCTTAGATGACGATTCGGCCGCGCGCCAAGAGTCGCGCCGAAGCTTACTCTTCATCATCGGCGCGATCGGCTTAGCCGGGGTGTTCGCGATCGGGATGTCCATCAATGCGATCCGCTCCGTGACCCGGTCGGAACGCCGCCTGCGCTTCGATGCAACGCACGACGGGCTCACGGGCCTCGCGAACCGGCGCTTTTTCAACGACGCGCTGCAGATCGCCGTCGATCAGTTTCTCGTCAATCCCGAGCGCCGCTATGCGATCCTCTACATCGATCTCGATCACTTCAAATTCGTCAACGATAGCCTCGGTCACGAGATCGGCGATCGCGTTCTGATCACCGTGGCCGAGCGAATCAAACGGATCACGCGCGACCGCGACATCGTCGCCCGGCTCGGCGGCGATGAGTTCGCGGTGCTGCTCACCGACGTCCAGCAAGAAACCGCGATGGCGATCCTCGAACGGGTTCAGCACGATCTCGCCGCGCCGGTCACGCTCGATTCCCGCACCATTTTCACGACCGCGAGCATCGGTATCACCTTCGGCTCGAAAGCCTACGTCCGCGGCGAGGATCTGTTGCGCGACGCCGACGCCGCGCTCTATCGCGCAAAAGCCCAGGGTCGCGCGCAGCACGTCGTGTTCGACAAGGAGATGCTGCTTTCGGCGCGGCGCCGGCTCCAAATCGATACCGAGCTGCGGCTCGCATACGAACGAAATCAGCTGCGACTCAAGTACCAGCCGATCTACGACTTCAAAGAGCGACGCTACGACGGCTGGGAAGCGCTCTTGCGCTGGACGCATCCGCAACTCGGCGAGATCGAACCGAGCGTCTTCATCCCGATCGCGGAAGAGACGGGCCTGATCTTGGGCATCGGGAACTGGGTGATCCACGAAGCGTGCCGGCAGCTCGCCGAATGGAAAGCTCGCTTCCCGGATATGCCGCAGACGATGGCCGTGAATCTTTCGGCGCAGCAAATCATCCAGCCGCAGTTCGAGCAACAGATCGCCGCGATTCTCGGCGAATACGGACTGCACGGTTCGGATCTGTGCCTCGAGATCACCGAGACGGTCATTCTCGATGGCTCGCGTCTCGATCCGACGCGGATCGACGCGCTCAAGGAAATCGGCTGCAAGCTGACCATCGACGACTTCGGCACCGGGTATTCATCGCTGACCTACCTGCAACGCTATCCGGTCGACGGCATCAAGATCGACCGTTCGTTCGTCGGCGGCGGGAGCGGCGGCGGCGAGGGTCTCAAGAGTCCGCAAATCGTCGCCACGCTCATCACGCTCGCGGAATCGCTCGGACTCCACGTCGTGGCCGAAGGGATCGAGACGCGCGCGCAATTCGATGCGCTCGCGAAGATGCAATGCCGCTACGGCCAAGGCTACGTCATCGCCCACCCGCTCGACGCCGATCAAGCCGCGGAACTCTTGACGATCGCGCGGATGCCGACGTAGATGCAAAAGCGGACGTTCTCGTGCGCGCTTCTGCCGCTGCTTCTTACGCTCGCGCTCCCGGGTGTCGCGACGAGTCAAACGCCGCCGTCGCCGGCAGACGCGTCGCCGGCGGCCGCGTCACCCGCGGCAGCTTCACCAGCGGCGCGCCTACCGGGAAACAACGTCGACGATCTCCCGTTGCCGGATCCCAAGTTTACGCCAGGCCGCGTCGCGGATTCCGATATTCGCGACGTCTGCGACCCGGGCTACGCTGATCGGCAAGGGTATCTCGACCCCGGCAATGTCCGCGAAACGTTCAACCGGTACGGCATCCCGGGGCCATTGCGCCTGCACCGGTACGTCATCGACCGGCTCGTGCCGTCGGCGCTTGGCGGTGCGCCGACGCTCGATAACTTGTGGGCAATTCCACTCGAAGCCGAGCGCCGGAAGCGCGCGATCGAACAATCGCTCGTCGAAAGCGTCTGCTCGGGCGGGATGCCGCTCGTGGAGGCCCAGCGCCGCATGATCGCGGACTGGCGGACCGCCGTTACCTGGTGACGCGCTAGAACGCGACGAGGGCTAAGCGTTCGCGGACGTGCTCGGCGTGTTCCGGATCGAGGGCGACGAGTTGCGCTTCGCATGCCGCCGCCGATGTGCGCGCTCGATATTCGAGTGCCGCCCGGGCGGCGATGGGAACGATCGGATCGTTGATGGCCGACGCGACGGCGTCGAGGTCGTGCCAGGCGAGTGCGATATCGAGGGCAGCCGAGCGCGTCGCCGGCGTCGGATCGGAAAGAAGATCGCGGAGCATCTCGACATCGCGAACGCCGGATTGCAACATCTGCAATTTGGCGGACGGATCCAATTCACGATCCGGAACCGGCTCGATCTCCGCGAGCGACTCATGCGGCGCGGATGGGGCTTCGGCCGGCGCGGGAATGAATGCCGCGGGGACGGTGACGCGGAAGGCCGAGCCCGGAGCGATCGCGGCACGCGCGCCTTTGGGCAGGCCACGATCTTCTTTGCGCGGGGCGAAGAATGCGAACGCGACAAGCGCCAAGCAGACCAGCGGGATACCCCACTGGAAAAGCAGCGTCATGCGATGCCGACCTCGCTATGGACCTCCGCTAGGGCGGCACGTACGGCGGCGAGATGATCCTCGAGCTGCTCCGAGGCCGGTTCGAGCAGATCGCCTGGCGCAGCGCACGCGTCCAGCCCCGCAGCGAGCGATGACCAATAGGCATCCAGCGCGCCGGCGAGCGCGGGCATGGTCTCCGAGCGGGTCGCCATAAAGTACGCGATCACGGCCGATGACACCGGCGAGCCGGAGATCGCCGCGTCGAGACGACGCGCGAGTCCATCGACCGTATCGAGCGCGATCGTCGCATGGAGCTCGTCTTCGGCAGGCGACGCTTCGTCGACCGCACCGGTCGAGCCCGCGAGCGCATCGACGAGCGCGACGAGCGCCGCATGCATCCGTCCATCATCGAGCGTTTCGGCGAATGCGGCGTCCGGGACGAGCCCCGGAACTTCGAGTTTGAGCAGCGCGGTGGTCGTCGAGGCACGAACCCCATCGCGCGCGCTTTCCAGTAACGCCTCGACATGGACACGTTCGTCGCCGAATGCGCCGGCGTCGATGGTATCCGGCCAGAACAACCGCGCAACGAGCGCATGCTTCACAAGCGTCGGGGCAACCGATGCGTCGAGAATATCGAGCGTGCGCAGAATCCGCGTGCACCGTTCTGCATCGAGCCTGAATCGCACGCTTGCGTACGCCGGCGCAACCTCGACGATCTCATCCTCGACGGGTTCGTTCGGCGCGACCGGATCGAGTGCGGGGACCGGCGCGTATGGCACCGGTGCGGGCGGCTGGACGGCGGCGTACGACGATGCCGTCGGGACGGCTAGCGGTTCGTCGAGCACGATCGGCGCGACACCGGCCGGCACGGTCGCGCGCACGAACGGCGGGCTCATCACCGTATGCGGGGCGTCCTCACCGCTGCGAACGTCGACCGCGAGGACGAGCGGAACGTCCGGGTCGCGCGCCGGATCGAGCGCGACTTGCCACCGCACGCGAACCGGCACCCCCGGCGCGACATCGGCGATGGCGAGACCGTACGGCCCGTAGAGGCGCACGCGATCGCCGAAATCGGAAACGAGCGCCCCATCGACGCGCGTTGCGCCGAGCACCGGCGTAAAGCCCTCACCCGCTTGCGCGGCCAGCGACACGCGGTCGGCGATCCCGTCGCCGATATTCTCGAGCACGAGTTCGGCCTCGACGATCGAATTCGGCAGCGCCCGCAGTGTGACGACCGGCTCGGCGATCGCGGCCTGCGCGAACACGGACACGGTCGACGCGACAGCGACCGGATCGCAGTCGCGGGCGATCACGGTACCGCTCACGGCGAGCGCGGCAGCGGAGCGCTGCGGCTCGTTCAGACGAGCGACGATCGAGACCTCGAGGGATGCGCCCGGCGGCACGTCCGCGAACGTCAATTGCGACCCGCTGCGAACGGCGCCGGTGATGCGTTCGATCGCTACCGCACTCGGCAGCGCTAGCGCGCAGCGAACGTCCCGCAAGACATCCGTGCCGTCGTTCGCGATCCGCAAGCGCAACTCGAACGTCTGGTGCAATCGCACGGGCGTTTTCGTGACGGTTTGGAGCGTCGTGGTCGACGGACGCAGCGCGGCGAGCGAGCGAACCGTGGTCGCCGCCGAACCGATCTCGATCTCGGCCTGACCGAGCGCGCGTGCGAAGGCCGTCACGCGAGCCTCGCTGCGATCGGCGATCGTCTCGGGAACGTGGGCCGCGACAATCAGATCGAAGGGCGCGTGCGGCTGGAGTTCGCCGGCATCGAACCAGTAGTGAACGGTCTTCTGCGTCGCATCGTACACCGGCCGCAGGGTGCCGGCGGACTCGGATGCGAGTTTGAGATCGTCGAAGCCGTCGATGGCAAAGCGCAGTTTAGCGTCGCGCATCGCCGTCGTTCCATCGTTCGTGAGGGTGATCGCGAATTTCGCGATCGCATCGGCATCGGCGATCGGACCGCCGAGCGCGACGAGCCGGCTACGGCTGCGCGAGATGCGCGGCTTCGCATCGACGCTCAGCGCATGCGTGTAGGAAAGCGGCTCGCCGCCGAGCCACGCGAGATTCACCGCCGTGACCAGCTCCGCACCATCATCGCCCGGCGCAAGCACGTTTGCGTCGAACGCGAACTCGACGCGTTCGCCGGGGCCGATCGCGTCGAGCGCGAACGCGACGCCGTCTGCCGTATCATCGAGCGGCGAACCGTCGCTCGTCCGCGATCCGCCGGCGTAGGCAAGGCCGGCCGGCAAGGTTGCGACGACGCGGACGTCCCGCGCCGGGCTGCGACCCGCGTTATAGGCGAGGAAGGCGAAGCGTATCCGCTCGCCCGGCGCCACGGGACGATCGAGCGCGGCAAGTTCGCTGCCCGAAAAATCGACGGCGGAAACGGCGGTGATCGACGCGCGCCCGAGGGCGAACGGCGGCGTCGCCGCGCTGCGCACGGTGATGTCGTCGAAGGCGATCGCTTCGCTCGCGAACGGCGCCACGATCGCGATGCGGCCCGAGACCGTCGCCGTTGCTTGCGCGCGAATCGTGGCAAAGCTCGCCCGCACGCGCGTCGGATCGAACGGCGAGAGTTCGCCGCCGGCGGCCTCGACGCTATCGGCCACAACGCGCAGCCCGGCGGGCAACGGGAGATCGATCTCGACGCCGTCGGCGCGGCTCGATCCCGCGTTCTTCACCGTGAGCGTGAAGACGAGTTCGTTCGGCTCGTCTTTGGCGTTCTGCAGTTTGAGACGGGTGCCGGGGTTACGCAGATCCTCGCTGCTGCGCGCGACGAACGCGAGCGGCGGCGAAATACCCTCGCTCCCATGTTCGTCCGCGTAGCGCGCGCGCACGACGAGTTCCGTTCCGTTGTCGATTGCCGCCGCGGCGCACACGTCGACCCGCACGATGCGCTCGTCGAACGGCTCGAGCGGCGGCAGCACGGCCGCACCGTTCTTGATCGCGACCGCGACGTCATCGAGCAAGCCCGATCCTTCGACCAGCGTGAGTTCCGGCGGCAATTCGAACGTCGCGCTCGCCGACTTGGCGGGCGCGCTCCCGAGGTTCGCGATGCGAAACGCGATCGGCACGGTCTCCCCGCAGCCGATCGCGGTCCGGCGATCGGACGAAAGATCGAATAGCGAATCCACGATCCGGTGAGACATGCGAATCCTCCCTCGGAAGATTTAGGAATGTGCGGGAACGGCGTCGGAATCCGCGACGAGATGCGGCGTGATGAGGAAGATGATCTCGTCGCGGGTATGATCGCGTTTGCGATCTTGAAAGATCGGTCCGAAGAGCGGGAGGTTTCCTAAGATCGGAACCTTGGTGATGGTCTCCGAATCGATATCTTGAAACAACCCTGCGAGCACGATCGTCTCTCCGTCGCGAACTCGCAGAACGTCCTTCGCCTCGCGGTTACCGATTTCCGGGTAGTTGTTCACGAACGACAAGATCTCGGAGTAGGAGCAGGTCAAGTCGACGGTCGACGTTCCGTCCGGCCCGATCGTCGGCGTAAACTCGAGGTCGACGCCCGCGCGAACGGTCTGAAATTCGGGATTGCCGGTACGGGCATCGAAAAAGACGACGGGGTACGACGTCCCGATCTGGAGGCTCGCCTTGGTGTTATTGAGCGTCGCGATACGCGGCGTTGCGAGAATCTTTCCCGTACCTTTCGTAATGAGGAAGTTCAACTGCGCGTTCAGCTTGGCCGAATTGCTGACGAACGACGTGAGCGTGCTCCCGGAGACTTGCGCACCGAACTGGTTGACACCGCCGAGAATACCGCCCGTCTCGCTGTGATCGTCGGCGGCGGTTACGTCCGCGACGCGCACCTCGAACACGATCTGTTTGCCCGGTTGGTCGATTCGCGTCAGCAACGACTGGACGAGACCCAAATATTCGCTCGAGCCCGAAACGACGAGCGTGTTCGTCTGCTCGATCGCGACGATCGCGTCCGGGGCGACGGTTGCGAGGCCGCCACGGATCGTCTCAGCCGCGAGCTTCGCATCGAGATATCGCACGGGCAAGTTGACCGAATTGAATGCTTGCGTCTCGCTCTGAGAACGATCGATTTCCGAAACGATATGGCGCACGCGCGCGAGCGTCGAGTCGCTACCGGTGACGATGAGCGCATTCGACCGTTTGTCGGCGACGAGAATCGTGCCGGTCGGCAGCGCCGCACGCAACGAATCCGCGAGCGGCTGATCGACCTTGGCGTACTTGAATGGAAAGGCATCCGTGAACACGCCGAGATGGTCGACCGCAGCAGACCCGCGTCGGGTCATGTCTTCGCGCCGGCCGAGCATGATCGATGAACCCTCGTCGATCGCCAGCAGATCGTTCTGCTCGCAGAGTGCCGTGAGGACGTCGGCAAACGGACGATTGATGATCCGGAACGTGATCTTGGTATGCTTGACCGACGAGTGCAGGATGATGTTCGTCCCGGACTGCATCGCAAGGGCCGCCGCGACATCGTAGATATCGGCGTCGCGAATGTCGATCGAGATGAGTTGCGGACTCGCACCGAGGAGGGTTAGTGCGAAGAGCGCTGCGGCGAGCGCGCGCAGCGCGCGGATCATTTCGATCCGGACGCGGCGAGACCGAGCCGGCTGCCATCGCTGAACACGATGCCGTCTGCCGAGATCAGCTTGATCGTGCGGCCGCCGAGGGCATCGCCGGCGTGGACGAACTGTGTGCCGTGCCCGGAGTCGACGATCGCGACCGCGCCGGCGGTCGCGCCGCCCGCGATGATCCCACGCAGATAGACGGTGCTCTCGGCGGCGTCACCGTCACCCGAACCGTCGATATCCGGAACGTGCAAACCGCCTTTGCCGACTCGGCCGTGGCGCCCGCGGGCCGCGCTCGCAACGACCGACGGGGCCGGGGCCGGTGTCGGCACGACGCGGGCTCGCGCAGCAAAAGGATCGCGCGCGATGGGCGGCAGGGTCGGATCGGGGTCGGCGATGTCGAACGCGACTTTTCCACGCGCGGCCGCTTCGATGTCCGACGAAACCGCCGGCTCGGAGGCGATCGACCGTTCGATCGAAGCCGTTCCGGCCGACCACGCGACGAGCATCGCGGCAGAGGTGACGTAGAGGAGCGACCGGGTTCGGTCGGAGATCGCGATCATCAGGATCCTCTCGCAAGCGCGGCTGCAGATGGCATCGGCCGGAAAACGGTGACATGAACGTCGGCGACGAGGCCCATTCGCGACGCCGTGCCTGGACTGGAGAGGGCGACGCTCTCGACGCGCACCAGCACCGTCGAGTCTGCCAGTTGCTCGATCGTGCGCAGCAGGGGCGTGTAACCGCCGGCGAGCTTCAGATTGAATGGAATCGCGACGAACGCGGAGTCGAAGGGGCGCGGCCCGGGCGCGACGCGCGCATGCTTCAGTCGCGCGGGCGCGACGAGGCCGACCGGCGCGCCCGCCGGGGGATGCATCGCGGCGGGCCGGGCCGGAGCGGGCGTGGGAGCCGGCGCATTGAGATCCTGCCCGAGCGTGACGACCGTGACGCCGTTGCGCAGCGCGATGTCGTGCGTGTCGCGCAGAAACGCACCGATCGCCGAGGAGTCGTCGAGATCGTTCGAGAGCGCGGCATGCAAATGCGCGAGAATCCCGTCGCGCCGCGCCGTGAGGTGCGGCTGCGCGCGCGCGAACAGGGCATCGGATGAGACGATCCCTTCGATGTCTGCGATTTGCGTCTCGACGTCGGCGATCTGCGACTCGTAATGCGTGAGCAGGGCAACATAGGCGATGACCGCGGCCAGAAACGCGAAGAGCCAGATCGAACGCCGGCTCTTGACCGGCTTCGCCGAGATCGTCAGACGCGCGCGCAGCTGGTCGATCATTTGGGCGCCGCCCGGCCGAAGTCCAGTTCGTATTCGACCGTTGAATCGAGCTCGTTGTGGATTTCGCGCAACTGCGGCTTGCCGTCGCCGGAGATCTGCTGAAGCGAAACCACGGCGCGGCCGACCGCATCCATCGAGCCGGCGTGCCCGGCCAGCCGCCACTCGTTCTCCCGCGGCTCGAGGGAGTCGAGGAAGACATTCGGCGGAAGGTGATTGCCGACGTCGACGATTTCGTCGACGCGGGTTTGGCCCGAGAGGTGCACGTCCGACACTTCGGTCTGAAGCGCGGAAAGCACTCCGAGTTGGCTCACCAGGGCTTCGGTTTTCTTGCGCTCTGCAGCGACGATACTGTAGCGGTCCTCGAGTCCGTGGAGACGCGCGGTCGCGCTGTTGAGGCGCCAGACTTCCGTGCCCCACAACATGAGCACGAAGGCGCCGGCGGTCCCGAACGCGACCATAAAGCGGCGCGCCGCGGGCCGGCGCAGCATCTTCAGCGCGACGTCGACGGAGAAAATCTGATCGGGACGCGAGTAGTCGAGGCGGATCACGACGCCTCCTCGAGCGGCGCGGCAAACGGCCAGAGCGCTAAGCCATAGGCCAGCAGCCAAGTCGGCGGCGGCACACCGGGCGGCATGTCCCCGATCGTCGCGTTCTGCGCGCTCACACCGCAGACGTCGGCGAGTTGCGCGATCAGCTCATCGCGGCCTTGGGTCTGACCCGACACCGCGATGCTGCGGACGTCGGCGATATCTTCGAGCCGCGCGACATTGAGTTTGGCGCGAATCGCCTCGATGAACTCGAACTCGTCTTGATGATCGCCGTAGAAGAGCGTGGCGTTTTCGCCGACGGGCGTGCCGAACATGATGAGCCGCGCGCGATCGACGCTGAAATCGAGGACCGCATCGACATCGGGCTGCGCCCGGCGCCACGCACAGTGCTCGTTATCGGCGGCATGCACGATCAGCCCCGCGCGCTTCACGAGGGCCGTTCGCGCGGCCACCGCGCTGCGCTTGGCGACGCCGAGTACGTACGTTCCCGCCGCGACGGGCGCGAGCGAGATGATGCGGTCACGCGCCGGAAACTCCTCATCGAAGCGCCGGGCTTCGATTTGCGCCGCCCGCACGACCGCCGAACGCCGCATCCCCGGCGCGAAGGCGACCGGGATCGCGAAGGCATCCGGTTCGGCGAGACCGACGATGCAGCGCCGCTCCGCGACGCCGAGTTCCCGGATCGCCGCCGCGAGCGCCTCGACCAGCGCCTCGGGCTCGTTGGTGTCGGTCGCAACGTGCGCGGCCGCCGCGACGTGCGCACCTTCGGAATCGACCGACAGTGCGACCGCAGAAACCCCGGCGACCCCGATGTCGACGCCGATCGGCAGCGCCTGCGAGCCCCCGAAACGCATGCCGAAAATCGTCATCCGGGTAACCGTACGGGAACGGCGAGCCCGAAGGCTGCGCCGATCGCGATGAACGGCGCGAACGGGAGGGTCGCCTTGCGGTCGAGGCGACCCAAACTGAGCCCGACGAGCGCGAAAACCGCGCCGGCGACAAAACTGCCCACGAATGCGCTCAAGCCGCCGGCGAGACCAACGCCCGCGCCGAGCAACACGCCGAGTTTCACATCGCCGAGGCCGAAGCCGCGTCCGCGCGAGACCGCATACGGAATCGCGTAGAGTGCCCCGATCACGAGCGCCGCCACGAGTCGCATCGGTAACGAACCCGCGGCGAACCCGAACCCAAGCACCGGGACAGCGGCCAGTAAGAGCGCGCGATCGAACACGTATCCGCTGCGTACATCGGTGAGTGCGCTGATCAGAGCAGCGACGAGCGTCGCGGCGGCCGCGGCGGCCGCGAGCGTCCAGTTTCCGAGCCCCCCGGCAAAGAGTGCCGCAAGCGCGGCGAGCAGCACGCTCCAGACCGGCAGGCGTCCGATCGTGGTCTCGACCGAGCGCGCGCCCGAGATCGCCGCACGCCACAGGGCGAGCGCGCAGGCTGCGCCGCCGATGCCGAAGACGACGGCCGCAACGGTCGTCGTCATTGGAAGCTCCGATCGAGCCGCGCGAGCGCCGCACGCGCACTCGGACGGCCGGGGCTGAGTTCGAGCGCCCGCTGGTAGAGCCGGCGAGCGACGCCGATTTGCTTGTGGCGCTCCGCATCGCGGGCCGCATATTCGACGATCACCGGATTCGAGGTCTGCAGCGCGACGAGGCGCCAATCCGCGTAGGCGCGGTCTTTTTGGCCGAGCTTCTGATAAAGCAGTGCACGGTTTTGACGGACGAGCGTGTCGCCGGGTTGGCGCTGCAAGTCGTCATTCGCGACGACCATCGCATCGTGGATGAACACGGCGGACCGGCTCATGATGCCCAGCGTCGTGATGCGTTCCGCGGCGGCGCTGGAATCGCGATCGAAGAACCTCGCACGGTGATAAAACTTCGTCGCCTGAACCGCGTTGCCGGCTTGGAACTCGCTATCGCCGCGCAGCACGAGCCCGTCCGCGAGCTGGGCGTGGAAGAGCCAGCCGGCGAGCGGGATCGAAACGATGGGGATCAGGAACCGGCGGAGCACCGGTACATCGATGATCTGCACGGCGGTCACACCAGAACGACGTAGTACGAGCCGAGTGCGAGCATGAGGGTCCCGCTCGCTATCGCCGCCGCCTGATCGAGCCGGAACCGCGAAAGCATCGCATTCAGACGGCCGCCGGCGAGACCGTAGGCGACGAGCGGCACGGCATGGCCGAGGGCGAAGAAGCCGAGCAGGACCATCCCGAACACGGGGCTACCCACGCGTGCCGTCAAGACGAGAATCGCGATCACGAACGGCGTACAGCAGGGGCTCACGACAAAGGCGAAACTGGCGCCGAAAAGCGCCGTGCGCCACCAGGTGAGCACGGTCGGGCCGGCCGGATGATCGCACAAATCGTTGCTGCGGGCGTGCCAGAGGGTGTAGATCCCGCCCAGAACGAGCGCCGCGGCGACGATCACATAAATCGACGAGGCGAGAAGCTGTAGGTTCGAGATCAGCGAGATGGTGAGCCCGAAAAGGATGTACGCAGCAACGAGACCGCCGATGAACGAGGTCACCGTGCGGGTGACGTTCTTATTGCCGGTTACGCACGCCGCGAGGGCCAGAAACCGTGGCGCCACGCAGGGGCCGACGCTCGAGGCGACCCCCATCGCAAACACCAAGGCCGGAGCGTAGACGCTCCGGCCGCTGATCGCCCCGACACTTTGCGCGTAGAGGTCCACGGCCTACTTGGATTCGAGACCGTACCCGGAAACGTAAATGATCGTGCTCGGCGTCGTCGAGGAGCCGGAGTTCGTCAGTTTCGCCAGCGTGAACGACGCGTGGACACCGGGGCAATCGATCTCATAGGAGGCCGAGGTACCGGAGGACGCACTGGACGACGTCGACGAGAAAACGTATGGCTGCGTCGAGAGTGTGGCTGCCGGGTCGACCGGCGTCGTCTCAAGATAGACCGTCGAGCCGTTTGTGAAGAGCGCGGGCGCAACGCTTCCACCGCTCGGATACGACTGCACGTCGGAATAGTAGAGTTCGGCGGCCGTCGCGATTTCGCGCAGGTTGGACTCGCACGTCGCCGTCTGCGCCTGAGCGCGGGCGTTCGTGAAGTTCGGGATCAGGATGAGCGCCAGAATCGCGATGACCGCGACGACGATCATGACCTCGATGAGCGTAAAGCCTCGCTGACCGCGGCCTGTCGTAGTAGGTAACATGAACGATTTATCCTTGCGTAGGCAAGAGGATTCAAGCATTATTGAACCACGATCCGCTGGGGATTGACAACGAATTCCTAGTGAACATTTGATACGAGTTGGTAAAGCGGGAGGTAGACCCCGATCGCGATCAGGGTGGTGACAACTCCCAGAAAAAGCAACAGCAGCGGCTGGAGGGCCGCGTTGAGGGTGACCACCGTCGCCGCGACGTCTTCGTCGTAGTAATCCGCAATCGTCACCAGCGTCTGATCGATGGCCCCGGTCTCGGCGCCGGAGTCGAGCAGCGCGATGAAGAGCCCGTCGAAGAGTTTTGTCGCCTCGACCGCTTGAACAAAACTCGACCCTGTCGCGAGATCGGCACGCATCGCGTTGAGTGCGCGCGCGTAGACCGTACTCCCGGCGACGGGCTGCATGATCTCGAGGGCCTGGTCGATGTCGACGCCCGATTGCAGCAAGAGCGAGAGCAGCCGGCTGATCCGCGAGACAACCGATTTCGCGACGATCCGGCCGAAGAACGGGACGCGTAAGCGGACCCGGTCGATCGCGTAACGGCCGGCATCCGTCTGCAGCGCACGGAAGAAGAGGACGACCCCCGCGACGGTCGAGCCGATCACGGCGACCGAGAAGAGCGGCTGTGTCATCACGGCGCTGATCGCGAGCATGACCCGGGTCACCGTCGGCAGTTCGACCCCGTACGACGAGAAGAACTGCGCGAACTGCGGGATGATCGAGGTGAACATGAAGATCACGAGCGTGATCGCCGATGTAAGAACGACGCCGGGATACGCGAGCGCTCCCGCGATCTGGCGCGAACTTGCGCGCTCCTGTTCGAGAAATTTCGCCAGCCGGTCGAGGATCTCGTCGATCGCGCCGGCGCGCTCGCCGACGCGGATCATCGCGACCTGCAACGGCGAGAACGATGCCGGCCGCGTCGCGAACGCCTCGGAGAGGCTCGCACCCGCGTTCATCTCCGCGCGCACGGCCATGAGCGACTCGCGAAACAACTTGTTGGTCGCGCGCTGGACCGTGATCCCGAGCGCCTCGTCCGTGTTCTTTCCGGCGCGCGCGAGCATCGCGAACGTCCGGAAGAAGAGAATCTGCGCCTGGCGCCGGCCGAACGGGAGATTGATCTCGCCGCGAAAGAGCGAGTAAAGCGACCCCTCCGGCTCGAGCAGCGTGGCGATGACGCCGCGGCGTTTGAGATCCTCGCGCGCATCGTCCAGCGATTCGGCTTTGGTCGACCCGGACGTCTTTTCGCCGGACGCGGTGAACCCGCGATAGTGGTAGATGATCGCGGCCATGGGCTACCGCATGGCGCGCGCTGCGCTGATCTCCGCGGGGCGATCGGACACCGCAATCGCGGCATCGGTGGTGATCGCACCCTCACGAATGAGGTCGGTCAGATGCTTTTCGAGCGTCTGCATCCCCGTCGCCGCGCCCGCCGCGATCGTGTTGCGCAGCATGTGCGTCTTCTTCTCGCGGATCTGGGTGCGGATCGCATCGTTGGCGACGAGAATTTCGCAGGCCGCGCGCCGGCCCTGGCCCGTGCGCAGCGGAACAAGGCGCAGGCCGACGATGCCGACGAGCGTCTGCGCGAATTGGACGCGAATCGCTTCTTGCTCGTCGGCCGGGAAGGCCGAGATGAGGCGATCGCAGGTCTGCTCCGCGTTCGCCGTGTGCAGCGTGCCGAACACGAGATGACCGGTTTCCGCCGCTTCGAGCGCGGCCCGCATCGTTTCACGGTCGCGCATCTCACCGACGAGAATCACGTCCGGGTCGGCACGCAGCATCCCGCGCAGCCCTTCCGCGAAGGTCGTGACATCGCGCCCGACTTCGCACTGCGCGATGATCGAGCGCGCGCTGTCGTGATAGTACTCGATCGGATCTTCGAGCGTGACGATGTGATAATCGTACTTCTCGTTGATCTTGCGGATGAGCGCGGCTTGCGCGGTGGACTTCCCCGAGCCGGTCGGACCCGTGAAGAGGACGAGGCCCGTCCGACGCTCGGCGAAATCGGTGATCGCTTTGGGCAGCTGCAGTTCTTCGATCGTCGGAACGGTCGCGGAGAGCAGACGAAGCGAGAGCCGGACGCCGCGCTTCTCGCGGTACGCATGGATGCGGATCGGCCCGAACGCTTCGCCGATCATCGCCGAATCGGCCGTGCCGACGCTATTGAGCCGGTCCATCGCCGCGCGGTCGAGGCTCGCTTCGCAGAAGCCCCGGATATCGCCGGGCTTCACGATGCGATCGCTCTTGCGGACGATTTTGCCGTCGATCCGCATGGCAACCGGTTCGCCCGCGACGATGTGGATGTCGGAGGCGCGCGATTCACGCGCGATCTTCACCACGTCCATCAGGTATTCCGAACTCATCAACTCGGTGGTCACGGGGAGAGCCTCCTAGGAATCGCTAGTGACGACGCGGACCAACTCTTCATAGCTCGTCTCTCCGCTGAAGACGTGCTCCATACCGGCCTCGAACATCGGCACGTAGCCGTATTCCTTGCCGACGGCGGCGAGTTCCGTCGGGGGAACGCCTTCGAGAATCTTGTTCGAGACGGCATCGTTCACGGGCAAGAGTTCGTACACGCCCAGCCGGCCTTTGTAGCCTTTGTTGCGGCACGTCGGGCAGCCCACCGGTTCGCCGAAGACGGGTTTCGGGAGACGCTCGAAGACGTGCCGCCACTTCTCGCGCAGCGCCGCCGGAATCGGGATCTCGCGGCGGCACTCGCACAAGCGGCGCACGAGCCGCTGCGCGGCGATGAGCGTGAACGCGGAGACGATCTGCGAGCGCGATGCACCGAGGTCGGTGAGCCGGTTGATCGCCCGCAGCGCATCGCTGGAATGCAGCGTCGTCAGCACGAGTTGGCCGGTCAGCGACGCGGAAACGCCGGCGGCGACCGTCTCCGGATCGCGCATCTCGCCGATGATCAGGACGTTGGGGTCCTGCCGCATGAGCACCCGCAGCGCCTCGGCAAAGGTCAGATCCTGCGCTTCGTTGATCTGCATTTGC
>Ga0116229_10004284_pt1 | contig 23406 bp, 15 predicted proteins | sample S1TSphgellanicum_3_FD_87313 | JGI IMG/M metagenome (GOLD analysis project Ga0116229, IMG submission 87313) | Host-associated microbial communities from peat moss isolated from Minnesota, USA - S1T2_Fc - Sphagnum magellanicum MG | ecosystem: Host-associated > Plants > Peat moss > Unclassified...
AACAACTAGCCGTACCGCTGTCCGGTCCCTACCATGCGGCCACAAGGCGGAGAGCGCCAGCATTATGTCACCGACTCTGACCATAGATCCGCTGCGGCCGTCAAGGACGCACGTTCCGCTTCAGGAATAATTTCTCCGCGGCGGATACCCTGTCAAACCGGACGCCGCACGCGCGCCGACTCGGATAGGCTGATGGCGTGAATTGAGGGAGAGAGCACATGAAGGATTTTCGGGCTGTGTCTGTCATCTGTCGTGCCCCAAGCTGCGAGGCGGCACGCTCCTCGACTGGCCAGCGCAGGTTACTGACCCAGGCGACAACCCTGCCACTGTCGGATTGCTCGATGCCGGACCTGTGCAAGTGCCGATACCAGAAGTACGCCGACCGTCGGGAGGAGGAGGATCGTCGGATGCTCGGCTCCACCCAGCGCGGCGCCATGTTCGGCATCAAGGAGCGTCGTAGCGGACGCGTGGAAGGCCGGCGCGTGGGCGACCGCTAAGCGCATATCCGCGCCGCATCGGCGCTGCATCGGCGCTGCATCGGCGCCAGGTTGGCGCTGCATCGTTGCTACATCGGCGCTACACCGCCGCTACATCGCTGCTACATCGCTGCTACATCGCTGCTACCTCACCCCTACGGTGACAGCCCGTACACCGTCAGCACACCGGTGCCGGCGACGTAGACGTGGCCATTGGCCACCACTGGTACCGCGAACTTGGCGGCATCGCCGCAGGTGTCGGCCGCCAGTGCGGAGCTGGTATACAGCGTCGAGCCGAGATTGGTTGCATCGTAGGCACGCAGGATCGCCGGGCCGATGGCGGAGCTGCCGTTGTCGGTGCCATTGGCATTGGTGTCGAGCGCCCACAGGATGGCACCACCGGCGGGCGATGCCGAGATCGCCGGCGTCGGATTGGGAAAGTTATAGTTCTCGACGCTCTGCGAGGCGGCAATCGCCATCTGGCCTGAGAACGGCACCAGGCCGGCGTTCAACTGCAGGGCCAGCAGCGGTCCTTTTCCCACCGAGGCGTAGACGGTCCCGTTCCAGTACGCCAGGCCCCCATGGACCGCATACTCATAGGCGCCGGGCAGCGTCAGGAACTGCACCGTGTTGTCCGCGGTGGGCATGAAGCCCGACATGCTGCTGCGATCGATCATCCACAGGTGTCCCTGCTTGTCGGCGCCGACCATCACGTTGGGATGACCCGCGGGTCCGGTGCCATCCGGCAGCACGGTGACGCCGCCGGAGGAGATATCCAGGTCGCCGTTGGTCCAGGCCTGATTCTGCGATGGGGTGTAGAAATCCAGGACCGCAAGCGTGGTTGGATCCAGCCTCAGGAAGCTTTCGCCGAAGTCGTTGTTCGGCGCCAGTGCCGGCAGCGTGACGCTGGTGTCATCAAAGGTGCCGTTGCCGGTGGACAGATATATGTAGCCATTCGAATCCACCGCAGGTGCCCCGCCCGACATCCAGATGCCGCCCGCGATGCCATTCGGTGTATCGTTGAACACGGCGGTCTGCGCCAGCGAAGTCGCGTCGTAGCTGATCATCCAGCCGTGATAGGGCGCCGCTGCCGCGTCACAGTGCGAGGCCCAGCCGATCACGACGTTGCCGCCGGTCAGCACCAGCCCGGGTCGCTGGTTTTCATACAGCGGATCGAAGCTCACCGTGCTGCTGCCGTCGCCGGTCCCGGAAACCATCGCCTGTATCGCCACCGGCGAGTTGGCTTGTTCCGCGCCGGTCAGCAGACTGAGCGCGTGCAGGCGCTGCACGTTGACGCCGTTCTCGGTGGTCGCCGCCACCAGGTAGATCGTCTGCGCGACAGTGTCGATCACCGGCGTGCCGTTGATGCCGTATTCGCCCGGGGTATCGCCGCACAGGGCGATGTTCGCCTGGGTCGAGATACCGCTGCCGGCGCTCGGGCTGATGAAACTGCGCGTCCAGAAGGTCGAGCAGCCGGCATTGTCGGCATCGAAGGCGTACACGGTGTCGTGCATGGTGACGACATAGAGCACGTTGTGGATGCCGCCGCCGATCGACAGGCCCGCGACGTACAGCGGCTCGCCATAGACCGTGCCGTCGAGTGCACAGGACCAGCGCTTGCCGAAACTGCCGCCAGCGACTGACGTCGGCGTCAGCGCGTACTCCTGCAGGTTCTGCCCGGTCCGTGCCAGGTCATTGTGCCAGGTGGCGACGCTGCTGAGATCGGTGACTGCCAATGTCGCGCTGCCGGTCAGCGATGCGTTGGTGGAACTCACGGCGCTCACGGTGTGCACGCCGGCGCTGGCGGGGGGCGTATAAAGGCCGGTTGCGCTGATGGTGCCGACCGCGCTGCTGCCACCGACCGTGCCGTCCACGCTCCAGTTCAGGGTCGTGCCGGTCGGGGCGTTGGTGCTGTACTGCTGGGTCTGCAACAGCGTCAGGGCGGCATTGGCCGGCGTCAGCGTCAGCGTGGTGCCGGTGGCAACGTTCACGGCGGTCGACAGCGCCGACATGTTGGGCGGAACGGCCTTGTCGAACGCGGAGATCTGGTAGCTGTAGCTGGTTGCCGCAGACAGCGCTGCGTCGCTGTAGCTGGTACCGCTGGTGACGGTCGCGATGTTGACGCCATTGCGCCAGACGATGTAGCCGCCGACCCCGGTGGCGCCGGGATTGGGAAGATCGGTGGACGCGTTCCAGTGCAGCGTGGCACAGCACGGCCCGACGCCGGAGGTGCCCAGCCCGGTCGGTACCGTCGGCGCCGCGGTGTCGGCGAGCGTCGTGACGGCAAGCGCCGGCGAGGGCGCAGAGACATTTGGCGGTGTGGCCTGGTCGAAAGCGGCGACCTGGTAGCTGTAGCCAGTCAGCGCCGTCAGCGGCGTGTCGGTAAAATTGTTGCCGTTGGTCACGGTCGCGACGCTCGCGCCGTTACGGTACACGTAGTAACCACCGACGCCGGTGCCTCCGGGCGTCGGCAGATCGGTGGACGTGTTCCAGCTCAGGCTGACGCTGCCGGTGGCGACCGCGGTCGCGGCCAGCGCGCTCGGCACCGTCGGCGCCTGGGTGTCGGGCAATGTGATGACCGCGAGCGCCGGAGACAACGCCGAGACGTTCGGCACCTTGGCGCCATCGAAGGCGGCGACCTGGTAGCTGTAGCTGGTGGCGGCAGTCAGCGGCGCGTCCACGTAGCTGGTGGCGCCGGTGACGGTCGCAATCCGCACGCCGTTGCGGTAGACGTAGTAACCGGCCACGCTGCCACCCGGATCGGTGGATGCGCTCCAGGTCAGCGTGACGCTGCCGGTCGCAATGCTGGAGGCCGCCAGAGCTCGCGGCACGCTGGGGACCGGGGCCGGTGATTGGGTGATGCTGACGGTCGCCGACGCCGTCTGGGTCGGGTCGGCGTTGGCAACCGCCGTGACGGTGACAGTCGCAGGCACCGGAACGCTCTCGGGCGCGGTATAGACCCCGCTGGTCGAGATCGTGCCGACATCCTGGTTGCCGCCCGCGACGCCACCGACCTGCCAGGAGACGGTGGTGTCGCTCGCGTTCGTTACCGTGGCGGAGAAGGTCACGGTGCCGCTGCCGGTCATCACGCTGGCCGAGGTCGGGGTGATCGTCACCGCTACCGCTGGCGGCGTACCGTTGTCGCCGCTACCGCCGCCTGTAGTGGTGCCACCGCCGCAGGCTGCCAGCAAGCCTGACAGCAGCAGCAGCGCCAGGGTGCCGGCACCAGGCGCCGGCCCGGGACCATGCGAGGGCCGGAAACCCTGCGCCGGCCGGAAACGCCGTGCCGGCCGGGAGGGCAGGAGGGAAAAATGCTGGTTGTTCCTGGTCCATCGAATCAATCGCACGACTATGGTTCCCAAATGCCTATCCTTCCCAATCGCCCATGCCTCCCCAACGCCTAACCCTCCCAATTGGCTCAGGACTGTCCGTGTTGCGAGCTGATTTCGTCCGACCGCCCGGTGACGGGCCGTCATGCGCCTACCCGATCCTCGTGGCGACGCCTTCGGGTGTATGAATACCACGAAACCCGCGCCAGGCTCGCTGGCGTTTGTCAGGTTTGCTGGCGTTTGTCATATTCCGGGACTGTATTCGCCGCCTCCGCGATACCGTCGGTGGCAGCCGGGTCGCCCCTACCGTTAGAGTCATTCTCCTTTTCGTTCAGTCACTAACAGGGGCTCCCGCAGCATGTCCAGGTACAGCATTGAGGCTCGGATCAGATCGTGCTCGCTGTCAAAGGACACGGTGGAGCGGCTGGAGAAATACGTCTTTGAAAAGGCGGCCGCGATCAACCAGCTGTCGCTGGACACGGTGCGGGAGGACTACCAGATCGAGTCGATAGACTCGCTCGGCACGGAAACCCTGCGCTCGATTCACGAACACGGGCGGCACCAGTTCTACGCCGACACCCGCCGCCTGGTGATCAGTTACCGGCGCTACCACGACAAATTGACGACGCTCAAGCTGTGCTTTGGGTTGACCGCGCCGCGCTCCAGCATCGAGCTGACGGTGGATGGCCCCAACGCGCGCGAGACCGCGACCGCGATCCTGCATGAGTTGCAGCTGCTGCTCAAGCCGCATGCCAACATCAACTTCATCTTCCATGGTCGCTACGCGCTGATTCCGTTCGTCGGCGTCGGCATTTCCCTGGCGGCGATGCCGCTGCTGTTCGATACCAGGATTGCCGAACCGCTGCGCATGCTGAACGCCTGGGTCGCGCTGGGAATCCTCGCCTTCTGGGCTCTGTATGCGCTCACCAGCAGGATCAATCCGTATGTACTGTTCGATACCGCGGAAAATGCCAGGACTCAGCAGGTGTTCGGCTGGGCGCTCAAGACAGTGCTGGCCGTGGTGGCGCTCGCCGGGGTGGCGAAGCTGTGGTTTTTCTAGCGCGCCGGCGGCCAGGAACCGGCAGCCAGGACCCGGTGGCCGGGACAGTCACCGCCGCGTTCGCTATTATCGCCGATTATATTCTTGCCGGCTAATGCTGCGGTCGTCGCTCCGGCGCGGGGAATTCACTCATGCCAAGTCTGCTTCGAACCTTGACCGCCATGGCGGTTGCCGCGCTGTGGTTTTGCCCCGCAGCCGTCGGCGCGGCGCCATCGGACCCGCACTATGCCGGCGAACTGACGCTCAGTGTCGACCTGAGCGATCCAGGCCAGAAAATCTTCCGCGTGCACGAGAGCATCCCGGCAAAGGCCGGCGCCGTCACGCTCTACTACCCGAAGTGGATTCCCGGCGAACACTCGCCCAGCGGCACCATCAGCCAGGTTGCCGGGCTGGTCATCAGCACTGACAGCGGCCAGCGGGTTGAGTGGCGGCGCGACCTGGACGACATGTTCACGCTGCACCTGGCAGTGCCGCCGGCCACCGCGTCATTGCAGCTGGAATTCCAGCTGCTCTCGCCCGGACCGGGCGGCGCATTCGGCCAGAGCGTCTCGGCTACCGATGACATCGAGGACCTGGAATGGAACCAGGTCCTCTTCTATCCGGCCGGCTACGCGGTGCGCAACATCACCGTGCGCCCGAGTGCCAGGCTGCCGCCGGGTTGGGGATATGCCAGTGCGCTCGCGGGCAACCCCGCGAACGCCGGCGTGGTGCAGTTCGATGCCGTGTCGCTCGAGCAACTGGTGGATTCGCCGCTGATCACCGGCCGCTACTTTGCCCGCATCGACCTTGCACCCGGTGCCGACGTGCCGGTGCACCTGGACCTGGTCGCCGATCACGCCAGCGACCTGCAGGTCAGCGACGCGCAGCTGCAGCAGCACCGCAACCTGGTCGCGCAGGCCCAGGCGCTGTTCGGTGCGCACCACTACCAGCACTACGACTTCCTGTTCACGTTGTCGCAGAACACCGGCCATTTCGGCCTCGAGCATTCGCAGTCGAGCGACGATCGCCTGTTCGCCCGGTTCTTCACCGATCCCGACACCTACCTGGCAGGTGGCGGACTGTTGCCGCACGAGTACGTGCATTCCTGGAATGGCAAATTCCGCCGCCCGGCGGGTCTGGCGACGCCCAACTACAACGTGCCGATGCGCGGCGAACTGCTGTGGGTGTACGAGGGGCTGACCACCTACCTGGGCGACGTGCTGACGGCGCGCAGCGGCATATGGAGTGCCGAGCAGTACCGCGAGCAGCTTGCGGCGATTGCCGCCGGCATGGACCACCGGCCCGGACGTGCGTGGCGCAACCTGCAGGACACGGCTGACGAGGCGCAGGTGCTTTATTACGTGCCGGGCGACTGGTCGAGCTGGCGGCGCGGCGTTGACTATTACGACGAGGGGGAGCTGATCTGGCTGGATGTCGACATGACGATCCGCGAACTGTCTTCCGGGCACCGCTCGCTGGATGATTTCGTGCGGGCTTTCTTCGGCACTGATAACGGCAGCTTCATCGTCAAGCCGTATGACTTTGACGATATCGTCCGGACGCTCAATGCAGTGCAGCCGAACGACTGGGCAGGGTACCTGCGCAATCGCCTCGATACCCACGCCACGCCGGCGCCGCTCGAAGGCATCGCCCGCAGCGGTTGGGCGCTCAGCTACGACGACCAGCCGAGTGCGACATTCAAGGCGCGCGGCAAGGTGCGCAAGTACCTGGACCTGAGGTATTCGCTGGGCCTTATCGTCAGCACCGAGGCCGACAGCTACGGCAAGCTGCTGGATGTGCTGTGGAACAGCCCGGCCTTTACCGCCGGGCTGGCGCCAGGCATGACCGTGCTGGCGATCAATGGGCGAAAGTTCGATCCGGAACGCGTCGACGAGCAGCTGACGGCTGCCAAGAGCGCAACCGTCCCGATCGACATACTGGCCCAGAACTTCGACAGCTTTACGACCGTGAGACTCGATTATCACGGCGGTCCGATGTATCCGCACCTCACGCGCCTGGCGGCGGGGGCGGATCGGCTGGCCGGCGTCATCGCGCCGAAGGCGCCCTAGGCTGCGATGCCTTATTTCGATGCCGTCTCCAAGGTTGACAGCCACGAGCTCTCCAACGCCGTCGACCAGGCCAATCGCGAGGTGGCGAAGCGCTATGACCTGCGCGGCACCGGCGCGCGCTTCGAGCTGCAGGAGTACCTGATCACGCAGTTCGCCCAGAGCGAATACCAGCTGGAACAGCTGCTCGATATCCTGCGGCTGCGGCTGGCAGCGCGTGGCATCGACCCCCGCAGCATCGAACTCGACACGGTCGAGGTGAACCTGAGCGAGGCGCGCCGCAGGATCACGGTCCGGCAGGGCATTGAACAGGTGGTTGCCAAGAAGCTGGTTGCGAGCCTGAAGCAGGCCAAGCTCAAGGTCGAAGCGCAGATCAACGGCGACAAGCTGCGCGTCACTGGCAAGAAGCGCGATGACCTGCAGGCTGCCATTGCGCTGCTGCGCAAGTGCGACATCGAACTGCCACTGCAGTTCGAGAACTTTCGCGACTGAACTGCGCGGCAGGCGAGGCCCTATAGCGCCTTATAGAAGTACGTGGTGTCGCACAGTCCGCCGCGCGGCCAGAGCGCATAGCCTGGGATGACACCCAGCCGCTGCCAGCCCAGGCGGGTATAGAGCCGTTCGGCATCGCCGCCAGTGACCGTGTCCAATACCAGCAGCGTCTTGCCGGCTGTGCGCGCCGCGCTTTCCGCGGCCTGCATGAGCGCGGCGCCCACGCCGCGGCGGCGCGCGCGACGGTGTACCAGCATCTTGGCGACGTCGGCACGGTGCGGCTGGTTGTCCGCTACCGCGAACGCCACCTGCACGGTGCCGACGATGTCGCCGGATGCGCCGTCCTCGGCCAGCAGCACGATGCGCTCGCCGCGCTGCGCACTGGCCAGCACGCCGTCCCAGAACGCCAGTGCCTGGTGCTGCGACAGCGGCCACATGAAGCTCACCGATGCTCCTCCCTCCACGCAATCGATGAGCACCTGTGCCAGCGCTGCCGCGTTGCCGGGCTCCCCTGCGGCGGAGCGAATTCGAACGGCAGTGGAGCTCATGCCAGTCGCCACGACGCGCTCACCACGACGCGGTCACGACGATGTAGTGGGCAGGTTGGCGCGTGCGATTGGCAAACGCGATCGGGCGGTCCAGCACCATCGCCATGCAGTCTCCGGTCTCGAGTCGATAGCGCTGCTCGCCCAGCGTCACCTGCATCCTTCCCGACAGCAGCCACAGCTGCTGATACACCGGCGGCTCGCGCCGCGCGCTCTCGTAAGCCACGCGGGCGCCGGCGGGAAAGTGCACCTCGACGACGCGGATTGGCGAGGGCCAGTGCGGTGGCGACAGGTTGCGACGCAGGTAGCCTGCGGCCGGATCGCGCCACTGCGGTTGCGCCGCGCGGCGTGCGACCGGCTGCGGTGCGCCGGCCTGATCCGCCGGCGCGTCGAACAGCCGCGCCAGCGGCACGCCCAGGCCCGCGGACAGGCGCTCGAGCACCACAGCACTGGGACTGGTCTTGCCGCGCTCGATCAGCGAGATCATCGAGCGGCTCACACCGGTGCGCGATGCCAGCGCCTGCAGCGACAGGCCGCTGGCCGCACGCAGGCCGCGCGCCTGGCCGGCAATGCGCTGGTTGATATCGTCGACGGGTGTATCCATTGCGATAGATAGAATGTCCAATATACTGGATGACTGTCAAGCGCCGCTGCGACCTGGCGGCTGGCGTTTGCCGGCAGTGCCCGATACGATCGATGCACTCGACTCGCAACGCCGCAGCGCCGGCGCCAGGATGCCCGCGACATGCCGTCCGACCCTTCCGACCGGACCCCCTTCCTCCTCAGCAGCCGTTCGGGGCTGCGCGCGGCGATCAACGCCAACGGTTCCGTGCGCCGCTTCGATTGCGATCCGATATCGCTGGCGCTGTTCGTCGGCAACGAACTCGAGGGTGGGCCGACGAACCTCTACCTGCGCCACCATGCGCTCGGCATTCAATGGCTGCCGCTCCTGGGGCCGTTCAGTCGCAGCCGGTTTCGGGTCGATGCGGCCAGCGGCGCGCTGGTCGGCAGCGGTGAATGGCTTGGCATCCGTTATCGGGTCGCGCTGGTACTGGCTGCGGATGCACCTGCCTGGTTCTGGCAGGTGCGGCTGGAGAACACCAACGCCAGCGCGCAGCAGCTGGACCTGACCTACGCGCAGGATCTGGCGCTGGCGCCGTACGGGGCGATACGTCTCAACGAGTACTACGTCAGCCAGTACATCGACCACACGCCGCTGTCGCATGCGGGGCGCGGCCACGTGCTCGCCTCGCGGCAGAATGCGGCGGTCGAGGCTCGCAATCCCTGGAGCCTGATCGGCTCGCTGCGCGCCGGCGTGTCCTACGCCACCGACGCGCTGCAGTTTCATGGGCTGGCAAGTCGTCGCGGCGATGCTCCGGTCGGGCTTGGCGCGGAACTGCCGGGGCGCCGGCTGCAGCACGAGCATTCCATGGTGGTGGTTCGCGACGCGCCGCTGCTGCTGGCCGCGGGAGCGCACGCCGACGCCGGATTCTTCGGCTATCACGTGGCGCATCACCCGGAGGCGAGTTCGGCGCTCGACCTGGCGCGCGTCGGGGAGGCGCTGGCGCTGCCGGAAGCCGCGCCGATCGCCCTCGACGCGTCGTTCGCCGCGGCCGCTGCGATCGATGCCGGCGCCGGCCCGACACAGGGGGACGACGCCGCGACGGGCGGCGCCACGATTGGCGATGCGGCGACGCTGTTCAGCTCGGCGCCGCCGCTCAACGGGCAGGACCTCCCCGACGCTGCGCTCGGTGCGCTGTTCGCGTTGCCTTGGCGAGAGCAGGAGACCGATCCGAGCGGTGAACGCCTGTCGTTCTTCCATGGTGATGACCGGCACGTGGTGCTGGCGGCGAAGGAACGGCGCGTGCTGCGTCCGCATGGCCACCTGCTGCGTACCGGCCGCCACCTGACTCCGGACGAGAGTGCGCTGACCTCGACCGCGTGGATGAGCGGCGTGTTTCATTCGCTGCTCACCCAGGGGCACGTGAGCATCAATCGCTTCCTGTCCACCGTGCGCAGCTACCTGGGGCTGTTTCGTTCGCATGGGCTGCGGGTATTCGTCGACCTCCCGGGCGGCTGGCGCTTGCTGAATGTGCCGTCCGCATTCGAGATGTCACCCGATAGCTGCCGCTGGATCTACCGGCTCGACGCGCTGCTGATCGACGTGCGCTGCGAGGCACGCAGCGATCCGCAGCAGTTGACGCTGTCGGTCAGGGTGGTCGAGGGAGCACCGCTGCGATTCCTGCTGTCGCACCACGTGGCGCTCAACGACGATGACGGCAGTGTGCCGGGAGCGGCGCGCTGGTGGCGCGAGGGCGAGACCATCGTGGTCGCACCGGTGGCCGCAAGCGAGATCGGTCGCCGGTTTCCCGAAGGCAGCTTCCAGCTGCTGCCGGATGCCGATACCCGCATCGAGCGCATCGGCGGCGATGAACTGCTGTTTGTCGATGGGCACTCGCGCCGCGAACCCTACCTGTGCGTGGTGACGGCGCCGTCGCGGTCGGTCGGATTCACTATCCGTGGACGGCTGATCGAAGAGGCCTCCCAGTCGCCGCTGCGGGTGGCACCCGACCAGCGACTGATCCCGAGGGTGTCGATGACCGCGGCCGCCGCAGGCACCGGCGCCGGGCAGCTGGCGCGCATGGCCGAGATGCTGCCGTGGTACACGCACAACGCGCTGGTGCATTACCTGTCGCCGCGCGGCCTGGAGCAGTATTCCGGCGGCGGCTGGGGGACGCGCGACGTCTGCCAGGGGCCGGTCGAGATGCTGCTGGCGCTGGGCCAGCTGCCGCCGATCCGCGACATCCTGCTGCGGGTGATGCGGATGCAGAACCCGGACGGCGACTGGCCGCAGTGGTTCATGTTCTTCGAGCGCGAGCGTGGCATCCGCGCCGGGGATTCGCACGGCGATATCGTGTTCTGGCCGCTGCTGGTGCTGGCGCAATACCTGCTCGCCTCGGGCGACGCCGGCGTGCTGGATGAGCCGCTGGCGTTCTTCGATTCGCGCGGACCTGCGGCCGGGGAGGTGGCGACGCTATGGCAGCACGTGCAACGCGCCCTGGCGCTGATCGAACGTCGCGTCATCGCCGGTACCGCGCTGCCCGCCTTCGGTCATGGTGACTGGAATGATTCGCTGCAACCGGTCGACCCGGTGCTGCGCGATCACATGTGCAGCGCCTGGATCGTGACGCTGCAGGTGCAGACACTGCGTACGCTCGCGCGCGCGCTCGAGGCCGTCGGCCGGGGTGCGGACGCGGCGCCGCTGCAGCGCTGGGCGGCCGCGGTGCAGCGCGACTTCCGGCGCCTGCTGCTGGTGGACGGTGTGCTTGCCGGCTACGCCATCTTCGACGGCGCCGCCGAGGTGCGTTATCTCCTGCATCCGCTCGATCGCACTACCGGCGTGAGCTATAGCATACTGGCGATGATCCACGCGATCCTGGAGGACATGCTGACACCGGGAGAGGCGCGCGAACACCTGCGGCTCATCGCCACGCACCTGACCGGCCCGGACGGCGCGCGGCTGTTCGACCGTCCGATGCCTTATCATGGCGGACCGCAACGCATATTCCAGCGGGCCGAGAGCGCGACATTCTTCGGGCGCGAAATCGGCCTGATGTACACGCACGCACACCTGCGCTATGCGCAGGCGTTGGCGCACGTCGGCGATGCGCCAGCCTTTTTGCGCGCGCTGTGCCAGGCCAATCCCATCGCCATCGAAGCGCTGGTGCCAGGCGCGACGCTGCGTCAGGCGAACTGCTACTACTCCAGTTCCGATGCCGCGTTCGAGGATCGCTACCAGGCGAGCGCCGAGTACCAGCGGGTGGGGCAGGGCACGGTGGCACTCGATGGCGGCTGGCGGGTGTATTCGAGCGGCGCCGGCATCGCGCTCGGGCTCATCATGCGCTGCTTCCTGGGATTGAGCAGCCAGGCACAGGTGCTGCGCGTGGACCCGGTTATCCCGGCCGCACTCGATGGCCTGCGGGTGAGCACCGCGCTGCTGGGACGCGCGTTCGAGGTGGTCTACCGTATCGGCGCGGCCGGTTGCGGCGTCAGGCAGCTGCTGCTCAATGAGCAGCCGCTGCTGTTCGAGCAGGAAGCCAATCCGCATCGCAGCGGAGCCGCGCTGGTCGCCATCGCGGCGCTGCGCGCGCACCTTGCCGATGGGCACAACGTGCTGGCGATACAGATCGGTTGACTGCGGCGGAGCGCGGCTGGCGCGCCGATCGGTTGCGGGTCACGCGGCGCTAGCGCCGCCGCCAGATCGAAGTGCCCTGGCTGCCGGTGAATTCTACCTGACGCGCATCGATGATCCGATAGGTTCCGCCATCGGAATGGCCGCTGATGGTCGAATTGAAGTGCCACTGGTTATTACTGTAGCCGCAGCTGGCACTGTCTTCGAATCGCGCCCTGATCTCGTAGGTGCCGTTCGCATTGTTCTGGATGATCACCTCCCAGGTCGCGCCGCCACTGACAACGCTCGCGTGCCACGGCCCGAGCATGACCGGATTGCGCGGATCGACCGTAATGCCCGGCTGCATCGGTCGGTACACTGCCGTACCCGCCTCCCCGGTCAGCGCGATCGCGTTACCGCCGACCACCCGATAGGTGCCGCTGCGCGAGTGGTGGGTCTTGGCACCGGTGGTGTGCCAGATCCCGAAGGCCTGCTGCCAGGTGCCGCTTTCTTCCTGGGTGACCGTCATGTGACATCTGCCATCGGCCGCGACCGTGGCGATAAACCGCTGGTCGTAGAAGTTGTAGACGTTGTCGTATTCATATGTCCCCACCATCCCGGGATCGACCGGCGACCAGGCGGGCTGGGCCTGGGGCTGGGCTTGCGGCTGCGGCTGCACTTGCGCTTCCCGCGGCGCCGACGCGGCCGCACGCGACGGTGTCAGCGAGGCGATCCTGATGTCGGCGGCGGCGGCGTAGGCGCTGTTGGGATAGTTGCGTTTGAATATCTGCCAGCCTGCCAGCGTATTGCTGGCTTCGGCAGCCTTGTAGGCCGCCATTTCATCCGCCGCGGGCGTGCGGCTGGCGGTCGCGGGCTCGCTCGGCGGCAGCGGGGGAGCGCTGGCGGGCGGCTGCCCGGCGGCATGAAAATAAAAATCGCCCTGGATCGACGCCTCCGACCATGGCTGCTGGCTCCCATGGGTATCAGCCTTCACGCCGGCGATGACCTTCTTGAACATCTCCTCCAGCGGCACACCGGTCTCGGCCATTGCCTTGACCAGCTCGCCGGTGAATACACCATTGGTGCCGTCCGCGCCGTCCTGTGCGCTCTGGCCCGGTGCCGCCGCGTAGGCGATGAAGGTACCACTGGGCGCATCCATGCGCGCCAGTCCGCGCTCGATGCCGCGCGTCTTGGGCAGCGGGTTGTCGCGGCAGGCATCGAGTATCACGATGTTCATTTCATTCTGCGCGGTCTTCATCGCGCGCAGTACCCGGCCGGCATCAAATGCATTGGCATCCAGGTCGGCCTCGGACTGGATGTCGGCGTCGACCGGAATCAGGTAGTTCACGCCCTCGGCCTGTACGCCATGCCCGGCGTAGTAGAACAGGCCCACCGCGTGCGGGTCGCGGCCGATCCGTGTACCGAATTCATCCACCGCCCGGTAGAAATCCAGGCGCTTGGCGTTGAGCCTGACGATGGTCTCGAAGCCGGCCGCTTTCAGGGCCCGTTGCATCGCGGCGGCGTCGTTGACGGGATTGGGCAGTTTCAGATTTGCGTTGGCATAGTCGCTGTTGCCGATGATGAGCGCGACGCGCGTGCCGGCGGCTGCACACGGGAGCGATGCGACCAGGCTGAACAATACGCAAAGTCCGAGAGAAAACCGCACGCCCTGACCTGCGTTTTGACTGGATGATGATCGGAATGGTGTGAGAGCAAGTGTGTTGCAAAAGCGATGGACAGGCAACTGGCGTGTCCTGCCAGGCTGGCATTGCGGCATGGGGCCGGATTTGGCCGCATTTCAGCGTCCTGATATCCTCGCCCACGTGGCAATCCGGGACACAATCAAGGCCTTGACCGGATCGGCTTATGTCGCATGTGCATTGGCGCTGCTGGCCGGCGTGTCGCCGGCGGACGCCAGGCGGCTGGCATTGGTGATCGGCAACGACAGCTACCAGCATGCCGATGCCCTCAACAGCGCACGCGCCGATGCGCGCGCGGTGGCCGATGCGCTCAAGGCGACCGGGTTCAAGGTCACGCTGCGCCTGGATGTCACCCAACAGTCCATGAAAGAGGCGATCCGCAGCTTCAAGAGCGAGGTGACCGGCGGGGACGAGGTGATCTTCTACTACGCCGGCCATGGCGTACAGCTCGAGGGCATGAACTACATGATTCCGGTCGACACGGCCGGGGAGAATCCTGACCAGCTCAAGGACGATTCGGTGTCGCTGCAACGTGTGCTCGACGACATGCAGGACCAGAAGGCAAGGTTCACGCTGGCAATCATCGATGCCTGTCGCGACAATCCATTCAAGAGCAACGGCCGGGCGCTGCGCACCCGGGGCCTGGCGCCCGTCATGGCTGCCGATGGCCAGGCAGTGCTTTATTCAGCCGGAGCCGGCCAGGAAGCCCTGGACAACCTCGGCCCGAACGACCCGGACCCCAACGGTGTGTTCACACGCGTGCTGATCAAGGAGATGCGCACCCCTGGCCAATCCTTCGACCAGGTGATCCATGACGTTCGTAACCAGGTGGTGCAGCTGGCCAGCAGCGTCGGTCATACGCAGACACCGGGCTACTATTCGCAATTCACCGGCGATTTTTTCTTCATCCCACCGTCGGCGAACCAGTCGGCCGGCGCAACCACGGTTGCCGCGGGTGCCACGACTGATCCCAGGCAGTTCGAACTGGCCTATTGGGAATCGATCAAGGACAGCCGCGACGCGGCTGATTTCCAGGGCTACCTGAAGAAGTATCCGCACGGGGAATTCGCCGACCTGGCAGCCAATCGTGCGAAACAGGCAGCAGCGCCACAGCACGCGGCGCCCAAGCCGGCCGCGACGGCAACTACAGCGACCACTGCATCGACTGCAGCGCCGGCGTCGCCGGCTTTGAGTCAGCTGCCGGCGGTGACCAGGAAACAGCGCGGCGAACGCTGCGACGCCATTCTGGAAAATGCACAACTAGGGGAGAGTCTGAGTGACGAAGACCGACAGTACATCCGCGAGAGGTGCCAATAGCTACCGGCCTGGCCCGTGGGCAGCGCTGGTGCTGGCGATCGGCCAGCTTGCCACAGGGTGTGTACCGCTGGATGCGAACGTCGACGCGGCGGGACACAAGCCGGCGGCCGCGCCGGTAGCGGCCGCTGCCGCGCCCGCGCCGTCGCCGGTGGCGCCAGCGCCAGCCGCACCAGTGCCGCCCGCCCCGCCGCCGCCGCCGCCGGTGCTGTCATTCGATGATGCGGTTGCCAACGCGGCACACGCCGTGTTCAAGAATGCGCCCGCGCCTGATGCGGCCCCCGGCCTGGTGGTGATCGATCCGCTGGTGGACGGCATGACCGGCTATCAGTCCAGGGCGACGCGCACCATCCAGGACCGGATCATCGCGGTTGTCAGGCAGGACTTTCCCGGCTACTCGGTCCAGCGCATTACGCCAGAGAGCCTGAAGCAGCAACCGCGCGTGCTGGTGGGCACCTTCACACCGGTGAATGCGCAGATGAAGACCAGCGGCGAGCGCGAAGCCTTCAGGTTCTGCCTGGTGATGGGCGACCTCAAGAGCGGCAAGATCGTCGCGAAGTCGGTGGCACGGGCGCGCCTCGAGGATGCCGATTCGACCCCGACCGCGGTCTTCAGTGACAGCCCGGTATGGACCGATGACCCGAATGTGCAGGCCTACATCGCTACCTGCCAGGCGAGCAAGGTCGGCGATCCGATCAAGCCGGAATACTTCGATGGCCTGCTGGCCGCCGCCCTGGTGAGTGAAGCGCAGGATGCGTACGACGAAGGGCATTATGCCGAGGCACTCGACCTGTACCTTACGGCACGCAAGACCCCGGCGGGCGACCAGCTGCGCGTCTATAACGGCATCTATGTGACACTGCTCAAGCTCCACCGCAGTGAACAGGCAACCGCGGCGTTTCGCGACCTGGTGGATTTCGGCCTGCGCAGGAAGCGCCTGGCGGTGAAGTTCCTGTTCCGGCCCGGTTCGGTCCGTTTGGTGAGCGACAACAAACTCAGCGGCAACTATGGGCTGTGGCTGCAGCTGATTGCGACCGAGGTGGTAGCCGGCCAGGCGTGCCTGCAGATCACCGGCCACACCAGTCCGACGGGTCCGGCGGCGATGAACGACAGCCTGTCACAGCTGCGCGCAGAATACGTGCAGTCGCGGCTGGAAGGCGATGCGCCGCAGCTGAAGACACGCACGGTCGCCACCGGCGTCGGGTCGCGCGAGAACCTGATCGGCACCGGCCGCGACGACGACAGCGATGCGCTCGATCGTCGCGTGGAGCTCAAGCCGATCGAGCCATGTACCTGATGCAACCCTGGCGCAGCGCGCATCCGCAGCGCGCAGGCGCCGGGCCTGGCCACCCGCCTATTGCCTGGTCGGGATATCGATATAGCTGCTGGCGTACCAGCGGATCTTCAGTGCAGTAGTGGCGTCGGCGATCGATTCATCGCTGACGTCCCCGCCCGTGCCGTAGTTGATCTGCCGGTCGGCGCGCTTGTTGATGCCCAACACCATCACCAGCCGGCTGCCCGCCTGCAGCCTGCGGCTGGTCATGCGATCGCTCAGGAAGCTCAGCTGCTGCCGCACGCCCGCCTGCAGCAGGTGACGGCGGCTGCGATCCTTCATATAGCTGGCGCGAACGCTGTAAGCCGGATCGAATAAGCGCAGGTACTCCCCGCCCGGCAGCTGCTCGTACAACGCGATCGTGATGTCCATGTCCATCTTGTTGCTGGTGAAGTCGAGCAGTCCGGAGAACCGGCCGCTGACCTCGAGCGGCTGCGGCAACGGATCGCTGACAAACAGCGTCGCGTCGTGCAACCGCAGGTTGCCGCTGACCAGGTCGGAACTCGGCATCCAGGCAGCGTCGGTGCGGTCGGCCAGGCTGACGGTCTGGCGTACGAACAGCGCTTTCGAGCGCATGGTCGAAGCCAGCCGTTGCACGTCGCCACTGGCGGCCGGGTCGAGGAACAGGCGCAGCGACCCATTTGCCATGGCGGCGAGCGACGGCGCGTGCTCCCAGGTATTGGCGCCCATGACCTGGTAGTTGACGCGATCCTGCAGCACGGCGGGCTTCACGCCGCCCTTGAGGATGTAGTCGAACCACTGGTAGCGCAGCTCCCGCAGGTCGATCATTGCGGCCGCGTCGACCTGGTAGCCGCCGAGCACCGGCAGCGTGCCGCGTTGCATCGCCACGTCATCGTAGGGCCCGATCAGCAGCGTCTGGTTGGCCTTTGGGTTGAAGCGATAGTGCTCGGCGAAGTAGTACAACGCGTCCTGCTGGTGGCTGTCGAAATAGCCGGTGGTGGTCAGCACCGGGATATTGATGCGGGCGAAGTCGTTGTGATACGGGATCATCCCCTGCCAATAGCCGTCGTAGCTCGGATGTCCCAGCCAGCGTCGAAAGTCCGCGTTCGGCTCGCCGTAGAACCCGGTCAGGTCCCAGTACGGTTTGCCGCTGGTGTACCAGGCCTGGTCGAGCCGGCGCCAGCGCGCGTCCTCGGTGTATATGCGTTCGTCGAGGCCGGTGTTGTCGGTCGCGTACCGCGCCCAGCGGTAAGCTGCGTTCAGGTAGATGCCGCCGTCGCGCGGCAGGCCGATACCCGGCGCGATGGCAGCCGAACTGGCGATCGCCTTCAACGCCGGTGGCAGCTGCCTGGCTGCAGCCCACTGGGCGAAGCCGCTGTAGTCCTCGCCGTACATGGCGACGCGGCCGTCGCTCCAGGACTGCCTGGCAATCCAGCCGATCACCGCGCGGGCATCTTCCCCGTCGTGCTCGAATGGCACGATCCTGTCGGCACCGTTCTTTTTCCCGCGCGTATAGGCAACGACGCCGACATAGCCGTGCGCCGCGCACTCCATCGCGTAGTTCTGCGGATACACGTAGATGGTGAATTCGAGCAGCGCAGGCAGCTTGCTGGCGGCGTTCCTGGGCCGCACCACGATCGCGGAGATGCTGGCGCCGCCGGGTGTCTTGATCAGCACGTCCTGCTCGGTGGTATAACGGCGACCCTGGTCGGCGGCGACCATTGGATCGACCAGCGGCCGCAGACTGCGATAGGCATCGAATGCGAAGTAGCTCCAGATCAGGTTCACGGCCTGCGGCACGGTCACCGAGCCCATCGGCCGCAGCGTGTCGACCACGCGCTGCAGCGCGTCCAGCGGCATCGGCGGCGGCGCCTCGAAACTCCAGGTGACCGCATAGGCCTCCGGATCGCGCAGTTGCGGCACGACGTTCTGGAACGCCTGGGCGAGCGCCTGCGCGAATGCGATGTGATCGGCCGCCTCGATGGCGCGCGCATGGATGTAGATGTCGTACACCACGGATCTGTCGGCGGGCCAGCTGCCCTGGGAGCTGTGGCGCCATTCGCGCAGCTCCTGGCGGGTCGCGTCGGCCGCGGCGATGCCGCCGGATACGACCTGCAGGGCCGACAGATTGGCCAGATAGCGTTCGCGATTGCCTTCCTGGTATACCGGCAGTACGCGTTCGGCCAGATCACGCAGCACCGTCGGCATGCCCGGATCGGTCGCGGCCGCGGGCAGTTGCAGGTCGAGTTGCTGCGCGCCTGCGAACGACGGCAGCAGCACCAGCAGTGCCAGCAGCATCACCAGGTAGCGGTACTTCATCGGGCCGCCTTTGGCGGCGCGGCTGCCGGCGACGCGGGCGTCGGCGCCTTGACCAGGTGCAGCGTGCGCGAAAACATCGGATTGCGCGCCTGCCCGCCGCCGATGTAGATCACCGCGGTATGTATCATCTCGTGTGACAGCACGTCCATGAAGCGCTCGAGCGTGTCGCCGTCGAGCGATCGCAGCGCGTCGTCGATCAGGATCCAGGCCGGCGCATGCAGTACCACGCGCGCAAAGGCAAGATCGAGCTGTTCGTCAGCGCTCAGTTCCCGGTCCCAGCGCTGCGTGGTATCGAGCGCGGGCACCAGCCGGTCAAGGCCAAGGCGCATGAGCGCCCGCGCGAACGCGTCCTGGTTGAACGTGTCGACTTCCAGCGGATAGGCGAGTACCTCGCGCAGGCTGGCGCGCGGCAGATACGGCGTGCCGCGCGGAATGTACGTTATCGCCTCGCCCTTCGGCCGCTCGATGCGCCCGCCACCCCAGGGCCACAGGCCGGTCAGCGCCCGGAACAGCTGTGTCTTGTTGGTGCCGGCGTCGCCGACAATCAGGATGCGCTCGCCGGCATTGACGACGACCATGCTCTCCCTGAATGTGTCGCAGCCGGTGGAGGAGGCGACTTCGAGTTTTTCGATCACAAGCCGCCCCGGCTCGCCTTCGGCGTAGGTGATGCGGCTCTCGATATGCGGCACGATGTCGGTGGTGATCAGGGCGCGGCGAAAGCTGGCGACCCGCAGCAGTGTCGCGCGCCAATCGGCGATAATGCTGAAATTGTCCACGAACCAGCGCAGCGCCGACTGCGCTTGCGTGAACGCCGCGGCCGCCATGATCAGTCCGCCAAAGGTCAGCTTGCCGGCGAAGTACAGCGGTGCGGCGACCAGGATCGGTGCCACCAGTGTCACCCAGCCGAAGCCGGCCGTGACCCAGGTCAGGTTGGTGAGTCCGGTGACCAGCCGCCGCATCGCCCCCAGCACCGCCACCAGGTGCAACTCCACCCGCCGGCTCTCGTCGGCCTCGCCGGCGGCGAGCGAGATGCCGTCGACGTGTTCGTTCACGCGCACCAGCGCAAAGCGCAGGTCGGCCTCGCGCGCATAGCGTTCGGCGTTGCGATTGATGAGCGATGCGCCGACCCAATAGCTCATCAGCGAGCCGGCGGCCGCGTACAGGATGGCCGCCCACACCATGAATCCGGGTATTGCAAAGATGTGGCCGGCGACATGAAAGGAGAAGTTGCTCGACAGCACCCACAGCACGCCGCTGAAGGCGATCAGCAGGATCAGCGCCTGCAGCAGTCCAATGCCGAGGTCCGCAGACAGCTCGCACAGGTGGCGTGCATCCTCATGCATGCGCTGGTCCGGATTGGCGCCGATCGGCCCGGCATTGGCGAGCCAGAATGCGCGCTGCGGCTGCATCCAGTGGCCGATCAGGTCGCTGACCAGGCCCTCGCGCAGCCTGAGCTTGAGCGTCTCGCCCAGCCAGCGTTGCGCCACATTGAGCACCAGCAGGATGCCGGCGATGAACAGGAACACCGCCAGCTGGTAGAGGAAGTCCCGGAGATCGCGCCTCGACAGCGCATCATAGAACGGCTTGTTCCAGCGGTTCAGCTGGATCTGGCCATAGGTGGTCGCCACCACGACCAGCAGTATCGCCACCAGCAGCCAGACGATGACCTTGCCTACCGCCGAGGCCTTCAGCGCCTGGACAATCATGCCTAGCTGTGGAAACAGGCCCGCGTGAAACACGGCCTCGGAGTCGGAAGCAGCATCGGACGCAGCATCGAACTCGGCATTGGGTCCGGCATTCGACGCATCATTCGATGCGCTGACGCCTGCGGCCGGGTGTTCCTGTGGGTTGGCACCCGTTGTCATTGGAGCACGGTCATTGGATCACGGCGCGCCGGGCGGCGATGCAGGAAATGAAGGCGGCGTAGCTCCAGGCGAGTTGCCGTGCGGAGGTCTGGACGCCGGTGGTGCGGTCGAACTGCTCCGACAGCTCACCGCCCGGCGGCGTGAAGCGGCGCACAGTGGCGAGGAATGCATCGCCGCGTGCAATCAGTGCGCGCGCGTCTGCAGCGCTGCTGCCGGCGGCGGCGCGAAAGCAGAACTCGGCGGCTGCGAGCGTGGAGAAATAATAGGCGCCGCCCGAATAATAGACGTCGCCGGCATAGCGTCCCATCGCCGGTGCGTGCGCCACCGGGCGGTCGTGATTGATCGGATACTCGTCGTCGAAAAGCGCTTCCAGGCGGACCAGGGTCGCATGCATGCGTACATCGTCCACCGAATGGGCGCCGCTGCTGCCACCGGCGTGCAGCGCTGCGAAGATGACGGCGATATCGAGCTCCTTCACCGAGCGTTGCCCCGACTCCAATATCCGCGACCGGTAATAGCCCTCATCCTCGAGCCAATAGCCGTCGAGCCGCTGGCGAATGAGCTCGGCTTGCGCGCCGGCGGCGGCTGCCTCTGCGTCGCTGCCATGCCGGCGCAGCCACGCGGAGCCTTCGCGCAGTGCCGCGGCGCTGATGCTCAGCGTGTAATAGTGCAGCCCCTTTTCCTCCTCCCAGATGTCGAAGCAAGGGTCTGCCCAGTGCCTGTGGGTATAGGCAAGATCGGAACGCAACAACGCCGCCACCGCGGCTTGCAGTGTGGCATCAAGACGCGCGCTTTGGCTCCAGCGCATCAGCGCCAGTGCGCGCATCGCCGGACCGTCGTTCTGCGGCCGCGGCCATCCGGAAATATCGAGTGTGCCGTCCGGATTCACGCGCGTCTCGCCGGCGATTGCCTCGCCATGGGCGGCCGCAAGGTCGGCGTCGCTACGCAGGAATTTCAGGAAGTCCGGCGCCACCCGGGAGCGCCAGGCTGGCGCTGCGACCAGTGCGCGGCCGTCCAGGCGCTGAAGCGACAGGCTGAAATGCACGAAGTCGGAGAACTGTGCCAGTGCATCCGGCGCACCCTCGCCATCCTCGAACAGCAGCCGCAGGGCATCGATCACCACGGCGGAATCGCGAAACCAGTGAAAGAAATAGTCCGGATCCGGATCATAGGCGCCAGGCACGGGGGAGGCGACGATCGAACCTGTGGCCGCGATCATCGCCTGGCCGAATCCCGGTCGCATCTTGACCACACCGAGCGTCGAAATGCTGGCCTGCATCGCCATGGCTGAGTGTCGATATTGCCGGTCGAGCCACTGCCCGAACGCTTCCATCAGCCTGCCACCCGGCGCTTGAGGTGCGGGCTGTTGAATCCCAGCGCACGCAGTCCGGCCTGCACCTCCGGCACGCTCATGAACAGCCTCCACAACAGCCCGGTACGAAAGTTCTCGATCATCAGGATGATCGGTCCCTGGTCGATCGCGAGGAACGTGTCGGCCTGCCAGTCGCTGCCTTCGTTGAATGCATCCACCAGTCCGTAGCGCCCCCAGAGACCGCCGCCGTGGCTGCGCAGGAAATGGCGCAGCGCCCGCAGTGCCGCGCGCGGCGCATACGGGAAGCTTGCCAGCGCCGCGGTCGGCGATATCGTGCCATCGTCATTGGCGGGGTCATGCACCGAATATCCGCCCTTGTCGTCGCTGGCGCTGAGGCCCCAGCAGGCCGGGCCATAACCCTTGAACCGATGCGGATTGGCGACGCAGTGGGCGTAGTTGATGCGCACGTGGGCGAGATTCTGCTGCCAGTAGTCGGCATAGCGGTCTGTCAGGCCGCGCGGATCGAGCCCGCTGAACGAATAGTGAGCAAAGAACAGCGGCCCGCCGTAGGGCATGCCGAGCGGCAGCTCAATGCCGTAGTAGGAGCGGCCATTCAGGAAGTGGCGGCCCGAGGCATAGCCCGAGTGATAGACCGCCGGCTCGATGCGATAGCGTGGGGCGCCGGCCGCCAGCACGTAGGTGACCAGGCATTCGTCCCAGCCGCGGATCGGGTGATTCATCGACCAGCCGTTATTCGGGCTCCAATGCCAGTACAGCTCACCGCTGCCGTCGCGCGTGTACCAGTTCCATTCCACCGCTTGCCACAGATCCGTGATGTAGGCGCGCAGCTTCCTCTCGAGCGCGCTGCCGCGGTCGAAGTACTGCCGCGCGCACAGCAGTCCCATGCACAGGAACGAGGTCTCAACCAGATCCCCGCCATCGTCCTTGCGCGTGAGGGGCATGGCGGCGCCGGTGCGCGCGTTGATGAAGTGCGGCAATGCGCCGTGATAGCACGGTGTGCTGAATAGAAAATCCAGCATGCGTTGCACGCGCGCAAGCGCGGCGGCGCGGGCGATCCAGCCGCGCTCGACCGCGACGATCATGGCCATGACGCCGAATCCGGAGCCCGCCATCGTCACCTTGGCGTCATCGCCGCCGTCGCTGCTGCCGCGCCGGTCGGCGGCGAGGCCGGTGCCCTGGTCGGCGCCTTCCCAGAAGAAGCGGAAGGTCTGGCGCTGGACCGCATCCAGCAACGCATCCCCGGGGAGCCGGGCCAGGACCGCAGGCTTGGTCGCTGCATCGCTCATACTCGCTCACGCTATCCCAAACGTCCGCGACCTTGCCACGGCTACGTACCGCAGGGTATAGAAAAAGCGCTACGCGCTCTAATCCTGTGTCGGGAAGCGGAAGATGGATCACATGGACCGGATCGAGACATTGATTGCCGAGATGACGCTGCCCGAGAAGCTTGGCCAGCTCACGAT
>Ga0116229_10004287_pt1 | contig 23401 bp, 15 predicted proteins | sample S1TSphgellanicum_3_FD_87313 | JGI IMG/M metagenome (GOLD analysis project Ga0116229, IMG submission 87313) | Host-associated microbial communities from peat moss isolated from Minnesota, USA - S1T2_Fc - Sphagnum magellanicum MG | ecosystem: Host-associated > Plants > Peat moss > Unclassified...
AAAAAAAAAAAATAAAAAAATAAAAAAATGAGAATAAATATTATAGATTGTAATGTGGGGAGTGGTGGGGGGGGGGGGGGGGGGGGGGGGGGAGGAATAGATTGTTCAAAAATAGTTCCAATTTTGTTGTAGTGTTTAGAATTTTACAATTAATTCGTTTAAATAAATTGAGTTTTTGTTAGTTATAACAAAAAATGTGGCATTAAGGTTAGTAAAGATTACTTAAGGTAGCCATTGGCAATTTTGTTGTGTTCTTGATACCAATATTGCATAATATAACATGCCATTTAACTATTTAGGTACATTAATGATTTTTGATGCATCATTGATACAAATAGTTTCAATTAGACAAAAATAGATATATGGAATACTTATAATCATCACAATTACAAATCCACATTATGATTCTAAATATTTTTATTAATTTTTTCTTATTATTCACATTGTCTTTTCTTTGGTCATGTTTCTAAATCTAAATATTTAAATATGAGTGATAGCCTAAAAAAGGGAATGGAATCTTAATTTAAATGTTGAATTGAATGAATAATTTAAGGTCAATAATTGGACAAGTTAAAACAAAGAAATAAAATGTTGTGAGAAAGAGGATGTAAAATATTGGTCCATATTATTAATAATTATTTACCCCTAATTTACTTTCTATGTTGGTTGTTAGAACACAATAGTTGACACCTTGTGTCACAACCCTAGGCATGCAACTAAGGTTGACGCACTACGAAAGATGGGTTTGAGAGCAAAGCTAGGACACAACATAAATGAAACATACTCACTCCCACATGAAGTGGGTTGGAGCTCTTGTGAATCAAGGGAAGCATCCCTTTCATTCCTGAGATGAACTCCCATTTTGGAAGTTGGGACTCCAAAAGAGTCCATGTTGTTTAAAAGGCAATTTGAAGGATCAAATGACCTCTAGAATATAAATCAGGTGAACTTTTGCTTGATGTTACAAATATCAAGTAATGAAGGCTATAAGAAGATTGGGTTGCATGCTAAAAAAGACATGTTTTGAGGGAATTATGAGGTTCCAAAGATTCAAAACACTATATGTCCCAATTTTGAGAGTTCATTTTGAGGCTCCCTTGAAATGATCATTTCAATGCAACCCCCACAAATACTACAAAGCAATATTATGTGGAGGAGGGTGGTGCCTTCTCCCAAATTTGGGACTTAATTTTGAATCCATTATGAATCTAAGGCAAGTAAATTGTGACCTTGTATTGAGTCCACTTCCACTAACCACGTGCATTGTTTAGATTGTGCAAATGAATTCACTAGAAGGTGCCTATGAAATAATGAACACGTCTCTTCATTTTAGCCTCATCCTAAAGCTTTCATGACACACCCCTAAATTGTCAAATGGTTTGAAGGTAAAAAACCTTATTGATTCCAAGTTTTGTAATGGAATGGTGCAAACCTATGGTGTGCTCCCTAGCTCCCTCAAATAAAGGTGTGGGAGCTCTAGGAGGAAACTAAGAAAAACTCAATGAAATGAACTCAAGGAGAAATCAATTTTCACAAAACAAGAATAAAAATGATTAGTGCAAATTGAAGCCAAAATGGTGCATGCATGAACCATAAGTAATTCACATTCATAGAACTCAAATAAACTATAAATGGTGGTATGGGGATTACACCTAAGTGGCACAAATTTTCCAAATGATCAGTCATGTTATTTTGTAGGTTCATAATTCTTTCATATGGACTTTTATTCAAGAGCTTTCAATGGAAAATTTGTAGCCCTTGAAAAAATATTTTCAACATTGTATCACTTTATTGAATCAAAGGCAATTTGACCCATTTTCATATCTCTAATGGTTAGAAGTTGAATTACTAATTTGACTTTGATCATTCAATTGGCCATAACTTTTGTTTCATATTTTCAATTTGGAAATGCAACCCCACTTTAAATATTTACGTTTCAAGACTTTTTCAATGGTCAAAAAAGTGCCCAAATTGGACAAGGCATGTTCTCCCAAACCCTGTTCCAAAGTTACAAGACACCCCAAGATTTTAACTTCACACAAATGGGAAATTTGCATTTGAAAATCTTGAGGATTTTTTCCTTCACTCCCACACATTTCCTTTTCATGAGGGGAATGTGTTTATGCCTCCCTTGCTTTAAACTATTCCCAACTTGTTTTCCCTTTGTTTTTTTCAAGCTTGGTCACACGCCCAAGGCTAAGGTTGGGACATCTCACATGTCCTTTTGTCCCAATGTGAGGAACTAAAGGAAAATGCCATAGGTTCTTCTTTTTATTGTTGTCACTTCATGGAATTACTAAGCATAACTTGGGATCAACGTAAGGGTGTGTCATTTAGACTAAACCAATGTTATGTATCCACATTCATACACAATTTGACAAGTACATTTTATTTTATCATGCCCACTACCTAATCCAAAGCGAGTATCAATATGTGCTCTGTTGGGCTTGACAATAGGAGGTGGCAATGAGGCCTTGAAAGATGTTCATTAAACATGTTTAAAAAGTTCCCTAATTATAATGTGTTGGCTACATGATGAAATTATTTTGCAAGAATGCAATGTAGAATTGTGAAAGTTAAGATGTGCAATATAATAATGAACCAAATGGGTTTGAAATGCAATTATTGTCTAAAACCTAAATATGATAATTGATTTAAAGTTTAACTACTATGCAAAGCTTAAAAACATGACATGGAAAGACTATCCATCACAAATTGCAAGGAACATAAAAATGATGAACACCAATCATAAATTAGATGAAACATAAAAATTGCCTCCATAAGGATGGTGAACACCATCCATTTTGGACTTAATGACAGATGTGCAAACTTTGCCCACATGTATGCCTTATTGGTTATTATTTAGATGTGAAATACGAAACAATTAGATTTGTAGCCCTTTGCAATCATGTTCCATAATCATGTAAGATAAGAAGTTTAGAAGTTGAAACAAAAAGGAAACCAAGGATCACCATTTGCAAATTGGTCATAAAAATTTCAAATTATTTTTAGCTATAAGATTATTATTTGATAGATTTTACAACTAGTTGTTAACAAGTGGAAATTTTTAAACTAATTAGTACCATATGCCTCTTAGTAATTAATAATTAATAGTGGTAATTTACTCTCCCTTATCTAAGGGCAAAGCTAGTGGGATTAAGTAGTTCATGTTAGTGAGTGGTTGGGGGTAACCTACTTAATCATCTAGGAGATTTATAGGAAAAGATTAAAATAAGGGCCCTATTTTCTTGGGGTTAATGTGGGCCTTGTGTGTTTTGTGGAGAAAGAGGATTAGAAGAGGTGTTGAGGGATCTCTAATTCATTCGATACCTTAGTAGTTAGGGGTTGGAATGAAGGACTTTATTGGAAGAATGGTTGTTATACTACTAGGGAAGAGAATGCAGTAAAAAAATGTGCTTATATTTGTGTGTAATTTTAATGGAAAATTGTTGAAGAACTCAATGTGTTTTGGTGTGTATTTATGTTATTAAGATGTGTGGAAGGTAAAATAGTTTTATATCATACAAAGTAGGTTGCTCCTTGACACGGTATTTCTACATTTAAAAAAAAATAGAAAGTAAAAAGGCATACCACTTGGTAGCCTTTGGAGTAATAAATTACTAGTTGCCATAGGAAGGTAGTAGTTATTACTTGGTGGTAGAATGAAGGGGTAGAACACCAGTAGGTAACCACATACAAACTAAAACATATTGATGTAGGTAGTAAACAATGGCTATGAATGGATGTAGTGTGCTACAAATAGTAGAGGGTAGTGGGGAGGCATTATGGGGTGCTACAAACAGTAGGCAAAGTCACTAAAGGGATTGTAGGCATGGTTGAGGTGGGACAATAGATGTAAGATGTCTATAGACACCATTGAGGCAACAACTGAAGGTCGTTGAAGGTATTGTAAAACCTTGAAGAATAATTACTCTCGAGTTATGATGAATTCCCATGTTGCATTTTTCTAATTTCTTCCCTTGCCCCCTTTAATTAGCCTGTAAATTAATAGGATGGTACAAGTTTGTTATGAGATAATAGACTTTACCTTCTTCCTTTATTCTTTGTATGAGTGGTTGTAATAAAGTAAGCTAGTGAGGATAGTTTCTTTTTGTTGAATAATAAGGCGTTGACCTTATTCTTTTGGTCTTCCCTCCTGGAGGACGGTGATGATTGAGGGTCACAATTTCACCCCTTGACATTAGTATTTTACAGTTGCATTTCATATCAAAGATTAATCTCATTTGACTCCAAAATTGCATTGTAGATTATAAATGTTTCAAGCTTCATGTAAAAACCTTCAAATCATTGGGTCTAGTTAGTCCATTAAGAAAATTCTAAGATTAAATTTCATAAAATTGAAGTTAGAAATGTTTTCTCATCCTTAACATCACCAAAAACCATTGTAACAACCAACTTTTTAAGTTTCATAACTTTGATATCTAGTGATTAATAATTTGGCTAAATGCCAACCTAACACACAATCTAAAGGTAGGATTACAAACAAAAGGAGGTTTCAATGCTACACTAAGTCATGGCATTTTATGGTCATAAAAAATGAAGAACTTGTTGATGAAGAATTGATTTATCAACACAATTGGGCATTACAAACTTATGTGACAAAAATGAACTCTAAGGATGGCCAAATGACTAAAGAAAGTCAATTCAACATTTGGTTGCAATTAATAGTCTAAATAGATTACCCTTGTCATATTCAATTTTTTTTGAGAAGGGGATCACTTATCCAATTCAACAATTGATGTGTATGTTGGGTCCCTTCATGGTTAGGGCATCCAAAAAAGGAAAAAAAATTCCACGACTTTCTTCAAGCTATTTTAAAACTACAAATTTAAGATTTATATGAAACAAATTTAAGTAAGAAAATTTAAATAATCCAAGATAAGATAATTCTTGCAATGCTGATGATTTTTCACATGTGCACATAATTGTGCATGAATATTTTTGTTTAAAAATAGAAACACAAAAATTGTCAAAATGGGCTTTAAAAATCAATTAAACATGTTTTTTGCATGATTATTTCCTACACATTTCACCTTCATCTAGAATTAAATTTTTTGAACCTAATGAATATTAAAAAATAGCCAAATGATTTAATACAGGAATCATTTCCCTTGTAGCCCTTTGTTTCAAATTTTCATATGATTTATTTTTTCATCAAATTGACTTAATAAACATGTAGTTGCATAAAGGAAAACATGGTTTTCTTGTACAAAAAATTTGAAATCAATTGCATCATTTTATGGATTCCTTTATAAAACAATTTTAATATGAAAAAATGATCGTAAATCAGGGAAGGACTCAAAGGGTAAAAGCATGGTAAAATTTGCCAATGAAGGATATATATTTTTTGGTGGAAAGTATCCATAAATTAAGCCTCAATACATTGAATTCATGATTTTTATTTTAATGATCAATAAGAGGAGGATCTTTGACTTTGTTGCATAATATTGAAAAATTGCATGTTTGAATATGCATTTAAGTACATTTAAAAAATACAAGTACATGAAAAGTAGGTGTCCTACTCTTGCTTCAAGTATATGAAAACATGATGATTTTGTACAATTATAATTGGATTTTTAATACTTCAAATGGATAAAACATTAATATGTATCAATGTGTTTTTAAAAAATCATATTATAGTCATAATTTATCAAAATTTTCATATAAAAGTATTTTGAAAATTTTGAAAACCCAACTATTTTTAAACATTCTTTTCGTTCATTTTTCTTATATTAAAATTCTTGATACTTTATGTGTAACTTACCATAAACTCAATGGAGTGCACCATTGTTTCATAATGAAAGTTAAAGAATTTTTGAATAGATTTTTTCATGTTTATGACATAAATGTGATTGTGACTACATGGGATTACTTTTTTGGCATATTTTACCATGCTTTCACCCCAAAAAGATTTTTATACAACATCTAATCATTATTGGATTTTCTCAATACTCTAATAGTAGGAACACAATAATACACCATAATTATAATATATTGAACACTATGAAAATCTAAAATTGTCCTTTACAGTCCTTTTTCAATTAGACATTCCTTTTTAGACCTTAATTGTGAATGAACCATGTTGTTAATGTGCATTGATTGTTAATAGATTTCATTGCGGCAAATTATTTGTCCTTTTTAACCATGTTCACAATGCCAATGTTAGGGCCAATCTTATGGAACATGTATAAGTTGAACTTGAAAGCAACATACTCAATGTTTGCTTGTGGCTCTATCCACCAAACAATGAATAAAACATCATTATAACATTCCATTATATATTTGAAGGTTTGAAAGAAGTCACCAAAATACATTTTTAGGGGGTCAACATACACCATGTTTAAGTAAGATCGAAACACTTCGCCAATCACACAAAATCACAAATAAAGTTTCCATCCTTTGAAAAAAACTAATTGTTGATGAATTCAAGCATTGGCATCATGCATGTTAGACCAATTATTGTCTCAACATCAACATCTATGAGCTATGTAAGTTTACTAGGCTCTAGGTGCCTCTTGAGTGAAGTCGGAAAAATATACACATTGATTACCACTATCTTCAATTTTTTGTTCACAAGAGATAATGTAAAAGATTTTGGACAACAAGGTTGGTGTGATGTGCCACACAATGCATGCCAATGATGTAAGGAACATGCTTTTTCTTTGAATGCATAGTCTAGGTTGTTTTAATGTGCTTGAATACAATGACAACTTTTGCGTTGAAACACACAAGCTTGTAGAAGCTATGTCATGCACAAAGAGGCCCTTGTACACCACAAGAGACTAGACTAGCATGTTAGTTAGATTGTTTAGTTATGATCCCTCTATTACCTTTCCAAGATGTTCAACAAGATGAATTTTTGCCTCCAATTGTCCACCACACATGCATTCAAATTATCTTTGTGGGGTTTACAACTGAAATTATGTAAGAATATTATAACCTACAAAGGTTTAGTCCTTGTTGTAACCATGGGCAATGGGCAAGATATATAGCTATTGGATGGAATTAACAATTTTAACTTCACTAAATGTAACCCAACCAAGGCAAAATGCCATGTTGATTTAGTTGAGGTTCATTTGCTATGTGATTTGTGCAAGTTGCAATGCATTGGTGTGCTAGTTTAGTCAAACATAAATCATTTCATTTATGTGACCCAAACCCACAATACTACACCATCCATTGGGAACACATTATGATTTAGTTCTAGATGACACAACGGAGTTGCCAAGGTTCCAGCATATCCTATTGTGAAAACCTTACTACTTTCACCTCACACTACTTAGGTAAGTATCATAGGTAAATTGGTAGGGAATGTAGGTAAGGCAATTGGTGCTTACTACCTATAGGTAGAAACATGTGGATGGTTAATAGGATGTACATAGTTAATCTCTAAGTAGTTAGATATGTCATTAAAAGTTCATAATGAATAAAAAATTTTGCTCTTTCAAATAATGAGTTGAGAAAATGCAATTTTTAGAGGTATCGTGTTAGAAGCCCTTGTCATCCACATTTAAGAAATATTAAAGCACCTACTTATGTACAAAATCATAATTTGTTGCAAATGGAAAATAAAACTTAATTTGTTTTATATTTCATCATATTTGAATTTGAATATAGGGCCTTTTCTATACTTGCCAAAGTCCATTTCATCTTGGTACTTTTTTGTAAGAACTTCTATGTTGGCTATGTTCAACTAATGAATATCTTTTGTAATCATTTTGGTGAATACTTGGGAAGAAGCCACTCAAATATCCAAAGGGGGTCTAATGAAAAAAGTGATATAAGCCCAACATTAGTTTTTAAAATTTACCTTCCCAAGTGGGCTAGGGTTAACCAACAACTACATTGTTACATGTTCAAATTTTGAAAGGTACCAATGAGGGGCCAAATTGAACCAACACCCACTAGTACACCATGGTGGATGGATGGTGTGTGGATAGAAAATAATTTTCATTTTGTTCTTGTCCCATATCCAATCACAATGGTTGGAAATGTATTAAGAACATCCCCTATGGCAATTGTGAAATGCCTTAAATTGAAATGTTTAGATGACATATAGTAATCAAATTTAGTGGATACATTAGAAAATTCTGTCAAGGGCTTGAAGAAATGCACATATTTCAAGGCCCTAGAGTACAATAAATAAGAAGAAGAATTGTTCATTTTTTTATTTATTGGTCAAGCATAATGATTGGTCCAAGTGGTGAAATTTAAATTGTCTTTCACTTTGTATTGTTGAGTTTTTCATGTTTACATGAGTGGGGAGGGGGATGACATTTGATTTATATTTTGGATGTGACAAATTTTGCTAGAAGCCCAAATTGAAGGTTTGGGTTGAAATGTTATAATTATGTACATGTATTTACTTATGGAATAGCCACTAAGTGCTTTATCTACTTACTTACCTCCACAACAATCACTTATATTCCCTTTCTACTTAAATATGATACACTCAAACAATTCTACCCATACAAGATATTTGGGTCTCTAATAATAGATTTCACATCCAAGATGGCTAGCTTGGTATTTCCCATGCCCCACCTATAAACATGAAATTGGGACTACAAAAGGTGAGAAACCACTAATAATAAACCAATTAATCAATCTAACCAATCAATAACATGTCTTAAACTATGTAATGCATTTTGCTAGCATTTTGTGCACATATGTTGGCCCAAAGCCAAAATATTGCCCCAACCCAAAATAACATTTACTATTCTTCATCCAAAACTTGTTGTGTAAATGTGTTGGTTGGGATGTTCTTATCAACTTACATAGATGTAGTCACTTCATGGTGTGAATTGGAAGTAGGATGATTTATGAAATAGGTAAGCAAAATGGGACCTTGGATAATTCCATTGGGGGTCATCCACATCTAAATCACGATAGGTTTCCAATGGATGGTGCATTGGTGGGTGTTTGGTGATAATCCTTAAGCGTGACTTTTATTTGAGTGGCAATATTTGGGTGAAACCATATTTGGGTTTCATATTTATGACTTTCATAAAGCTAATGTTATTTAATATTATTTGAGATTTTTTAATCATTTAAACTAAAGGACTCATGCATATATTTATAATATACACAAGTACAATAGAACTTGTCTTTCATTTCAGATTACATTAATATTTTGTTTCTTTAATTATTCAAATAAAATTTGAAATGAATTTTATATATTGGCCCAACTCACGATGCTTGTCACCTTTGATTTCAAAATGATTTTTCTTCAAAATTTCAAAATCATATACTTATGGTCAACACCATGAAAAATTTCTTTGTTAGAAAAAAAATATTAAACTTCTCACATGGTTCAAATTATGTGAAATCACATGTGAAATCTAATTACAAAATTTAAAAAATTATTTTAATTATTTTTTCAATGCATAGTTACTAATTATTTTTCATAAAATATACTTTAACTCACCATAATATAAATAATAAATAAATAATTTTCTTCCTATTCTCTTGCCTAGATTATCCTCTATTGTAATATGCAAAAAATTTATGAAACTCCTTTTTAATTCTGACATGATTTAGACTAAAAAATGCACCACCTAGAAAAACAACAACACAATGTGAGTCCAAAACTTGGATCATCTAAGGCATGCTTCACCCATTTAAGGTGAGGAATGTAAAATCTGGACCGGAGACCCCAACACCTGATTTAGTCTTAGGATGGGATATTTATAACATTTAAAATCAACCCAAACAATTAGGGTTTCTAGTTTGCACCTATGGTAGTAGGTCCCAGTGTAGGGGCTGGGTTGTGATCTTTCTTATGGTTAAAATTCCCCAAAAAATTATTATTATTATTATTATTATTTTGGTTTGGAGAAAGAAAAGGGTTGGATAAAGAGAAGGGATCCACCAAACTTGAGCTGTGTTTGGCAAGCTCATGATGCCAACCTGATTTGTAGATGGGCTACCATGACTTCTGCAATCCTTATAATAAGAAAATCCAATTTAAAGTAGTATATTGTGTCCATGTGTTGTTCTGGCAAAGAAGATTGAAGTCAAAACTTGCATGTCTATTGGTAGTAGTGACATCCCCATTCCCAACTAGGGGATAAAAAAAAACTAGGATATTGAAAAAAAAATTGGTGAAAATTTCCAAAAATAGAAAATTTTAATTTACACTAGAAAAACAAGAAGTTGTCAGTTTTTTGGGTCAAAAAGTCAGAAAATTTGTCCCAAAAATTCATCCATTCATTTGGTCCCCTCTTTGCCTTTAAAAATCTTTTCATTCATTTGGTCCTCTCTCTCCTTCTGCTTTCTTGGTTCTGCCCAGAGCTAAGGGACATGGCATCTGTGTAAGATCAGGGCATACAATTTTGGCTTGAGTTGGAAATCAATTGTGAATTCATTTCTTGGGAGTGATAACTGGAGACCTTTTGTTGTACTCACTGGGTGTTTATATTAACATCAAAAATCATCTTGCATTCAAATGACTTAACCATTTACCCATTATGTTACCGTAGGATTTTGGAGCTTTGACACTAATTTCATTATTTGTCGAAATGTCAAAATTTTCATAAGTTCTTTCTTCAAAGACCTTCATTGAATTTTGAAGGAAAATAAAGATTTTTTTGGGAATATTCAAAATTAATTTAGTATTTGAAATGGAAATTTCAACATTAATTAATTAACTATTCAACAGACACATGTTGAAACTGCACTTGCACTATGGTATGAACCTCTTCTTTCTGTACCTATAATACTTTGACATGACATGCTCTTCGAACGGGGTATTGCGGTATTGGGTTTGAGTTTGGGTCAGAGGAGGGTTCACAGGTTTGGCAGGTTGCTAAGCTCATTGTGAAGAGTGGTCCCATTCTGCAAAAAAGTATGGCCAATGCCCAACACACCAGAGGATCTCCCTTTGCTCATGCAGGTCCCATACAACCAAAAAAAAATCACAAGCTCTGGCTGTCAGATTTTCTGTCGCCTGGAACTTTGAAAAGCCCTAAAAATTTGGTTTAAAAAATATGGCATGCACAAGAGTCCAACCCCAACTTTAAACCCTAAACCCTAAACTCAAGTTCTTAAAATCTTCTTAGCATGTTGTCAATCCTCACAATTTTTTTACAGATGAAGTATTCATTAGAGCACGTGATTGTGCCTATCCTCCTCATCTACCCAAGTCTTCCATACCAAAAGTACCCTTAACCATGAATCAATAGGCCTCTAGAAAACCCAAGATTTAATTTTACATCTATAGATACTAGAATGTTTTATACTTGTCATCTTCAAGTAATTGATATTTATTTGACCTAATTCTTTCCAATGAATGGGTTCATATGAGGAAACAATTCAAACCAGAAGATGGTAAGTGTAAAGGTGCATTCACACTTGGTGTTAGGGACTCTAAGGTTGAGTCCCCTAGCACCATGCTAGCCATTTAGGACTTAAACCTAGGTTCCATGAAAATTTTATTTTAAGCTGACATTTACTTGACATTGAGCTATGGCCCATTTAACATTGGGTACCACCTAGGATGCCACCTAGATTTTCATTTAGCGCTGATTTTAACATCAAGTGTGAATGCACCATAAGTAAGCTATTCCAGTAACAATTTGTAAGTTGTTCAATTATTTGACACCCACACCATACCTAGGGAATGAGACCATGAATCCCATACCACAGAAGTGACTCATGTACTTGGCTTAGTTAATTCCTAAAGGACAAAAACAAATAAGTGTATGCATAAAGCTGTAGAAGTGGCTAATTAACAACATCCCCACAAGTGTAATCTCTGACCCTATTTCTCCTTAGGCCCACCCACAAATCTGCCATATATATTTTCAAGTACTATGATTGAAGATTTTCTCTTGAGAGAAGAAATGGGTTAGCAACTTAGCATCACTTTGGTCAGCATGCATGGTTTGATAAGCATGGTTTCCATAGATAATCAATCACCCAAAGCCCTCAAAATGTAAACTGCTCCTAATATGAATCCATACAACACTGAAAGTAAAATTCATGCTCATGCAATGGTGCTGAAACCTATTTGCACATGCAAAATTGAACTTTCTTACTGACTATGGGGAGAAATTTTCTCAAGATGGAGTGTTTTGAAACCAAATGGTTCCATATGCAATATAGTTGATGAAGTCAAGTAAGCTTGTGACTAGTGTAATCTAGCAAGTAAGAGCATATCTACATTGCAATAATTTAAATGCAACCCTACCTCAACAAGCTAAGGAAAGAAGTGGTGTTATGCTCCCCACCGCCATGCCTGCATCATCAATATAGTGTAGCATGTGCAATTGGCCCAAGTGTGAACACATTTTTTATTTCTCACATTGTCAGAATTCAAAATTTCTAAATTTGGCAATCAACTGATTTTTCCTTCCAAACCCATTTTTTGCAATTTTTTTGAATTTCCAGCAACAAAATCCACACCTTAGCTCTAAAAATCGTGAAATTAACTTTGTTAAATCTGACTCACCCAGGGCTTTCCAACAACACCAAGAAAGACTCCAAAATTCCAATATAGTTTTCAGTTTTGATTTTATTTAGTTTTCATTGAAAAAATGATTCAATAATCAATAGCTTCCACACCATAGGTCCAAACAGTCTCAAACCAAGTCAAGGATCCCTACTCATTAAGGGTTTTCCAAAGATGTCAAGAGTGTGGCATGAAGCGTTGTGGTTTGGGAGATCTTAGCGTGACAAACAAAACAAACTGCCTTCCTTCATAGATAGATTTGCTCGGCCTTGGATTTTTTTTCTCCTTACTCTAACATTGGTGTTCATTGTATTGTTGTCACCAAATGTTTTGCCATCATGAGGTGTGTGTGTGTTTTTGTTTTTCTTTGCACATTTTATGAGTGAACAAAAAGCACTACACATGTATGCATGCTTTCATAACCCAACCTTGTTTTTTTTATTTATTGATTTGTGAGTTGTGAGTGAGCAAAGTTGTTGCTCCCTTTTGGGACTTGGAGTGGAGGTAGGCCTAACGCCCAATTGTATGAAGGGTATTCATATTTTTCCCCTTTTAATTGTTGGGTCATTTAACTTTTTTTTCTACCAAGTAAATTGGATGTGCAATGCATGGTCATAGCCAAGAAGGAACAAAACAAAATTTTGTTTCAAAATTCTTTTAAATTGATGTTCAATAAATATAATAAACAATGCAAAGTGGGTGAAGGGCATCTCAATTCATATTTTTATAAAAAATCAAAATTTTATAAGGTGTGTAATGATTCTAAAAGTAATGTGTGTTTTAATATTGTGGTTGGTTTTGGAAATTGAAACACCAAAATCTGATAAACACTCATTGGAATTTGGATTGCCTATTATTGATTTTATTAATTAGATGTGGGTACATCTCATATTAATTCTTAAAAAATCTAAACTTTGAAACAATCATGAGCAAATAAAAGTTCAAATGAATTTTTAAAATATCTGTATACATGAAGGAAGGTTGTTTGTTTGTTTTGTTCCAATGGTTCATGAAACCAAAGTCATAATGACACAAGGAAAGCTATTAAATTTTCCATTCAACTAGTCAATTGGGATTTTTGTAAGAAATGACATCTTTAAAAAAATTTAAGTATAAGTCAACCTAGGATTTGAACCTAGAAAAATACGCCCAATTTGCGCATTGAGTGGAAAGGAGGCTTGGGCAGGCTACCTTTAGGGTTTCGTGGTCATGGGTTGGTATTACACTACGAGGATTGTTCTGGTGTTTGATGGTTTTTTTAATTATTACTTTGAGCCATGCCAAAACATGAAAAATTCCTTGTTTATTTTTGGATTTCAGTTTTTTCAATGTCCAAAAGAACTGGTCAAACATTGGGCAAAGAAAGTCACACCTTTGTGTTGGGGAAATCCCAAACAACATGCATTAAATCATGGCAGGCATTGAACACGAATAGCCCATGTGCCATTCACTTCTAAAAAACATTTCTAAAAATTACCCTTCACATTGAAAGACTGACAACAATTTCAAATGAATTTGTTGTAGTGCTCTTATAAGCTTTTGGACAAGTTGTTTGTAAAGCAAGCAAGCTCAAGAATGCCGAAATTTCATACTTTGTCAAAGATTTGTTGCTCCTCTTCATCGCTGCATCATGAGAGAAAACGCAAATAAATCCCACCACGTACTATACTTATGGTAGCAAGAAAAAAAAACCCAAACCTTCCATTATTATAATTATGTTAGAAAGAAAAAAACGAGCCCATCCAGACCACCTATTGTACTTATGACAACACCAAAAAATGGATAGCTATTGAATTCCTTTTATTGTCAATGTAATTAATGATTGTCACAATACTTCAAGGGCTATGAAGGGAAGGTAACAAGAAAAAAAAATTATTGTGAAGGTGTTTGTGGCCACAGGGTGTGAGAGGAAAGTAATAAGAAATTTTTTTTATTGTGAAGGTGCTTGTGGCCACGTGGCACTCTGAAATTTTAAATTGCATTTTGAGCCCTCAAGCCTACCTCCACTAATAAGGCATGTGTTTTGTTTGTAGTCTTATCACAAACAATTTTCCATGATTTGAAGTGTTAGGGAGGCATCAAGAAGTTGATCATACCATCATCATTACAAGATTTCAGAGCTTCAAGCAATCCATGAGTACTCAACAATGTTGAAAAGTTGTGGGTTTTGTGTTTAGAAAAATGGGTCCTTTTAAATCCAATAAACCATTGTTGTCGTCTTTGCTTCATTGTTGCTTCATTCAACAAGTTTGGAAATCTTTTTTATGACTTGGGGGCTATATTACATCTTTTTTTTTTGTTCCTTTCTTACACGTTTACTTATCTTTTGTTGTTATTTGATCTTTCTTTTCGTTGCATTTTTGAAGATAATCCTCTAAGTTACTCTCCTTTATTTGTTGTAAACTCATAGTCATGAACCTATTGTTTACAAGCCCATTAGCCAATTCTCCTCCTTTACTCACAATGGTTCTTTTCTTTTATGATTGATATTTTTTCATCATCTTAGTTTCAAGATCTTGTTTGTTGTTGATACCCATCTCCTTTTTGGTTTCCAACACATCATTCCACCTTCTTTTCTTTGTCATCGCCTTGTGGAGAGAGATCAAATTATCTTTGATTATCCCAATGTCCAAATCTAGATTTTCTGAAATTTGATCTATGGTTCCTTTGAATATGTTTAATGGGCTTTGTGGTGTGGAATCACAATGGGGCATTGCAGTTTTAAACTATTGTAAGTCCATTAAATTCCACATCACTTTTGATTTTGTAACATGAATTTGATATTTTGCTATGGAGATTTTTTAAACCTTGAAACCACAACCACCATATTAAACAATTAAGCATTTGTCTTTCAATGAAGGAAATGGGTTTGAATGAATACAAAACATTGCCAAAAACAAGTTGATAGTAAAATTGATGTGCTTGTTTATTCTTGTTTTTAGTGGATTTATGTACAATATTAAACATGCAATTGCCAAATTTCCATTAATACTTCATATTTAAATATGATTTTATTAGTGTGACACAACTTGATCAATGTGTGTTTATTCATTATATAGATTAAACATAAGGTGTCATAAGATTACATATATTAGTATTTCTTTTTTAAATTGATTTTATTTTAATGCTAGATGTTTTTTAATTTCAAATTATTTTTCTTGAGAAATGTTTTCATTATGTGTCCTAAATGTGGAATTATAGCATAACTTGAAATCGTACATAAATTTTTCCCCATAAAAAGAAAAGTATAACCCCACATTTTCATGCATAATTTCTATTTGTTTCAATTGTCTTAATTGATGTTTAAATATGAGAATTAATTTCCTAGTAATTGTAAATGTTAAATTTTGTTAAAGTGAAATCATTTGATACTCAAATCCATGTGGAATTCGCAACTTGTAATGATATCAAAATACAAACCAATATAGAATGTTGAGAAAACAAATCAAATGTGCAAGAATATCAATGTTTGCAAAATGAAATACTAAACATAAATAAATTAGCACCTTCAATTGAAGTCAAAATATTGAGAATCATGTTCACACAATGCATCATTTTCAACTTAGCCAATACATGTTATTCTCTATCTGAAACATTTTTTACATTGATACACAAGTATTTTTTAAATGATTTTATCTAATGATGTGTTTGTACACACAAAATGCATCAATTGTTTCATCATTATGTAACCAACATCATTACTTGGAACATATGGTGTGAAAAATGGAACCATCTAAGCTCCAATCATTAATCAAACTTCATGTGTAAGTTTATGTTAAACATTGCATCATTAGCCCAATTAATCACACTTTCAACACATGCCTTGTGCAACATTAATGAAGTTAGACATAGTAATGAAATGACATTTCCATAACTTTTATCATAAATTAAGTGTTCGTTGTTCAATAGGAATGTTCATGGAGCTTTCAAAAGAGCTCCAAGCATATTAGCAAATTTGAGAGCAACCTTATAAGATCCTTGATAATTTCCCATTCGTCTTTTACAATTTACATAATTATTCTTATTAAAGAAAGAAAATGGCGAAACATTCAAATCATTAGAACATCTCAAAAGTAGGAATGCAACCATTTGGAACCCTTTTCCAATATGAAGGATCCACTCAAAACACTTTGACTAACGTTGAGATGAAAAAAGATTTGCACAATCCATATGTCAAATGACTATATGTGGGCATGTTTCAATCACATAACAACCATTTTACAATAAGCATAAAACCTTTCCTTGGTGAATTAAAGTGAACCATGAAAGAAAGGATTTTCATAACGCCATTATATAAGCTTTTAAAAATAAAAAAAAATCAAGTTACTATGAGATAGAACTATGCGTTGAAGTGCATTAAAGTTGTCATAAACATTTAAGTACTTTGAAAAAATATTGATGTGGCAAATTGGGATTGATCATTCTTTTTTAAAAATTGGTATGATAATGGTTAAATTGTGCTTAAGAGCACTAGTTACAATCCTTAAAACATGATACCACACACTCATTGGATTCATTCCATATTTATTGAAAATACTACAATGATGAATCATAAACATTTTTACAAACAATTCAACACTATCTTAATTTACCACTAAAAACCATGTCAAGTAAATAATTGTTACAATTCATGTGATGCGCTAGATTGTGAATGTACCCTATGTATTCTTATCATCATACATATGCATGAACTTGCTAAAGTTTGATCTCCAAAATGATCTCACTCAACTATGAGTGTCAAAGATTAATTGTTCAATTTGCTATGAAATATTGGTAGAATCTAAACTGTGTGGAAATTATGAAAGTCAAATTGAGACTTGAGTATAAAAAATCAACTTTTTAACCTCTAGAGAAAGTCTATTGAGATTCGAAACATGTGGAGATTATAGCACATGAATTGAATGTAGAAGAGTAATTGTTCGATTTATTAAATAATCATGCTCAAATTTGAAGTGTGTGGTTGTTGTAAAACTCAAATGCAATATAGAAGATCAATTATTCAATCTCCAAAGATATCATGATAGGATTTGTGTGACAATAGTAGATTTGAATCAAATTTAGAAAAAATTGAAGACCAAATCTCTTCAAATAACACCATGAAGACACATAATACTAGAAGCATTGTAAGCTCAAATGTTGATACAATATACATAATTGAAATGTAACACACATGACCATACTTCACACACATAAATACATTCTAAGCTCTAACATCTTATCATCTATCTAATGTTGCAAAGTGGGGTTGTTGTAATTAACAAAGGTATTTAAATTTTACATCTTCTAAGATTTTTTGATTATCTTCTAAGAATTTGTTTATCAAAAGGTCAAGTTTTAGTTTTAATTTGCAAAAAGGCATAGTTTGAGCTTAGGGTTGAAAAAAACACCAACACAAATTTGCACAAGTGATCACAACTTTGATGTAGGTGTGATGAAAGGATAACAAACAATAGGATGACAAGACAAGAATGGATGATGTATCAAGGTCTAATGAAATGTGGCATCATTTGTCAAAAGATCAATGATCTTTGTATTATTGCACTTTGATCAAAATCAAGTCTAATTCCATTATACCATGGTGTTGCTTGCATGCATCAAGCTACCATAAACATGATCTTGGCATGAACTTGAGTTCCTAATGGATAATATCCCCAATTGGTATAGAATTTGTTGATTGCATGGAATTTTCCCCATTTGTAACATCTTGACCAAAACCAACCTTATCAAATAACTCCATGAGCTCCCCTTGCACTGACCCATCCACAAAACAAAATGGATACTTATAGTTGCAATGATAAATCTCCACCACAATTGATAAGAATTTTGAAGTGGCAAGTTGAAAGATTTTAATATAATTTTGATAATGATTAATTAAGGCTACAATGATGATGATTGTCATCATGGCCTCTTGCAATCACAAGGATACCACTTACATTTCTTTGAAAAATGGTGTTGATTAAAATGTTTGTTTATTTACAAGTTGGAGGTAAATTTGAATTAACATTTAGAAAATAAAGTAAGCCCATGACAAAGTTTGATCCATTTTTTAAAAAGGCATTTGAGTATATGTAGCCAAAATTTGACATATTTATCAATAAGTGGCCTCTTGCAATTGGAGGTGGTCATGATATAAATAGATTAAGATATACAAGACAACTAGATATAGATGATTCAAATATTATATAGTGAAGAAAATAGAGTAATGAAACATATTTTTGGGGAAATTTTGATTTTTTTGGGTTTTCTAGTGTAAATTTGACTAAATTTGGAATTTTATGGAAAACTTTGTCAAATTTTCAATATCAAAAAAATTGAAATAAAAGTTCCCTATTTGGGGATGATTGATAGCCATATATTTATGAATTTTCAAAATGTCATTTTTGTCAATAAAAAAAAGATAAATATTGATGTTCATCCCATTCATAGTTAGGCACCAAAGTAATATACTTTGAAGGCAAAGGGAGCCCAATAAATACATAAAAATATAACTTTGTTCCCTATGGTGAGGTGTACATGATGTTAGGATCACATCAAGAGAGGGTGATGATGTTAGAAGGCAAGGATTTATATTTAAAAATATTGATAGATTGGATATGCAAGACTGAATATGATTGATTCAAACTTCATAGAGTAAAAAAAATGATTAAAAATGTTATTGGGGGTTTTAAACAATGTTGGGTGGTTATGTGATCTTTTTATAATAACTTCCAGTTTTGGTCTTTAAATTTGGAAAGCAATGAATTATAACCTTAAAAATGCGTTGGAAATGGTATATCAGCATGCCTTAATTTGGTGTGTCAATGTTGGGGTTGATCATTGTTAACATGATTAATGGAAATGGGGACAACACTTTGTTCTCCAAAAGAAGTGTAGTTTGTTTGTTTTCCCTTATAGTTGTAGGTTTAGATGTCCATGAATGTTGGAGGAATGTGGGCGCCTTGTTTGCTGTTTTGTGTGGTGCATGTTACTGTGTTTATTAACTTTGTTTGCTTATTCTTCATGATGAATTTGGTAACATGGAAAATGATTGGTGTTGAGGATTTTTTGTTAATGTGCTTATTAACTTTGTTTGCTTGCTCTTCATGATGAATTTGGTGGCATGGAAAATGATTGGTGTTAAGGATTTTGTTGATCATAGGAAAGGAGTTCAAAAAATTGAATTGAAGAAGCAAGAGGGTGTTTGGAAGGCATTAGTGAAGTCAAAAAGTTAAGTGTTCAATAACTTTATGTTTGGATTTGGAAGAGAGAATTTGAGATACTTTGGATATGACTTTTTGTTCAAGATATAGCCCATAGTCATTGTTTTAATTGTTGTAGTCCTTGAGGTTCTCATTTTGTTTATTGTGTAGAGAAGTTTAGGGATTTGGAGATTTTCAAAATATATAAATGATGTACCAGGAGATGGTGGAGTTGATAAAGAAATATAAAGGAAGGAGTTTGTTTGTGTTGGCATCATATTCTTAAGTTTTGCATGCTTTAAGAACTAGGAAGTTGGTGGTGTGAGGAAATCGATGTGGCTAAAGGGAAGTGAGACTTAAATCTTTGGGAACTCCAAGTGAGAAATTATTATTGCTTCAATTCTATGGTGGGTTGTTCGGGAATTTGGAAATTGATGGCTAAAGATGGATGATTCAAAGGGTGACAATAAATCTCTCTTGTCAAAATTTCTAAAAAAAAGCACATTTGAGTCATAGCACTTAGGAAATCACATTTTGTTTACATTAGTGTGTTGAAATGGGGTTGAAATGGAATTGCAAATCCATGATGCCAAAAGTAAGACTTGATGGCTCAAGAAAGGGTTAAGAGCGATCAAATCCACTAGATCTTGTAAAATTTAAATGGTAGTTTAGTTGCAATTTAAGAACAAAGAATTTCAATGTTGGATTTGTTATTTGTTCTTAGTGAAATTCAATTTGAAGCAATGAAGTGTTGCATGAGTTCATGACCAACCAGGTGACATATGAAATTTTCCTTTCCTATCTTTTTGGCTATAGAACCTTTTGATTTGATTTTTTAAAACAAATCAAGATCAATGAAATGGTGTCACCAAAAAAGGAGGTATACACAAATTGCATGCATTCAAAATATTGCAATTTTGTAATTAGGTGCATTCAACACAACAACACGTTAGGTATACATCCAACACTCTATCTATGATACTTGTGATAGAAATAAATCTATGGACCTTGATGGATCAGCTTATTTTGAATCTTTCTCTCTTTATGGGCTATCATGGCCAACAAATGTGGATATCCTGACAATCAGTGAAGTCTACTAAGATTCAAAACCCAAACCCAATGGTGAATTTGCTTAAGGAAATGGAGAAAATCTGGACAAGTTATTTCTACAGTGATTCCTTCAATTTTCCTTGTAACTTCCCAATGTAGAGTAATTGCTTAGAGCTCTTGAATGCTCAGGTATTCAATTTTCCCAATCCCCAACATAAATCCCAAGCACATTAGACTTGAGATAGATATCCCACAATGGCCAGCCCCAATGACCAACTAGAGCCTTTCATCATTTCCATCTTGAAGTCCTTCCTGACACATTCACATTTTAATGTTTTGCTCACCAACTTCAATGCAGTGGAATTCATGAAGTCTAATCAATAAAACCATTACAACTTGAATCTTCAGGCATTTTTCCCGAGAATTTTCAGGAACACTCATAATTGAAAAATAAAAAGACAAGAGTCTGAAATCCAAAGTGTCTCCAACACCGTCCGTCCTTCAGCATCATTTTCATCAATCCATAAAAGAGAATCACAGAAACAATGCTCCATCGCTAATTCTCGATTTGAGCACTCCATGAAGAACACAAATCAAACCTCATAACCTGCAAACAACAAATAGAACAAGAAAATAGAAAAGCAGTAAAAAGTAGAAAGCGGCTCCTCTACTGTTCATGATTATCAACCACCTCTTCATTTGGCATTTTCTACCTGTCATATCCACTGTAGCAAAATCATCCATTAGGGTTTTTAGTTCATCCCACCTTCTTCAAATCACATTCACACAACAACAAAAAAACTTGGACACAGGTCCATCTCACAATTGTTCCAAACTCCTCCTCCATTTCCAAGTTTTTCAAATGCATCAAAGAACCAACAATTTTCAAAAAACAACCAGGCAAAGAACAAGCAATTTTATAGCAGGCTATTTATCTGGTTCTTAAAATTTTGGGGAATTCTGGGTATAATCAAAATCAACTCTTAGATTTTTGAGAACTGTAATTATAAATCCAAAGAGGCTCTTAGATTTTGAGAACTACGATTATGTATTAAAACCTGGTTATTTGATTTTTTCAAAACTGCTTTTGAAAACCACCTTCAAAACCTCCAGTTATCAGTTTCCAATTCTGATAACTGCCCTATATTGGTAGTGGGAACTATGGTTTATACATCATAACTAGTTCTCAACATTTTGAAAACTACGACAAATATATCAAAACCTAGTAATGTGATTTTTTTAAAAACCATTTTTGAGAACCGCCACCATGAGAACCTCAAGTTATCCATTTTCAATTTTGATAACCACCTAATACTAGGTTTTTGGTTGACAGCTCGTGAATGGGGGTGTGAGTCATGGATTATAATACCACAAATTGTTCAGCTTTAGTTCCATAGTTTTCCTTAGTATTTATGATTTGAATCCTGATAAACCTCCAAGTAATAATTATTAAAAGTTGAATTAACCTTTGGATATTTCAGCGTAGAAGATTCTTTTATTTAAATTGATGCAAAGCTTAGTTAATTTTAGGACCTAGTAAACCTTTTTAAGTGCATTATCCTTTTATGTTGTAAAGAAGGGAAAGGGGATGTATAATTAAATGTGATATATTGATATATTGGGAATACAAGCCCATAATTAACAATAACATTTTGCCATAACAATATTAAGTTAGTTTATAGAATAATCTTCAGGCACGAATGATGTACTTGAAAGATTTTTAGGATGCAGCCCTAATACATATTTATTTAGTCCTCATTTCTATCAGACTCTTAAATAGAATCAAAATCAAACTTAAGTATTAACATTTCCATTTGAGTGGCCTCAGGTGAATTACAACTTAGTAAACAACTTTAAGGGGATAGATCATAATTACAAAAACTCCAGAACGCGACGAATGGTGTGAGCTAGGTATTCGGCTCGATGCTCCATGGAAAGGGGATTGATTGGACTTCGTAGTCAACAATAATGGCCATCACCAGAAACCCAAGTTCGACAATGAAGACGAACATCGTCGTCTTCACATTGACATTCTACAAACCTTTTTGGTGCAGTTCCACAAGCAGGAACAAATTCTAAATAGATTGTTAAGGCATGTGGGTTAGGAAACAATCGACTATCCCATGCTGAACGATCAACTTGAGTGCGCACCACTTTTCTGAACGGTTCTTCTTCGCGCGATTGTTGAGAAACATTCACGTTAAGCGGTGCTTCTTCAAGCTCTTCCTTTTTTACTAGTGAAACTGGAGGATTTGAGGGCGTAGTAACATCATCCGCCATGACTAAATTCTCACCTGCATCAACAAAAACCAAGAAGGTAGCAGAAACAATGTGGTACTTCCATTCAGAAGGGTTCGAGGTTCTTTATTTAACAAATTAGGGTAGGGTAAGGTGTGGGAATGACAGTGGAACCTCATGAAAATTCGAACATCCTAGATTTAATGGAGTCATCGAACCCTAATTTTGACGGTGGATCTAGAAGTATGTGGGGGTTTTTGTGATGTAAATTTTAATTCCAATTTGCTATGTACTACATAGTTAATTAGTGCATGGAAAAAAAAATAAGTAGGGGATATCAAAAGAGTAAATGGTACGAGGGGATGTTACTTCAACCATTGAATTGATTTAGTCAAGTAAGGACTCAAGGATGTTTACTTGTTACTACCGATAAATTGTCCTAGTAGTTAGTTACTTGAAATAATTA
>Ga0116229_10004288_pt1 | contig 23395 bp, 18 predicted proteins | sample S1TSphgellanicum_3_FD_87313 | JGI IMG/M metagenome (GOLD analysis project Ga0116229, IMG submission 87313) | Host-associated microbial communities from peat moss isolated from Minnesota, USA - S1T2_Fc - Sphagnum magellanicum MG | ecosystem: Host-associated > Plants > Peat moss > Unclassified...
CGAGCGACGGCATCGCGCTTAAATTCGGCGCTAAAGGAACGACGTTCTTTTCCCATGACCCCTCATGGTCGGCTTCTTCGCCGACGCTATGTGAGTGTCCGGGAAACCGGGGTCGGCTCAACGAGACCGCTTCGGAACGTGATTGATTTACGCCACCGCTATTAAGAGGAAAGGGAACTTAGTCCCCTCGGATAAATGCACACACGGCGCTTCGAGCCAAACTCTGAGCGCAGGTAATAAAAGGCACACTCAAATATGTGATCTTGAAGGGTGACGGGTGACGGGTGAACGTGAATCAGTTTTTCCAGTTAATTTTTTCCCACAGCAAGCTGTTTGCTCTTGGGATGGGTCTTATTTTAGCGGGATGCGCCCAGCAGGGAACTACCGGCATGGGGCCCGCTGGTTCTAGTAGCGCAGCGAGTCAAACACTGCTACGCATTGCTGATGGAAATAAGTTAGCGTTCTTCGCTTCGACAACAACGATCAGCCGGAATGCTTCGGGCGTAACGGTCGTGGAACAGGGACACTCGAACCAGTTTTCTTCTTCGGCAAGCATTGCTACGGAAAGCGCCGCACGACCGCAATTCGTTAGTTGCAAGGTTTCAAACAGCTGCACGCAAAGCGGCGGAGGCGGCAGTGCCATACAAAGCTCCGGGGCGGTTCAAAGCGGCGGCGTTGATAGCGACGGGAATTTGAGCGTAGACTACACGTCGAACGGCGACACGATTTCTTACTCGCTCGCTGGGTCCAATGGAACGGTCTATGATAGCGGAACTTGGCAAAGCGGAATCGCCGGCATCAATACTATTATGTGGGGACCAGGCACGTTCCCAAGTACTGGAACCGTAACAATTTCCCAGAATGGTTCGGTCATCGGAACCTTAAAGTACTAAATTGGGCCTCACAACGCTAAGGAGCAACTAACGTGCATTCGCAAACAGCGTCAAGCAAGGTCTTAAGGTCACTAATTTGCATGGCTTTCTTGATTGGCGTTCCGACCAAAGCCTTTGCGGCTGGTGTAACCTGCCAAGAGGCGGGGCCGAACGGAAGTTCACTCGTGAAAAATAGCGGCGACCGCGTATTTCTGGTGCCGGAGATCCTGATCCAATCGGGATCGAAGGCCTTCATCTTGTTCGAAGGCCAAGAGAGCTCGATCACAACGGAAGCAGATGGACTTCACGTACGAACAGATCGTAACGTGGAGAAAGTCTTCCCGATTGATTCGAAGGTGATCCCGCGAGTCAATGTCTGCATCGCTCAAACCGATGCAGAACTGCCCGCGTTCTTAGTCGGTCGCATTCCGGCATATACCGTACCGTAATCGAGATACACGGAAGGATCGGCGACGCCGTCCTTCCGTATTTTCAATTGCAAATTAGGAGTGCCGATTCATTGTCAAGATCGCCGATTCGTTCTCGGATTTTTTGATGGGATCGCTGCAGAGCACGCTCGCGCACAACGGAATCCCGCCAACGATCGGCGATGACGATTGATGTCGTAGTCGGAATCGTCCGCACGGGCTGATGCCGTGAATCGAGCATACATCGAGGGCACCGTCACGCGCGTCATTAATTCAAACGAGAGCATGGGGGTTCGTGCCATCCCCTCGATCCGGGATCCCCTCTCTCCTTCGGAGATGGAACGCCTTAGCAGGTCGCGGAAAAAATCGTATGATCCAGGTTCTTCGTGTCTTTCTACGCGGGTCGGCCCTTTCGATCCATATCGCTTCGCGTGAACGACGTGCGACCAACTTCACCCGCAGGAGCGAATCATGAGTCACGTCACGCCGATGCAATCCGGCATCGGGAACATCGGAGTCATCGGACCCGCCGGCATGGAACAAGAGTTCTCCGGTAGCGGCTCCGGGCTGGGCTACGGCTTCGGCAACGGATATGGAACCGGCGATGTGCTCGGCTCCGCTTGGAACGGCAACGCCGGCGTAAACGGATCGTACGGCGGCGGCAGCGCGTACGGATACGGGAACACCTACGGGAACGGCTACACGAGCGGCAATACGCAGGGCTCGCTCCTGGAAATGCTGGGCTCGCTACTCCAGCAACTCGGTTCGTATCTGTCGCAGCTGACCGGCTACGGCAACGGCGGCAGCGGTTACGGCGGGGGCAGCGGTACGGGATACTGGGGCGGCTACGGGCCCGGTTCATCGTCCGGCTCGTCGCAATACGCGCAGAACGTCACCCTCTCGTCGACCGGCGATCCGCACCTTGCGGAGACCGGGACGATCGCGAGCGGCGGTACGTCGTCGAGCGTGGACACGCACTTCAACAGCATGACCTCGCACGCCGATCTGGTCTCGACGAACGACGTGCGCGGCGGCTATCAGGTCTCGACGAACGTAACCGCACCCAACGCGAACGGCGTCACGTACAATCAATCGGCGACGGTGACGACGGCGAACGGGAACGACGCGGTGACGATGACCAACGGCGGCAACGTCTCGATCACGCAGTTCGGTCAGACGACGACGCTCGCTGACGGCCAATCGATGCAGCTCACGAACGGCGCAACGGTTGCGCGCGCTGCCGACGGTTCGGTGACGATCAGCGAGAGCAACGCGAACGGCGGCTCGATTTCGACGACGCTGCGCCAGAACGGCCCGGGTGTCGACGTCACCACGAACGCGCAGGGGTTGCGCATCGGCGGCGATATCGTGAACGGCAGCACCACCGCGGCTCCGCCCACGCCGCCGAGCTCACCGCCCACGCGGCAACCGATCGGCGAACCCCCGCCGATCCGCTACGACCTCTTCGATCCCGCGCAGGAGCAATCGTACGGCACGCTCTTGGAGCAACCGGCGACCGGATTCGTCTAAAACGATCAGTGCGTGTGCGTGAAGTTCCCGAGGGAGATGCCGAGGCGTTCGATTCGTCCGAGCGCCTCGCGCATGCCCAGCGGCGCGACGGGCCGGCCGACGCGGGCAAAATAGATTTCGGGATCGATGTTGAGCGTGCGGGTCTGGATCATCGCCACCGGGTGCGCGCGCAAGAACGTCTCGGCCGCCTCAACCTCCGCCGGGTCGTCCGTCACGCCGGGATGGGTGAGATAATTCAGCGAGACGCGCAAGCCGCCGCGCACCGCGAGCGCGATGCTCTCGAGCACGTCGGCGAGGTCGTAGCCCGTCGGCCGGTAATACGCGGCATAGACCGCGGGACGGAACGAATTCAAACTGATGCGCACGCTCTGCAGCCCGGCCGCGATCAGCCGGTCGAGCATCTTCGGCAGCGAGCCGTTCGTGTTGAGGTTGAGCGTGCCGTTGTCCCGTGCCGCACGGATGGCCGTGACGGCGCGCTCGATGATCGCGCCGCGCAGCAGCGGCTCGCCCTCACAACCCTGACCGAACGAGACGATCCCGTCCGTGACGCGTTCGAGATGATGGATGCCGATGCGCGCCAGATCGTCGACCTGCGGCTCGAAGCCGATCCGTGTCTGCGGTGAGGGGATGCCGGCATCGGCGTCGAGTTCGCTGATGCAGCCGACGCACGCCGCGTTGCAGCGCGGCGACACGGGCACCGCCGCTTCGCCGCGTTCCAGAAACACATTCTGCGCCGTGAAACAGCCGTATTCGCGCGAGCATCGGGCGACCTGCGCGAGCGTCTGATTGCCCGGATCGACGGCCTGCCGGCGCGCGATCGCGCCTTCGAGTTCGCCCGGCGCGAAATAGCGCGGCTGCCAATCATCGCTTTCGTCGGTGCGCATCGCGGCGACATGGAGCTCGTCGTCGACGACGGCCGCAAACGTGTAACCGAAGAGCGGCAGCGTCGGTGCCTTGGGGCTGCGTTTGTAGGCCGGCAAGAGCGTGCGCGTGAAGCCGGCCGGAAGCAGCGCGCCGAGCGCGGTTTCGTTGCGCGCGACGGTGCCGCGCGCCAAGAGCGGCGCGCGGCCGGGGAGCATCGTCGTGACGGTCCCCGGCGGTGCCGGGATCAATTCATCAGCCCGCGGCAGCCGGACGACGCCGCCGTCGGCGAGCGGCTCGCGCTCCTCATCGTAGTAGATGCGGCCGCGCGTGTCGGTATAGGCCAGCCCGGCGCTCACGCCGCGGTCGTGAATTCGCGCACCGCGTCGCCCGTCATCACCGCACGCGTCCCGGGCGTCCAGTCGATCGTGAGCCGACCGCCCGGCACGTCGACCGCCACCGGCGACTGCAGACCGCGCGTGACGATCGCCGCCGCCGCGATTGCGGCAGAGCCGGTACCGCAGGCTTGCGTTGCGCCGGCGCCGCGTTCCCAGTGCACGGCGCGCACGTGTTGCGGACCGAGGATCTGCACGAAATGCACGTTCGTCCCGTGCGGGTAGCGCGGATCGCCCTCGATGCGTGGGCCTAGCGCGCGGATGTCGATTGCTGCCAGCTCGTCGACGAAGATCACCACGTGCGGGTTGCCGACATCGACGGGTATCGCCGAAAAGCCCGCAACCACGTGCGGCTCACCGAGGAGCGGGACGTTGAGTTCCACACTCACCGCATACTCGGGTTCGCGCGCGACGATCGTCGTCGCGATCGGCCCCGCTAGCGTTTCCAAGAGCGCCGCGGCGCGGCCGTCGTGTTCGTCGAGATAGCGCGCGACGCAGCGCGTACCGTTGCCGCACATCTCGGCCTCGCTGCCGTCGGCGTTGATGATCCGCATCCGAACGTCCGCGATCTCGGAGGGCAAGAGCAACAGCAGCCCGTCGGCGCCGATCCCGCTGACGCGGTCGCACACCCGGCGCGCGAATGCGACCGGATCGTCCGGTGCCCGCTCGCGGCCGTCGACCAGGATGAAGTCGTTGTGCGTCCCGTTCATCTTCACGACCGGGATCGTCGCGTTCACGTCGCCGCCGGTTCCGCTTCGGGGATGAGCGGCGCGATCAGCGGGCCTTGCGGCGAGATCGTCGAGACCGCGTGTTTGTAAATGAGATGCGCTTTGTGTTCGTACTCGAGCACGATCGTAAACGGATCGAAGCCCTTGACGATGCCGCGCAGTTGAAATCCGTTCACGAGGTAGATCACGACGGGAACCGCTTGCCGCTTTACCTCGGCCAGGTAGGCATCTTGGAGTGGTTGCGAGCGCAGCATCTACGCCCCTTAGCCCCGCCGGGGCGTTTCCCTTGCGCTAGCGGCCTGCTAGGCGAGTGTGAGATACCGCGCACCGTCGTCGTCACCGATCAACGTGAAGAACGCGTCGACGATCGCCGGGTCGAATTGCGTTCCGCTCGCGCTGCGGATGTAGGCGAGTGCATCGTCGAGCGACCAGGCTTTTTTGTAGGGCCGTTCGTGCGTGAGCGCGTCGAACACGTCTGCCACGGAGACGATCCGCGCCGCGAGCGGAATCTCGTGGCCGTGGATTCCGCTCGGATATCCGCCTCCGTCCCACCACTCGTGATGGTTGAAGGCGATCTGCGCGCCGAGTTCGAGATAGATGCTGCCTTCAGCGATCACCCGTGCACGGTTAAGGATATCGCGCCCCGTGACCGTGTGCTGACGCATGACCGCCATCTCCTCGGTTTCGAGCGCCCCGGGTTTGAGCAAGATGCGATCGGGCGTCCTGACCTTACCGACGTCGTGCATGATGCTCGCGAGACCGATCGCCTCGCGGAAGGCGGCGTCGATCTCCGGATAGTAGCCGCTGCGCGCGAGCTGGTCCGTGAGGTCTTCCGTCAGGCGGGCCACGCGCAAGACGTGCTCGCCGGTCTGTTCGTCGCGGTGCTCGGCGAGATCGGCGAGCGCGAGCACGGTCGCCTTGTGCGCGCGTTTGAGTTCGACGTTCGAGCGGCTGACTTGATCGAAGAGATGCAAGTTATCGATGCCGATCGAGATCTGGCGGCAGAACACTTCGAGCAACTGTTTCTCGAACGGGCGGAGCGGCCGCCGCGTCCGCAGGTACACGACGACCCGGCGGGCATGCGGCGTGTCGAAGTACAGCGTCGCATCGAGATCGCCGAAACGGCTCTCGCGCGCGGCGAACGTGTCGCGAATCGCATCGCCGACATGCCCGCTCTGATCCGGATCGAACGGTGAGCCGCCGAGTTCTTCGAACTCGCCCGAACTTGCAAAGACGTAGAGCTCTTGCAGCGGCGAGACGTCTTCCCACACGCAGAGAATCCCGTCGCGGCTGATCCCGAGCAGCGCGCTGATCTGGGTCAACACCCCGGTCGAGAACATGTTGATCGAGCGTAGCCGGAAGAGCGAGCCGGCACCCGAGATGATCTTCTGCAGCCCTTCGCGGCTCATCTCTACGGCCCGGATGTGCGCGTAGGCACGCAGGGCGGCGAGCGTCGTCGTGAAGAGCTTCTGCGCGCTCAGTTCGATCTTCGACTTGTAGTCGTTGATGTCGTACTCGACGATGACCCGGCGCTCCGGCGCCATCCCGGGCTGGCCGGTCCGCAGGATGATCCGCACGGCGTCGTTGCGCAACTCTTTGCGCACGTGCTCGACCAGCCGCAGGCCGGCATCTTCGGTTTCCATCACGACGTCGAGCAGGATCAGCGCGATGTCCGGATGTTTGGCGAGCACCGCTTTGGCGTCGTTCGCGCTGTAGGCGTGCAGCAGCGTCAGCCCGCGCTGTTCGAACTTCACCGGTCCCAGCACCAGCTTCGTGACCGCGTGCATGTCCTCTTCATCGTCGACGACGAGCACCTGCCACGGCGCGTGTTCCTGGCTCGCGCGCGCGGCCGGTAATGGATCAGCGAACAGCGTGTCGTTCATCGGGGATCCTCTCCGTGGCAGGCGGCCCGGCATGGGCCACCGCTTGCTGTGGGGTGACGCGCGGGAACTCGACGTGGAACGTCGTGCCGGCGCCGACCGCCGTTTCGACCCAGACGCGCCCGCCGAGAACGCGCCGCACGAGATTGTAGACGATGTTGAGTCCGAGGCCGCTGCCGCCGCGTCCGCGGCGGGTCGTAAAGAACGGTTCGAAGATATGCTCGACGTGTTCGGCCGAGATGCCGCGGCCGTCGTCGTCGAAGGAGAACCGAATCAGGTCGCGCGGGCGGCGCGCGATCCGCAGCCGGATCGAGCCGCCGGGCTTGCCCTCGAAGGCGTGCGTGATGGCGTTGGTGATGAAGTTGGTCACGATCTGCGCGAAGACGCCGGGATGACCGTCGACGATCAGATCCTCGGGTCCCTCGACGCTCACGTTGACGTGCGAGCGCCGGATCTGCGGCCGCAGGCTCACGACCACGTCGTTCACGTAGGCGACGAGCGCGAACGAACGCCGTTCGTCGCTCGTCTGATCGACCGCAACCTGCTTGAAGCTCTGGACGAGTTCGGCGGCGCGCGTCGTGTTGCCGAGCAAGAGTTTCGAGATCTCGCGCGCCATCTCGAGATACGCCGCCAGATCGCTGCGCTGCAATGTACCGCTCTCGAGCGCCGCGCTGATGCCGCCTGTCGCCTCGTCGAGTTGCGAGGCCGCGACCAGCGCCACGCCGAGCGGGGTGTTGATCTCGTGCGCGATCCCGGCGACGAGCGAGCCCAGCGAGGCAAGTTTCTCGTTCTCGACGAGCGTTTCGTGCATGAGTGATTGGCGGATCATGAGCGACTGCAGATGCTCCGCCGTCGCCCGCATGAGATCGAGCCCCGTCCCGATCCCGCAATACGCACCGTGCGCATCGACGACGACGAAACCGCTGCGCAAGGCGTTCGGCTTGCGATCCGCGACGAGCGCGGAGACGGCGCCGATGTCGAGCCCCGACTCCACCACCAGCGGCTCGCGGTCCATGATCGCGGTGACCGGCCGGCGTTCGTAGAGTTCGCGGCCGAACCGCAGCGCAAACGTGGTCGTGCAACTTTCGCGGTCGATGAGGCCGAACGACGAACCGTGCCGCACCGCAAACGCGGGCGGCGCGTCGGGATCATCCGTAAAGCGCCGGTTGACCTCGCCGCAGCTCGTGCTCGCGTCGAGCGCTTCCGCGGGGATGACCAGCGACGCTGCGGTCCAGGCAAACTCGGCCTCGATGAGGGTGCTCCTGACGGCGGAACCAACCATTCGTGCGCCCGACGGGTGCTCTCCCGCCTAGCGTTATCGCGCTTTTAACCGTTTGTTATGTCAGATTATCGAGCAGCGCCAGGCGCGCGGCAGACGCATCGGCTGCGTCGATCCAGTGCACGTCGGGTTCCGCTCGAAACCACGTTGCTTGACGCTTCGCGTAACGGCGTGTATTGCGTTCGAGCGCTTCGCGAAATGATGCGGTATCGAAGAATCCGTCGAGGTAGGCGTACGCCTCGCGATAGCCGACGGCATCGGCGGCGACGGCATCCGATCCGATCCGAATCGCTTCATCGACGAACCCGGCGGCGAGCATCGCGCCGGTGCGCACACGAATGCGCTCCGCGAGCAGCGCAGGCTCCATCCGCAGCACGAACTTGCGGAACGCCATCCCACGCGATCGCAGCGTCTCGATCGGCGCCGCTTGCGGCTGCTTCCCAAGCGCGGCTTCGAGCGCCCGCACGACACGATAACTGTCGCCGGGCGCAAGTGCCGCCGCGCGGCCGGGCGCAAGCGCAGCCAGCCAGTCGTGCAACACCTCGGGCGAATGGATGCGCGCTTCGCGCGCGAGCCGGTCGCGCACGCTATCGTCGGGACCGCTGCCGAGCGTCACGTCGCCGCACAGCGCGCGCAGATAGAATCCGGTCCCGCCCGCCACGATCGCGCGTTTGCCGCGGGCGTGGATCGCATCGATCGCCGCGAGCGCGTCGCGCACGAAGCGCGCCGCCGAATACCGCTCGCTCGGATCGAGGAAGCCGACCAGATGGTGCGGCACGGCCGCGAGCTCGTCCGCGGTCGGCGCCGCGGTGCCGATCGCCATCCCGGCATACACCTGACGCGAATCCGCGTTGACGATCTCGGCATCGATGCGCTGCGCGAGCGCGATGGCAAGCGCCGTCTTCCCGCTCGCCGTCGGGCCGCCGAGCACGACGACCGGTGCGTTCACACGCGTTTGAAAAGCCGCGCGATCTGCTCGGGATCGAGCCGCACGATCGTCGGACGCCCGTGCGGGCAGTGCATCGGGTTCTCGCAGCGCTGCAAGCGCTCGACGAGCGTCGTCATCTCGGCAAAGGCGAGCGTCTCGCCCGCGCGCACGACCGAATGACACGCGAGCGACGCCCACACTTTCTGATTCGCATCGAGCCCGCGCGCGTCGTCGCCGAGGCATTCGATGAAATCCGCCACGTCGAACGTGCGCGTCTTCCCGGCGTGGACGAGCCGCGCCGGGGTCGTGGTGATGCGATACGCGCGTTCGCCGAACGCTTCGATCTCGAGCCCGCCGCGCGCAAGCGTCGCTAGCGTCGCCTCAAGCCGCTCCGCCTCTTCGGGACCGAGTTCGAAGGTATGCGGCACGAGCAGCGGCTCCGCCGGCACGTCGGCGTTCGCATTCGCAGCAATCTGCTCGAACACGATCCGCTCGTGCGCCGCATGCTGATCGATCAACACCACCGCCGCCCCGTCGGTCGCAAGGATATACGTCCGCGCCACCTGCGCAAGCACGCGCAATCCGCGATCAGCCGCGTCTTCATCTTCAATCAACCGCAGCGGTTCTACCCTATCGGCACGAGCCGCGCCGGCGTCACCGTAGGCCACCGTATCACCACGACCCGCCACCGTGTCATCCAGAGGCGAGCCTGCCCTGAGCCCCTCGAAGGGAAGGATGGGCCCGCCACCCAGCGGCGGCGCAAACGAAATCGTCTTCTCCAGCCGCTCGATCGCCCCGCGCCGGAGCGCCATACTCATGGCCTCGCGCACGACCGCAAGCACCCGATCCCCATACCGAAGCCGCACGTCGCTCTTCGTCGGATGGACGTTCGGATCGAGTTCGTCCGGCGGGACGCTCAGATACAGCACGCCGTACGGATGCCGCCCGACCATCGCGAACGTGCGGTACGCCGCACTCCACGCGCCGGAGACGAGCGTACTGCGCAAGAGCCGCCCGTTGACGAAGAGCACCTGCGCGCGACGGTCCGGCCGGTCGTCGCCGGGCGAACTGATCCAGCCGCGCACCGAGACGCGCGCATCGCCGCCATGCGTGACCGCGACCATCGTGCGCGCGCTGGGCCCGAACACGTGCGCGAGACGCAGCGAGAGATCGTCGCCGGGCGCGAAGGCGAATGCGGCGCGGCCATCGTGATCGAGCGTGAATCCGACCTGCGGATACGCGAGCGCTAGCGTCCCGAGCCACTGCGAGATGCGCGAGAACTCGGCACTCGGCGAACGCAAGTATTCGCGCCGCACCGGAACGTTGCCGAAGAGATCGCGCACCAGCACGCGCGTGCCGACGGGTCCGGCTTGCGGCTGCGGCTCGCCGACTGCCTCACCAAAGGCTTCAACCGCGGTCGCGATCTGCGCATCGGGCGTGCGCGACACCAGCGTCACCCGCGCGATCGCCGCGATCGACGCCAGGCCTTCGCCGCGAAAGCCGAGCGTTCCGATCGAAGCTAAGCCGGATGCTTGCGAGAGTTTGCTCGTCGCGTGACGCAAGAGCGCGCGCGGCACGTCGGGGGCGGCGATCCCGCTGCCGTCGTCGGCGACTTCGATCTCCGCGATCCCGCCGCCGCGCACGCGCACGGCGATCCGCGTCGCACCGGCGTCGAGCGCGTTCTCGACGAGTTCTTTCACGACCGAGAGCGGGCGTTCGATGACTTCGCCCGCGGCGATTTGACCGATCGTCTCCGCGTCGAGCAGTTCGATCGCCACGTTAGTTGGCGACGTCGAAGAGGAGCGGCTGCTCGATGACCGCAGGCTTCGCGAGCCGGCCGCGTAGCGGGACCTGCGTCTCGAGCGTTGGCCGGCCTTCGAGCGCATCGGCGATCTCTTTCGCGCGCGAGACGACCGCCGGCGGCAAGCCCGCCATGCGCGCGACCTCGATCCCGAACGAACGCGAGCTCGAACCCGGCAAGACGCGGTGCGAGAAGACGGGTGATCCGCCACGGGCGGTGTTCTCGACGGCGGTGATGTGAAAGTTCGCGACCTGCGGCCAGCGTTCGGCGAGCGCGACGAGCTCGTGGAAGTGCGTCGCGAAGAGTGTCAACGGCGCGCGCGCGTCGCGTTCGAGCAGATACTCGCAGATCGCCTGCGCGATCGCGAGGCCGTCGGTCGTCCCGGTGCCGCGGCCCACTTCGTCGATGAGCAAGAGACTGCGATCCGTCGCGCGGCGCAGGATGTTGGCCGCCTCGGACATCTCGATGTAGAACGTCGACTGCCCCGATGCGAGGTCGTCGCCCGCACCGATGCGCGTGAAGATGCGATCGACGATGCCCAGCGTCGCGGCGCGCGCCGGAACGAACGAGCCGATCTGCGCGAGCACCACCAAGAGCGCCGCCTGCCGCAGATAGGTCGACTTGCCGCCCATGTTCGGCCCGGTCAAGACAACGAACCGGCCCGCGGCCGCTTCGAGCCGGTAATCGTTGGGAACGAACGACGAGCCAAGCAGCGCTTCCATCACCGGATGCCGGCCGTCGACGATTCGCAGCACGCTCTCATCGACGAACACCGGCCGCACGTAGCCGCGCTCGGCGGCGACTTGGGCGAGCGCGCAGTAGGCATCGAGTTCGGCGAGCGCTTCCGCGGCGCCGAGCAAGGCGTCGACCCGCTCGGCGAGGCGCTCCACCAGCGATTCGAAGAGCGCCGTTTCGAGCCGCAGCGCGCGCGCCTGCGCGCTCGCGATCGCAACGTCGAGTTCGCGCAATTCCGGCGTGACGAAACGTTCGCCGTTGGCGAGGGTTTGGCGGCGCGTGTAGTCGCCGGGAACGTTAGCGACGTGCGCTTTCCCGATCTCGATCGCGTAGCCGAAGACCGAGGCATACTTGATCTTGAGCGACTTGATCCCCGTGCGTTCGCGTTCGCGTTCTTCGAGTTCGGCGATCCGGGTGCGGCCGTCGGTACGCAATCTGACGCACTCGGCGAGTTCGGGTGCGGCCTCGGGCCGGATGACGCCGCCGTCGGCGAGCGTCGCCGGCGGTTCCTCGACGAGCAGGGCCGCGAGGTCGTCGCGCAGCGCGCCAAAATCGCCGAGTCGCGGACCGATCGCGCGCAAGCCTTCCGGGAGCGCCGGATCCGCGATACCGTCGGCGATCGGATCGAGGTAGCCCAGCGTGCGGCGCAGCGAAGCGAGATCGCGCGGCAAGGCGCGCCGGAAGCGGATCTTCTGCGCGATACGTTCGAGATCGAAGCAGCGATCGAGCACGCTTTGCAACTCGGCGCGGCGCGCGCCATCGGCGACGAACGCCGCGACGCAGTCCGCCCGGCGCGCGATCGCTTCGCGCGAGACGAGCGGCGCGAGCACCCAACGGCCGAGCATCCGCGATCCCATCGCGGTTTTCGTGCGGTCGATCGTTGCGAGCAGCGTCGCTTTCGCGTTCGCGCCGAGCGCACGGGTCAGTTCGAGATGTTTGCGCGTGTTGGGATCGAGCGCGAGAAACGCCGCCTGCGAATAGAACGCAGGCGCGCGCAGCGACTCCCCGTTGGCCGCCCCGAACCCGACCCGGCGCACGAACGCGCCGAGCGCTTCGAGCGCGCGGTTCATCGCGAGCGACTCTTCGAGCGAGAAGCCGTCGATCTGACCGCGGATCCGGCCATCGACCGGCGCGAGCAGCGGCGTAGCGATCCGGGTACCCGCGTTCTCGAGTGCGCTGCCGAGCGCGCCGCGCAGTTCGGGGGAAACGTCGGCCACCAGCTCCGCCGGATCGAGCCGCTGCACTTCGGCCAGCGCTTCGTCGAACGCGTTCTGACCCGTGAAGGCGGTGGCGGAAACGTGGCCCGTGGAGATGTCGGCGTGCGCGAGCGCGACGACGTCGTCGAACGCGGTCATCGCCGCGAGAAAATTGTGGGCGGACCGGTCGAGGAGTTGTTCTTCGATCAATGTGCCCGGCGTCACGACGCGGACGACGTCGCGCCGCACGAGTTTGTTGGGTACGGGTGCCTCGAGTTGCTCGGCAAGCGCAACAACCCGGCGCTGGGCAACGAGCTTCGCCAGATAACCGTCGAGGGCATGATGCGGAACGCCAGCCATCGCGACCCGCTGGCCGCCGCCGGCTTCTTTGGAGGTCAGCGCGATCGAGAGGGCGCGCGCGATCGTCTCCGCATCGTCGCCGTACGCTTCGTAGAAATCGCCGACGCGCGAGAGCAGAATCGCCTCGGGATGCTTGGCTTTCATCCCGAAGTACTGTTCGAGCATCGGAGAGTATTTTGTCTCCGTCACGCCCAAGAGGCCGCCATCACCCCGGTCGTTCGCGCTCGTATGAACGGAGGCATTTCTTAATGCGAAGCATTCTCGCTTTCTGCACGCTATTCGCACTTTCCACAGCTCTCGCCGCAGCCGATACCCTCCCGCCGCAACTCGCCGCCGCATTCGCCACCATGGCCTCGGCGAAGACGTATCATATGTCGCTGAACGCGCACGGCCAGCAAGTCGACATGGACATGGTCAACCCCGGCCGCCAGCACGTGACGATCAGCGGCCGTCACCAGATCGAGATGATCCGCATCGATTCCGACACCTATATGAAGATGAACGGCAGCTGGCAAAAGTTCTCGATGCCGGGGATGGATTCGATGATCGCAGAGTACGGGAAATACCGTGAGATCGGGGCCAGCCACGCGGCGGACGCGAAGATCGTCGACCTCGGAATGACCGCCGTGGGCGGCGAGTCGCTGCACGAATACGAGGTCTCGACGGCGACGACGGACCCCGCCGACATTTACGTCGGCGCGGACGGGACGATCCATCAGATCGTCGTGCCGAAGGCCAAGAGCGGCCCGGTCACGATGGTCTTCTCGGCCTACAACACGCCGATCACGATCGTCGCACCGATCTGATGCAACGAACGATCGCCGTCGCTGCGCTCGCCGCCGCCGTCGCAATCACGAACGCGGCCGCTGCGGCCGATCCGCTGCCGCCGCCGCTGGCGAGCGCACTCGCGAATTTGGCAAGCGCGAAAACGTTCCACGTCGTCGTCGAAGCGCACGGTCATACGGTTCAAGTGGATAGCGTCAAACCAGGCCGCTTTCACGTCACCGGAGTCGGCGGCCGGCTCGACGCGATCGAAATCGGCGGCACGAGTTACGTGAAGATGGGTTCGACCTGGCACAAATTCCCCGTGCCGGGCCTGAGCGACACGCTCGATCCGATCGAGAAGCTGAACGACCTCGCATCTTCGCGCGCAAGCGAGCTCACGATCAAGGACCTCGGCACCTCGACGGTCGACGGCGCGCCGATGCACGGGTATTCCGTCGCCCGGACCGCCTCGGCGCGGGCACTGAAGTCGCCGTCGACGTTCTACATCGGCGCGGATGGCGTGGTGCACGAGATCACGCAACACACCCGGATGGGCATGGTCACCCTGACGTTCTCCAACTACAACGCGCCGGTCACGATCCTCGCACCACAATGACCATCCGAATGGAGGCTTTTCCCATGCGATCCTTGCTCGCGTTCGTCGCATTCGCCGCTCTCTCGACCGGCCTCGCCGCCGCCAATCCGATCCCGCCCGGGCTCAAACTCGCGTTGACGAATTTCTACAACGCGAAGACCTATCATATGTCGATCAGCGGTCAGGGGATGGCGATCAACGTCGACGTGGTCAACCCGAACCGCACGCACACCATCACGGCCGGCATCGAGACGATCTCGATCGGCCCGGTCAGTTACACGCGCATGAACGGGACCTGGCAGAAGCTCGCGCAGCCGGGACCCGATTTCGGCGACGTCCGAAAGCATCTGCCCGGCATGATGGACGACAATCCGAACGTGACGGTCACCGACCGCGGCATGACGACCGTCGGCGGCCGGACCTACCACCGGTATACGTACGTGACGACGGATAGTCCGGATCTGGCGACGACGATCGACGTCGGTAGCGACAACGAGATTTACCGCCTCGGGTATCAGGGCGGCTTGCAAGTGACCTTGAGCAAATTCAACGCCCCGATAACGATTACCGCGCCGATTTAGGCTTCGCGAGAATTCGCGCAAGCGCCGGCGTCGTCTCGACGCTCGGCGCGTAGGTCGGCGGGCGCCGCTTCTTCGTTGCCGCCTCGTAGGCGGCACCGAGGCCGAGCAGCGTTGCTTCGGTCCACGCTTTGCCGATGAACGAGATACCGACCGGGAGTCCGCGCACCAGGCCCATCGGCACGGTGAGGTGCGGGTAGCCCGCAATCGCGGGCAGCGAATCGGCGCTGCCGATCGTATGATCGCCGGTGACGACGTCGGTGCGCCACGCCGGACCGTCGCTCGGCGCGACGAGCGCGTCGAGCCGGTTCGCGTCGATGAGTTTATCGATGCCGTCCGCACCGGCCGCCTGCTGCGAGCGCTTGCGCGCGGCGAGGTACGCGGGATCGCTCAAGCCTTTCGTCTTTTGCGCCTGCTCGAAGAGTTCTTGGCCGAAGAGCGCGAGTTCGCGCGGCGTCGCGCGATTGAAGGCGATGAGGTCGGCGAGGGTGCGGCTCTTTACGCTCGCGGGCGTCGAGGCGAGGTAGGTCTTCATGTCGGCTTTGAGTTCGGTGAGTAAGACGAGGAGCTCGTCGTCGCTCATTTTGGGATCGGGTTTGAAATCGCGGATCTCGACGATCGTCGCCCCCTGCGCACGCATCGCGGCGAGCGCCTTGGCGAAGAGATCGTCGACCTGCGGCAACTGGCCGGTCGCGAAACGCAGCACGCCGATGCGCTTGCCGCGCAGCGTCGCACCCGCGATTGCGGCGGCGTAATCGGTCGCGTGCGCGTCGGCGTCGTGCGTTGCGGGATCGGCCGGATCGCTGCCGGCCATGCCGGTGAGCATCAACGCGACATCGGCGACGCCGCGCGCCATCGGCCCGGGTGTATCTTGGCTATGCGAAATGGGCACGACGTGCGTCCGCGAGACGAGCCCGACCGTCGGCTTGAGGCCGACGAGACCGCTCAGCGACGAGGGACACACGACGGACCCGTCCGTTTCGGTGCCGACGCCTGCCGCGGCGAAACTCGCCGCGATCGCGGCCCCCGTCCCCGACGATGAACCGCACGCGTTGCGATCGAGCGAGTACGGATTCTTCACCAGGCCGCCGATCGCGGACCAGCCACTGATCGAGTGCGTCGAGCGAATGTTGGCCCACTCGGAGAGGTTCGTCTTGCCGAGGATGATCGCGCCGGCGGCCTTGAGGCGCTTCACGACCGGCGCGTCGCGCCGCGTGACGTTCTTCACGAGCGCGAGCGAACCGGCGGTGGTCGGCGTCGGATCGTCCGATTCGATGTTGTCTTTGATCAGAATCGGAATGCCGGCCAGCGGCCCCGCTGGCCCGTGCAGCCGGCGCCGTGCGTCGGCCGCCCGCGCATCGGCCATCGCGTCGGGATTGATCGAGATGACGCTTTGCAACGCCGGTCCCTTCGCATCCATCGCCGCGATCCGCGCGAGATAGGCCCGCACCAACTGCACGGAGGTCACCTTGCCGCTCGCGAGATCGGCGCGAATCTGCGTGAGCGATCGCTCCTCCACCCCGTACGACGACGTTGCGGCGCGCGATCGGCTCATCGTGACCCCTCCCATGACGGCCGCCAGCGCAAGAAACAGCACCGCGAGACGCACCGGATGTCTTCCAGAAGTCATCGGGTGGCATTCCAACCCTTATGCCAAGTCCCTACTCTCCAGCGACTGGCGCGCGTTCGATTCCTAACTACGCAAATTGATGAGGAAGTCCAGCGGCGCGCCGGTGACGCCGTCGGTCAGGTATACTTCGCACTCCGAGCCCGCGTTCGTTTCGCTCGCCGTCGGCGGGAACGTTAGCGTGTACGGGCCGCTCCCCGAGAGTTGAACCGCCACACCGGCGTCGAAGCACGACGGCGCACCCGGTGCGCCGCCGGAGGTCAAACCCGCCGCGGGATTGACGTAATACTCGTCGATGATGTCGAGTTGGAGCGACGCCGGAACGGCCAGGCCCGCCGCCGTGTAGGCCGCCGGATTCACGGCGATCGTAAACGAGCCACCGGCCGCGAGCGAATCGTAGAACGCGCCGCCACTGTTGTTCCCGCTGATCGAAAGCGGGTTGACCATGAGCGGGATATCGGCCGTCGCGCCGCCGCCGGTGAATTGCAACGTGCACGCGCCGACGTCCGTTGCGTGGTTCGGATCGCTCAGCTCGATGTTCAACCCGTCGGCCGGATAGGGGAAGGTGCTTGCGTTGATCGTCGCCGCACCCGTGTTGGTGTACGCCGCATAGATGAACGTCGAGGCTGCGCAAAAGGCGGACGATCCGGTCGGGACGAGCGCGACCGTGTACGTGCCACTCGCTGCGGTGAGACCGGTCCCGACGGGGTAGATGAACGCCTGCGTATCCGCGGCGATTTCGTCCGCGATCGCGTTGACCGGGCCTTCGCCCGGATTCGCGGGATAGGTCGCCGTGTTCGTCCTGAGATTGTCGGTCGCGCGATAGAACGCGAGCGACGGCCCCGCGGGTGATGGCGAGGGCGATGGTACTGGTGACGACGGTGCGCTAAGGTTCAACGAGTAGCTGACGTAAGACAAGACGTGGTCGAATGCTGGGGAAGTCCAATAGACATCGCACGAGGAACCGAACGCGTTTTCTACTTCCGTGTCCAAGGTCGCGTTGGATCCGCTTACCGACACGGCCTGTGAGACGAACGCGCACGTATGGGACGGGCTGAGCAAGCCGTAATACGTGAACGCGTTCGCCGCGGTCGAGTCCTCGGTCGTGATCGGAAGCTGCGCCAGATATCCGCCGTTCGGCTCGAGCGCCACCGTTCCGAGACAGACATAGCCGATGTCGGTGATCGCCGCACAGTTCGCCGGTACGGCATTTGCGCCGGGCGCAATGACGACCGTACCCGAGAACGATTGGCCCGGTATCGACACCGTATAACTCCCGTTGATTTCCGCGGCAGCGACGGCGATGATCGACCCGGCCGCCGGCGCGCTCGCGATCCCGCGACCCGATGCGACACGACGCGTCGCCTCGCTGCCGCTCTTTCCATCGGGGATGAAGATGGCGTTGACCGCGGGGCCGCTGATCTCGGAGGCGGGCACGGTGATCGTCATGTCGTCGTTCAACGCGGCCGGACCGTTCGACGACGAGAGCGTGATGTACGCGGCGGATGGCCCGATCCCGAGGCCGGAGAGGCTCGGCGTGCCGGCGGGTGCCACCGAGCTCGTCGTCGCCGTCAGCGTGAACGAACTGCTGGTCGCACCGGCCGCGACGGTGAGCGTCGGCACGATCCCATTCGCTCGGCCCAATTGCTGCGTGGTCGCGCTCGACGCGGAGACGGTGAAACTGATCGTCGTCGCGCTCGATGGTCCCGGACTGGGAAGCGGTGTCGCCCGCTGCGGCAGGTTGACCGGCGCCGTGCTACCGCCGCACGCAACGAGACCCAGCGCGGCGATGACCAGCGCCACGAACGCAGACCTTCTCATGTCGGCCGCTTTGCACGCGTCGACCGGCACGCCGCCTAACAGGGACCTAACAAGAAAAAGGAGCCGACCGCGGCCTCCCGCAAGCCCGCTGCATGTCGCCGGGTGGCCTGGTCATCGCGATCGAGAGTCTTGCCGGCTTCCTCAGCCCGCTCGGCCGCCTCCTCGAGCGATTACCGTTCTCCCGCGCGCGGACGCGCTTCGACGATGCGCGGCGGCGACTCGATGCGAGACGATCTTGATCGCCGGGCGCTGCCGTCGCCGAAACGTGTCGGTTAGGCGAACAGCGGCTGCGGCGGCGAGAGGCGTGCCGCGGGGAAGACGTCGCCGCGCGCGGGCGCCGCTGCGAAGAACGCCGACCGCCCATCGATGAAACGATGCACGCTGCCGACAACGGCGGCGACCGGAACCGTCAGCGGCACGGGGCGCGCGCGGCGCGGGACGCGCCGGACCATCGTGCGCAGCGCGATCGGCTCGCGATCCGCATCGCCGGGTTGGTGTGGGCCGGCGACGGTGTGGCCGAGCACCATCGGCGGCCCTGGCGCTTCGGCGAGGTACGTGATCAGCGCGGCGCCGCGCGCGCGGTCTTCGCCGCTTCGTTCGAGCACATCGACGAACCGGCCGATCGCCGCCGGATACGGCGCGTCGCCGTCTTCGATCGTGAGCGCATAGTCGGCGCCATCCGCGCGGCCGGCAACCTCGGCTTCTCGCTCCGAACGGCACACGACGACCGCATGCGAAGCATAACGCAGTCGCGCGAGCGCGTCGGCCGTAACCGCGCACGGGCGTTCGTTATCGCTACGCACGATGATGCGAACGGGCGGCCCGTCGGTCGCGGGTTCTGGATCGTCGACGAGCGTCACGTCGCGGAGAATGCGATCGCGCGGTGCAGGCTGCCCGCGCGCGATCGAAACCGCGAGCGTGATATCGAGACGGCTCCACGGCCGATAGGTCGTCAGGTCGCGCAGCCACCGATCCGCACCACTGGTCGACGGCGAACACAGCGGACGACCCCAGCGCGCAAGGGCGACATCCGCATCGGGATTTTCCGAGTCGGTGGTAACGATCACCGCAGCTTCGGTGAGCAGCCGCACCGCGTCGGCACGATCGTGCAGCGCCACATCGTATCCGAACGTCTCACCGCCCGCGCACACGACGTCGACGGTCGCATCCGCTTCGGCGCAAACCCCCGCCAGAACGAAAACGAGGGCTTCCGTGTGGCAGTGCGGCGCCCAGACGACGACGCGTTCGCCGCGCGGACCCGGCACCGGCGGCGGCGCGGGCACCAGCGGATCGGCGGGGCGAACGAGCACGCGTCGCAGCGGCATGTCGAGCCCGAAGAGGTCGCGCCACCACTGCGTTTCCGCGGTGATACAGAGCGCGCGTGCCAGCACGAGCAAATCCCGCGCCGTGCCGCGCGGCGCCATCGCTACGGTCGATAAATCTTCGAGAACGCGCGCTTGCAAACGCGCGTCGTACGCGCCGAGCGCGTCGAGGCCAGCGAGCCGGCGCAGCGGATCCGGTTCTCGTGCGACGACCTCGCGCGCCGCAAGAATCGCAACGGTCGAACGATCGTCCGGGAAACGCAAGCGCACGTCGAACGCGATGCCGTCGCGGGCGAGGGCTGCACCGCGGTAGAGCGCATCGGGAAGCCCCGCAATATCCGTATCGAGCCGTTCGACGGCGTTCATGCGCTCCAAAGACCGGTTGCCACCGCCACCCGCGCGGTGCCGCCGCCCGTTGCACCGCGCCGGTCGAGCCGGAAGGTATCCCGATCGATCGCCACGCCCTCCGCGGCGTGCACGCGCAACGCCGGAGCAAACACGCGCGCCGCGCCGGAGCGTTCCGCGACGGCGACGAGTCGCGAGACAAGATCGGGAAAGGCGGTTGAGCCGTTCGGCACGGTGAGGTCGTACACCGCATGCGCCGCGTTGCTCGTGATCAGATCGGCATACTGCTGCGCGGCAACCGATGTGGCCGTTGCCGGAGCGATCGGCTCCCCGAGCTCGACACCGATCCGCAGCGCGACGGGCGGCCCGTGCAGCGGGAGCGCTTCGAGCGGCGGCAACGCGTCCGGCAGGTTCGCAATCGCCGGAGGCAGCGCGGCCAGCGCGGAGATGACGGCGGGGAGAATATCGCGCTCGACCCAGGCGCGAAACATCGGCACGTCCGGCAGATACTCGCCGACGCCGCCGGGCCACGGGACGGCCATCGGGACGCCGAGCCGTGCGAGCGCAACGGCGTCGCTCGGATCGTCGGGATCGGCCGGAACGATCACGCGCGCACGACCGAGCGCCGCCGCACCCGCATCCAGCGGCACGAATGTCGCGTGGGCTTCCGCACCGGGGATGGATTCGCGCGCCACGACGACGAGCGGGAGCCCGCAGTTCGCGAGCGCATGGACGATGAGGGTCGCAGCGTAGACGGGCCCATCACCGCACCAGACCACGATCGCATCGGGATCCGCGCGACGTTCGATTGCCTGCGGCACCGTCGCCGAGGGTTCCGGCGCAACGAGTTCCGTTCGCACGTCACTGGGCGAGACCGGCTCGACGGCGGTCGTCGTCACGTACATTCGCTGCGTAACGTACGGAACGATCGCCGTCTCGGCGAGCGCAGCGATCGCCGCGTAGCCGCCGGCCCGCACCATATCAGCCGATACGCGGCGAATGCGCTCGCCGTTCTCGTCGCGGATACCCTCGAGCTTTGCGAGCTGCGCGAAGCGCGCGTCGCGCTCCGCCGGCGGCAAGGCGTATGCCGCTGCGGCGCTGCGCAGAAATCCGACGAGGCGAACGCCGCTGAACGCCAAGCGCACCACGAAGCGCTCGCCGGCCATCCGTAGCGAAATCGCCCGCGCGAGCATCGCGTCGATGTCGCGCGGGTGAACGGTGAGGATCGTCAGTGCGGGAAAGCGGCGACGGTGTTGGAGGAGTTCGAATACGACGACGCTCCGGTGAGCGGAATCGGGGCCCCAACCGTCGTCGGGTTACCGCCGGCCGTGGCCGAGGCGGATTCGATTTGCACCGACGGCGGCGAGCCCGCCGAAACCACGGCGAGATACCGTCCATCGGACATGACCGCACCGGCGATCCCGGTGACCGCGACGACCGGCGCCGACTGCGCCGTATTGGTGAACTTCCCGGACGGAGCGAAGAAATAGATCGTCCCGTTCGGTGCGACGCCATACTCGAAGGGGCCGTAGCCTTCCGGTCCGGTGCCGAGGGTCGCCGAGGTGAGCCCGGGGATCGTCGTTAGCGCGAACGTGGTGGTCGAACCCGCGCAGTTCCCCTTCAGTTCGTACACCGACGTGCCGGAGACGCGGAGCCCTTCGTCGGTCCCGTAATAGTTGCCGGCGATCGTGCCAACGTTGGTTACCGAGCCGCCGGACACGGGAACGCTCTGCACGGTCACTCCGCCGTTCCCGCCGTTGTTGTTGTTCGAGAAGTTCGTTGCGTAGATCGTCGAGCCGGCGACCGCGATCGAGTCGTTCGGCGCCCAGGTGACGGCCCCGCCGGCCGTGTTGACCGCAGTTGCGGTGACCCCATTCGCGGATCCGAAGCCGCTGTACCGCGTGAGCGTCGCATCGGCGGCGGAATAGACGCCGCACGTCGTATCGGCCGCGAGATAATTGGTGGCGTCTGGGAAGGACTCTTGCGAGAGCGGCGCGATCGTCGACGTGAGGTCGACGGCGGTGACCGAGGAGACGCTGGAGCCGGGTGTGGGCAGAGTGACCTCCGCGCTGAATCCCTGCGGATACGCTGCGGACGAGATGACCGCGGTCTCACCGGTGGTGCACCCGGCGACGCCGACCAGGGACGGCTCGTAAATCGCGATCGACGGCAGCGCGAATGAGCCGACGAGGGTCTGCGTGAGTGGATCGACGACATACAGGGTGTTCGATCCGTTGTATTCGGTGACGACGAAGAGATACTGCGTCGCTTCGATCGCGTACGTGTCGGTGGATCCGGAAATCGTGTCTAACGGGAGGCCGCCACTAACGACGCCGCCCGTGCCGGCTTGCAGCGCGGGATAGGTCGCGGTCAGCGCGGTCGAGCCACCGGTCGTGAGCGATGCGGGCGAAACCGAAACGCCGGATGGTGTCTGGAGCGGAACCGGGCTCGCGAGCGTTCCCGTGATCGCGTACCCGTCGGCGTCGATCGGCGTCGCCGTGAGCGCGACCGATTGCGCGACACCGTGATTCTGAAAGAACTCCACCGATGAGGGATTCGGGCTCGGCCCGGCGACGACGACGCCTTGGGCGACGCCCAGCGTCTGCACCGCAACCGGCGACGACCCGTTACCGATGGTGGCCGTCGTGCTGCCCGTGGAGAGCAGATTCGGCGAGGCCGACGGACCGGGGTGCGCGTCGTAGACGTTGGCCGTCACCGTATCGGTGCCGACCGGCGCACCGACCGGAAGCGTCGTGCTGATCGGACTCGGTCCCGGTGTCGGGAGCGTGAAGTACGTCGGCGTCGGCGACGGTTGCGCGGCGGTCGCAATCGTCACGCCGAGCGTGGTGCTCGCGGGCGAAATGTACTTGGCGTGGCGCTTCGCCTTGAGCGGTTGCGCGCCGCGCGCCGGAATCGTGATCGTCAGGAGCGCCGTCGTCTGCGCGCCGCCACCCTTTGACGGGGAGGTACCGGAAGACGCGTTCTGATGCGGGAGCGCCGCGGTCATCCCGCCGCCTCCGCCGCCGCACCCCGCGATGAGTGCACCGGCCGCTCCGAGTGGGATCAGGATCTTCGCTGACCGCGCGGCCGTGGTCTTCTGCTCGTTCGTCATCACGCTGCTCCTAGTGCTCGCCGCGATTAAGGGAAGAAACGGTGATCGGTGCGCCGACGCTGACCGAGACCGTCGCGGCGGCGCCGCCGGACGCCCCCGTTATCGTGATCGTCGTCGTCCCCGACTCGAGCGGCGTGACCGTGAACGCGCCGGCGGTCTGGCCGGCGGCGACGGTTGCCACGGCCGGGGTCGAACTCACCGCGCTGAACGTCCCCGTGTAGCCGCTCTCCGAGACCG